>Ga0105055_10002326_pt1 | contig 29710 bp, 25 predicted proteins | sample BON03_FD_78090 | JGI IMG/M metagenome (GOLD analysis project Ga0105055, IMG submission 78090) | Freshwater microbial communities from Lake Bonney liftoff mats and glacier meltwater in Antarctica - BON-03 | ecosystem: Environmental > Aquatic > Freshwater > Ice > Glacier meltwater | place: Lake... | reverse complement strand
CTTCACGGGGCAAGCTGTTCTACCGCCTGGCCCAGCAGGCGATGCAAGTCCCTCCAACCACCTACAATTCTCTCGGTCACCACAACCAGTAGTGGTCGGTTGAGTCACGTAAATACCCATAAAAAACTTTGACGCTGACCGAGGATTCGAGGCGCTACTCGCTTTGAGGCTACCGGGCCGGTCTCACCCATCTCCGACCAGCGTTTTCCGCCGGCCCCCTCGTCGCTTCCGAAGACTCCAGCCAACTGAGGCAGGGAAATTTGCCGGAGCGAAAGCGACGAAGCCACCGCCACCGCGGCGATGTGATAGGCTAGTGGGTCCGAAAAATACTCGGCTGAAGGCAAGGGACTCGACGGGGGAAAGCTGAACAGGCCTACATGCGCCCGTCCCGCCTGCATCTCCAGCCAGCCCGGATGACTGCCCTCGAAATCGACCTGCACCGACTGATCATTTTCGACCGCAAATCGTTCGATTGCTGCCGTGAAATCCGCGCCCAGCAGATCACTCCCCACGACGCGCACTTCCCTGCCAAGGCCGATCGACACCACTCCGAAAAACGCCCACCAACGGAGCGATTTCATGACCGGGCCGGGAGATTTTATGACGTTGACTCCTGCACGTCCGAAGCGATCGGAAGCTCCGGAATCGGTTGCCTTTGACGGTAGCGGCGTGGGCTGACCCGCCTCACTGAAATACGAATAATTATTCGTGGAGCAGCCGTAGTGCCTACCCGATCCTTGCGGCACTGGGCTGAGGAACAGCTCCGATCAGCGGGGTTTTGATCAACTCAACCACTTGCTGCGCCCGCATGACCATACTCTGAGGATCGCGCCGATGTTGGATCAGGAGAATCGCCCCATCGACCACGCTCGCCAACACCGGCGCATCGCCCACGCCGAGGTTCGGAGGCGAATCAAAGACAATCTTCTCGGAGCGGCCCCGCAGTTCGCCGATGAGGTCCCGCCTACGATTGATGTGAAGCTGGCTCAAGGTGAAGCCCGCCGATTCGCGATTGGGAAGAAAATCCAGATAGAGGGCGCTGCCAGTTTGCATGACCTGATCGACCGACTTCCTTCCCGACAGCAGATCGCACAAGCCCGGCCCGCAGGCCCTCGCTGCCAGTTTATGTTGAGTCGGACGAAGCAAATTGGAATCGACCAGCAACCCTCGCTCGCCGGCCGCGTCCATGGCGCGAGTCAGACGGTGGACCGTCGCCGATTTCCCCCGCTCGGCCCTGCCGAAAACATCCCGAGCGCAACCGGTTCACCCGGCTTGAGGGCCAAGTTGATGTTCGTAGGCAGCACGCGGAACGGCTCCTCCTCGGCCAGGTCCGAGCCATCTCCTCTGGCCGGGTGGTTCACAAACGGAATCACCCCGAAGGCCGGCCACTTCAAATTAATCTCGACGTCGGAGACGTTGCGAAAGCTCTTTTTGCAATACTCGAGGAGGACCGAGACGCCCACGCCTATGATCAGGCCAAATATTGCCGCAAAGCTCAGGTTCAGTGGCCAGCTGGGCCGGCTCGGACGGTTGGCGGGGTCCGCCACGTTGAGGATTTCGATCATGCGCTTCGGCTCTTCATAATCAATGCCCCTCTGGCGCAGCATCAGCTGGAGCGTGGTTAACAATCTGGTTTCGTCGTCAAGTCGATGCGCGGCCTTTTCAAAGGGACGCACCCGCTCCCGCTCCGAAAGAATCTGGTCGACCTTCGCCTGCGAAAATTGGCTCTTCAGTTCCGCTCCACGTGCTTCGGCTTCGTTAGAGGAAATTTCCAATGAGCTTTCGTATCCGGACAGCTGGGCATCGAGCTGCTCCCGAATCTTCCCCCGGTTGCCAATCGCCCCGACTAGATCCGGGTGATTATTGCCCAGGCGCACCCTGAGCCGAGTGACGTTTTGGTCGGCCACCAAAAAGGTTTGAAACAAGTTCTGGATGTTCGGATCTTGAATCAGCTCCGCGTTGACGAGGTTGATCCGATCCTCCTGAGGAATATCCCGAAACTGCTCCCACCCAGTCTTGCGGCCGATCGCGTCGACGCTGAGTGCGATCAGGGAGTTCTGCATCTGCCGGAGGGTCTCGATCTCCCAATCCGAGTAACGCGAGTTCAAATCCACCCCGGAAATATTGAAATCCTTCTGCAGCTGTTCGACGACGTCGCGCTGACGGGTCACCTCCTGCTCCGGTGACACCATTCCCTTCTTTAGTTGCGCTATGCCCTCACGCTGTTCCGAAGTGGCGAAGTTGATGCGGTTCTCCGGATACACACGCGCAACCCCTTTGGCGATGGCCGCGGCGAGGCGCGCATCCTGCGCGTAGACATCGATCTCAATGATCGATGAGCCGCGCTGAGATTCGATCCGCAACATCTTGTCCAACAGATAGCGAAAGGTGAGTCCGTTCGACAAGGGGCTCTTAGAGCCGGGCATCGTGCGCAGCTGGTCTTGCAGGAAGAACGGGGCGGAGTCGCTCGAAGTCGGCGCTTGGAAAAGTTTCACCGCTCCCTCCGGCTTCTCCAACCGCACCTTGGTGGTGGAAAGATACCACCGCGGGAGCATCGCCGTCACCCCGAGGGTCGTGAGAACCACCAGCGAAACAATCAGGGCGATCAACGCCTTCCGCAGACGAAGGATTTGGAGAAATTCAGCGAGCGTTGCGCTCCCCTTGGCGGAAACTTGAGCGGCCATAAGATCAGATAGCGGAGGTTGCCCTCGGAAGCGAGACTGGAACGGTGGCGTCGTCGCATACACAGCCCCACAAAGTGGAGACATCAATACTCCCAAGAGCGGCGTAAGTCGGGGAAAATTTCAAAAGCAAATGACCGAGCGCAGACCAGGGAAAGTCATCTGCAGTCAGTAATTATTTTTACCGAGGCGGGGAGACGGCCGGATTCACCAACACAGAGAGGCTCTTCGGAGCCGTTGGGGCACTTTTAGAGGGAAGTCATCCGGCAGCCGTCCGGCCAACAATCCGGCGTCGACCCGGCCCCATTCGCCGAATCCACGCAGATTTTGAACCCGATCTGGATCTCGTCATGCCGGTCGATAGCGAGGTCAGAAAAAACGGTCGACCCAAAGTCTTGGACGTCAAGAAGAGCTGCCGATGGACAGCTCGATGTTGATCGCATAAAAATCTCGAATGGGGGCGGATAGTGAAAATGCAGGCGGCGCGGCTCCAACGCATCGTGGAGTAACGGCGGCGCGCACTCGCCCGCGGCCACGACGACAGAATCGGATGGCTGCCCACCGGCACAAAAAAGAATCCGGCGCCGAATATCATAATCAGCGGCGACAGATAAGCGGTCGGCGAACGCATACTCTCGCCCGAATTTCCCGCGGCCTGCACCTTGAACAGAACCCGTAGTGATAATGTAAACATCCAACGCAGCCGATTCGTCGACGCATCGCGAAAGGCGTAAAACCACCCGACCGCAAAAAACGCCCAGAACTCCCTCGCGCCGCCCGCCCACAGCCGCGACTGCCAATCTAGTTGCCGAGCTTGTTTAACTCCACTTCGGATATCTCGGCCGAGAGGGTTGACCTCATTTTCTCCGGTGAAGCGGTCGGGGCGCCCTCTTTGAGCGCCAGAGTCCCGAACAGCACGGCCGCCCACCGCACCCTCGCGGCGCCGGCCTCGAGCCAGTGGTTCCAATCTTGGCGTGCTCGTCGGGAGTTCATGCCGTCTTCAAATTTCCGTTCGCCACGCGTGGTTCGGCCAATCGACCGCTCGGCACGTCGCCGCCATCAATCCACCACATCCAATTCTGGCCACTGGGCCAATTTGCGATGCAGGGTCCGTCGACTGATGCCCATGAATTCAGCCGCCTTGGTGCGGTTCCCACGCGCCTTGATCAACGCCTCGCGCAACAGCCGCTTCTCGTTTTCTTCCACCGAGAGCGGATTGGCCAACGGAGCCGCCCCGACCCCACTCACGCCGCTCGGCAACAGACCGCCCCGATACTTGGGATCCAAATCGTATTCGGACAACGAGCCCCCCCGATGCAGCACAACGGCGTTTTCACAAAAATTGCGCAGCTCGCGAATATTGCCCGGCCAGCCGTAGCTTTGCAGGGTTTGCACCGCACCAGACTCAAGCGTCAGCAAGGGTAGCTTGTTTTCAAGGCTGAGCACTTTGAGAAAATGGGACAGGAGCAACGGCACATCCTCCGTCCGTTCGCGCAGGGGCGGCATGCCGATCCGCACTACGTTTAGCCGGAAAAACAGGTCTTCGCGAAATCTTCCTTCCTTCACCAAGGTATCAAGATTACGGTTTGTCGCCGCCACCAAACGCACATCGAGATCGATCGGTTTCGACCCACCGACGCGCTCGACCGACTTGGTTTCGAGAAACCGCAGCAACTTCACCTGGGTGGACGGCGAGATCTCGCCGATCTCATCAAGAAACAATGTGCCGCCGTCCGCCGATTCGAATCGGCCGACCCGTCGCTCGCTTGCACCCGTGAAGGCTCCACGTTCGTGGCCAAAGATTTCGCTCTCGAGCAGATTCTCCGACAGCGCCGCGCAGTGCACAGCGATAAACGCATTCCGCGCCCGTGGACTCGCCTGATGGATCGCCTGCGCGATCAACTCTTTGCCCGTGCCCGATTCGCCCTCGATCAGGATGGTCGCCTTGGATGGCGCCACTAATTTCACGCGATCAATCACCAGCCGCAGCGACTCCGAGTGCCCGATGATGTGGTCGAAATTGAATTTCTCATCCAGCCGCTCGTGCAATTGCTTCACCTCGACCTCCAGCGTCTTGGTCTTGAGGGCGCGTTGAATCAGCACCTCAAGCCGCTCGATGTTCACCGGTTTAGTCAGAAAATCGACCGCGCCGCGCTTCATCGCTTCGACCGCCGACTCCACATTGCCATAGGCGGTCATCATCAGCACCGCTGGACGGTTCGCCTGCGCGAGGGCTTGGTCGATGACTTTCAAGCCCGATTTACCCGGCATCCGCAGATCGGTCACGACTACATCAAACGCCTGCATCGCCATCAGATTCGAGGCTTCGTCAGCATTGGCCGCAATCGACACATCATAGTTGTCCTCCAACGCCTGTTGGAGACCCTCGCGGGTGTGCTTTTCGTCGTCGACGATGAGAACGCTTGGCACCATATCCTTCGAGTCAGTCGTCAACCCCGACTCGGTCAATGGGAAATAATGGCACAGTGGCCGATTTTACCCATTCTCGGCCTCTCGACACCTCGTGCGGAGCGGCCTCGAGACTACTTGCCACTCTCAACTGATTCCGCCTCGAGCAGTCGTTGAGCCACGGTGGCGAGGTCGCTCAACATCAGACTCGGCGGGGGCGTTGCATCCACCAACGCCAGAAATTTTTCACGGCGCTGATTCAAAAGGATGCGCACCGCGACCGATTGCTCGCTCGACAAGATGAGCTCCTCAATGAGCCATTCGAGCTTCAGGTCGATCACCACCATATTAACCACGCTGTAGCTTGGCCGGTTTTGCAGCAAGAGAATCTCCTCGGTCGAAAGCGGCGGCGAAGGATCGAGCGAGGCAAAACGAGGTCGACCCGCCGCCAACCGCTCCTGCGCGGTCGCATAGAGTGTCCGCTGGCCGCCCGTCAACACCGGCACCAGGGAGGATTCAAACTCGTCCTCGATCTGCTCCAGCCGCACGCGATAGGCCTCGATCTGAGGTTTGAGCTTGGCGATCGCTCCTTCGAGCTCCATCCGATTCACCGCCGGCTGGAGTTTCATCATCTTGGAAATTTTGACGGGGATCAATTTGGTCGCTGGAAACGACAGTTCCGTCATCAGCTTCGCCGGTGGAGCCGGCACCGGACGCTGGCGCTCCACCCTCGTGCCGGCATAAAAACCTGCGCCAACCAAGGCAAACACCCCGAGGGAGATCAGGAGCCGATACTTCATGGGACTTGCGCGAATTTCTGCGTTTCGTGAATGATTGTCTGCCAATCGGCTAAATTACGGGCGGTCTCTGCCTCCGCCATCTGGGCGTGCACCAACACGAGAACCACCAGACACCCCGCAGCCACCGCCGCGCTGAAGACAAAGTGGCCGACTAGCGCTTGAGCGGCCGACGCCTGTGCTGCCCGCAGAGTGCGCGCTGCGAACCCGGGCCGGAGCCGAGCTTCGGCGTGGTCGTGCCATTGTTGCCAAGAGTGGGAATCAGGTTTCATGGGAGGGAAGGTAAAGTTGTTTGAGCTTTTCTCGAGCGCGGTGCAACCGGGCCTTGATCGCCGACACGGTCACGCCAGTCGCCGACGCCATCTCGACTTGGCTGGCCCCCTGCTCGGCGAGCGCAAGCAACGCGCGATCCTTGAGCGGCAATTGTTGCAACGCGAACCGCAGCGCCTCGATCTCCGAACGGTCGACGCTCGGCGGCAGCTCGGCGATCTCCTCGTGCTCGAGCGAAAACGGCAGAAAGATCCGGCGCAATTTCCGCCGCCGCAGCTCGTCGATGCACGAATTGCGCGCGAGCCGAAACAGCCAAGCCTCGAATTGGGCCGCCTCGTGAAGCTTCGGCAACGCTCGCACCATCTTGATGAACACCGTCTGGGCCAAGTCCTCCACTCCGTCTGCCCGCCCCGTCAGCGCATAGATAAACCCGGCCATCCGCCGCTGATACCGAATGATCAGCGCCGAGAGGGCACTTTCCTCGCCCTCTTGGGCGCGGCGCACCAGTGGGGCTAATGCGGTCGTTTCGAGATTGTCCATGCGTATGCATTACTGTGAGCTGCTTGACGAAAGTCTCGGAATGAAGTTGCAAGAAATCCATCCGCAGACCGATGAAACTTTTATCCTCCATCAACGTCAATTAAGAGCCTCATGTCTGAATCCGCCTCCTTTCGCCGCCGCGTAATCCTCGGCGGGGCCCTCCTCGCCCTCCTCAGCCTCGCCGCTTGCGCCACGCCCGACCGCCCCAGAGGTCCCCAGCGCGAGGTGCCCAAGGTCTCGCTCAATGCCACCGGAGAGTTTTTCCACGGCCAACTGACGGCCGAAGCCTACGTGGGCAACGGCGTCATGGGACCACCCAAGGAGAGAGTCCGCGGCTTTGATCCCCGAATCTCGCCCCACGCTATCGGCGCTATGGATTCATCTCCTGGGGCCGACGGACGCCGCCAAGGTGACGACTTCGATCTGGCCTCGCGCGGCAACGTCCGCGGCCGCGCCAGCAACGGAATGGAAGGCGGGATGAACCCACTCGGCAGCAGCGAACCACCGGTCTTGCTGCGGCTTCGCCTTACGAACACTGGCCAGAGTGAGCGGATCGTGACCATCCGCGACATTGACTCAGAGTTAGGGAACTTCGTCCCCCGTCCTGAGCGTGTCACCCTCTTACCTGGTCAATCCGTCGAGCTCGAACCGATGATTTCCCGACTCGGTGTCGTCTCCGGCGAGATCCCCCTCAACCTCTCATTCCGCAGCGCCGGCGAGGTCGAATCCCAGACCGTCATTCTCAAATCCACGCCGCCACCCGCCGCCCCCAAGCCGGCCAAGTAACTCTCCATGAAGCTGCCCCTATTCGCGCTGATTCTCAGCGTTGTCCTCGCGCCGACCATTTTCGGCCAGGCCGACGGGAGAGACATGCCACTGTCGATTGCCGTGCGGGCTGAGGTCGATCGTCCTTTCCAAGGTTGGGGCAAAGCCCCGGTAAAAGATCACGGCCGGGTTTACATGATCGCCACCATCGGTGAAGCCGCAGCGCAACTTCGCCTCGTGCAGCCCGTCAACGAGGAAGAGATGTTAACGAAGTTGCGGGAGCAACTGGCCCGACGCGGCTACCGCGAGGCCGCGCCCGAAGGGAAGCCGGAGTTGGTTCTGACCATCCTCTACGGGCGCGGTTACATCCAAAACCCTTACCTCGATGGCGCCATGCCGCTCGACATGGCCAACCCGCCGAGCGTGTCGATCACCGGAGCCACCCTCGCCAAGCTCATCAGTCGGAGACAGGCGGGCTTTGAAGCCAAACTTCAAAACGCCAATCACGAGAAGCTCTTCATCCGGGTGACTGCTTGGGACCATCCCCACAACCAGCCCATGCCCAAGAAAGGAACTCGCAAGAAGCCCTATGAACTATGGCACACGCTGATCCTTGTCGACGATCCGGCCAACCGCGACCTCAACCCACTCGTCGATAAGATGCTCACCGAGGGCTCTAAGTATTTCGACAGCGAGATCGAAGACGAAGAAGCCATCATCGATACGAATCTGCCCGAGGGCTCCATCCACTTCGGCGAATCGACGGTCGTCGCGTCTCGCAACGGCGACGAAAAATAATCGGGAGCCGACCGCCTCCCGCGAAGCGCGCTCGGAAACAAAAAATGTCATCCGCGCCGCTTTGCGTTGCACCGATCTGAGCCTCTCGCTCGACTCGCGCGCCATGTCCGCCCACCTCACCCCTCTCGGTCGCGATCCATGGCGCGCGCATCTGATGCGCGCCCTCGAAGCTAAGGTCGAGACCATCCTCTCGCAAGCTCGGCCGACCGGCCAATTCGGCACTGACCCATGGATTGTCCGCGATCAAGATGGCATCCTGACCCTCGCTCAGGTCTACCTCAGCGAGGGAAGTCCGCACTCCCACCACCCCGCCATTCTTGAGCACATCGCTGCCGGCGGCCGCTGGTTGCGCGAACGCCAAGACGAGAAGGGCATGTATCCCTTCGACAAGAAGGATGGCTCCAACTGGGGCCCAATTTACATGCCGTGGACCTATCTCCGCTGGATGATCACCTACCAACTCATGGCCGATCATCTCGCCCCGGCCGACCGCGAAATCTGGGCCGAAGGGTTACAACTAGGCTACCGCGGCATCGCCGATACCGAGCTTAACTCCCAGAGTCTCATCTACCCCGGCCCCCTCACGGGCCATCCTCCACTCAAACCCGGCGAGGTGATTCCATGGATTCACAATATCCCCTGCCACCACGCCACCGGACTGTTTCTCGCGGGCCAGCTCTTTGATCGCTCCTCGTGGCAGCAACAGTCGCGCGACTACATGCAGTTGGTCGTCGCCGAGCAATCGGAGCACGGTTGGTGGACCGAGCACAGCGGTCCGGTAGTTCTTTACAACCGCGTCTATGTTGAAGCCCTCGGTCTCTATTACGCCCTCAGTGGCGACGAGGCGGTCCTCCCCGCCATCATTCGCGGCAATCGGTTTCATCTTAACTACGTCTACCCCAATGGAGCGATGATCGAGACGATCGACGAGCGTAATCCCTATCCCCCGCTCCTCGTCTTAACCGACCAGACCGGAGCCGTGCGCCACGACCCGAAGTCCGTCAACGTTCACCCCGGTCTCTATTTTTCCGACGAAGGCCGGGCGCTTCTCGCCCACCAGCTGCCGATCATCGCCACCCGCCACGCCGCCGAACTCGATGGCGCTGAGTTCCTGTTGCTCTGTCTCCCCAACTCTGACGATGCGTTCACCTTCACCTCCGCGCCCGAACCACGCTTCCGCATGGGTGACGACTCCCTGATCGTCCGCGAGGACCCGTGGTTGCTGAGTTTTTCTGCCTATTGCTGTCCTCGGACGCCGAATCGGTTCATTCAAGACCGCCAAAACTTCGTCAGTGTCTATCACCGCGACCTCGGTCTGATCTTCGGCGGAGGCAACACCAAGTTGCAACCTCGGTGGAGCACTCTCACCGTCGGCGACCCCGACCTGATCACGCCGATCGGCGCCAAACGGGATACCAACCTCGCGCCCGATGTCGCCGTCACCTACACTCCTGACGCTTGCCACCTCGCGGAGACCGCCCCTAACCGGTGGACGCAACAGATCACCTCCGCCGGCGCGGTCGCCGAGCTCGCGTTCGAGATCCAGGGACCCCATTCGCTCCAGATTCACGCCCGCCTGATCACACCCGCACGCGACGGCCGCCCCGCCAACGTCCATCTTACCTTCATTCGCTATGCGGAAAGCCCGGTGGTCCTTTCCGACGGCTCATCCCGCGCGCTCGAAGCCGAAGCGTGGGATGTTTCCGGCGTGGAAAGCGTCGCGCACCATGGCTGGATCATGTCGTTTCCCGCTGCCGCGACCCTTCGCTGGCCCGTGTTTCCGCACAACCCTTACACCGCGGATGGTCATGCGGAGACCGAGGAAGGCCGCTTGGTCTTGTCGCTTCCGCTCTCCGCGGAGCCCTCCAGATTGACGCTTTCGGTGGCAAGATAACCACTCGATATCGTTTCGATCGCGTCTATAAACACCTGTCGACGCCGTAAAATCAAGAGGACCGTCTACCCCTAGACGGTCCTCCACTTAACACCAAATAAACCAACCTACACGGGAGAAAGACGCGGTTGGTTCCATATACGTTCAAAATTATTAAACCAAATTTTACGTTTACCATTTTGTAACAAATATCGAAGTCGGCTTCGTCAGCGCTTTCACTCAAGCGACCGTCGGTGGTGCGAGCCGATCTGGTCCCGCCAAGTCGTCGACACGTGGGCGGCCTCGGCGAATTCCGGCCACCGCCCCACCGCCGCGGTGACCTCGTCGAGAATCGTCTCCGCCCGACCGCGCTTCATCATCGCACCCTTCGCACAGGCCTGTAGATCGTCCCGGGTAAATCCGTCTCGTTTACCATTGAGCGTCATCTGATGAGTCGCCGTCCCATCGCCCGACGGGTTGTAACTATAGATAACATCAAAGGCCGGGGCGAGCGACCACCGCCCTCCCCGATCCATCAAGAAAGCGATGTTCTTCACATGGTCGTCCTGATTGCGGGCCACAATATTGAACACCATCCGGCGAAACTGCTCCTCTACCGCTTCCATCGGTAGCTCGAGCTGGCGAATCGTGAGCAACGCCGCCTCGTAGCCGTGCGCCCCTGCCTGATTAAAATCGAAATGCGTCAGCGCCCCGAGCGACTGCATGTGCAGCTTCCCACCGTCGGGCAGCCGATCAAACCGGCGCGTCATGAAGTGCCGACGACCATTCTCTTCCAGCAGACGACACTCGGCCATCGCGATGCCCGCCGCTCGCGCCATCAGGTAATAGGCGTATTCGATCGCTCCGTAGCCCTTCGGATCGACCAATTCCTTGTCGCGATTGCCCGTCACGCCATCGAATTTCAGCAACCAATATTCGAAACCGGCTCCCGCTTCGACTTGGCCCGAGCGCACTTCGTTGGTGCCGCGATTCCAGGCGATCACCGCTTTCGCCCGCGCACCACCGGCTGAGGTGCCTACGCGCAGAATATCGTTCAACGCCTTCGCCCGCGCCGAGCCAACGAGGCTTCCCCGCAAATCCACCCGCTCACTCAAAATCTCCGACGCCAGCCCCACCAACGCCTCGATCTCGATCCGGTGCGCCTTGCGCGGCCGCGGCCCCACGACCGGGCCAAACTCCAGCGCGCCCATCCCCCGCGTGCCGGTGTAGCCCAACCGCTCGACGGCATTGAAACTCTCCGGAGTCCGCCCCTGCGTCGCCAGCCAAGCATCGATCAAGGCGTGGCCAAACTTGTCCGGCAACGAATCGGCCAGCATCCCCGGCAGGCCGTGAAACGACCGCGGCGCCAACTCCGGAAACGCATACACTTGGTCGCCCAACGGCATTATCAAAGGCGCCACTTCGATCCCGCTGCGCGCAAAATCCGGATCGTATTGAAACGAGGCATGGTCGCGGCCCTCCTCCCACGACACTGCCCCGATCGTCCGCCCCCACAGTTCGACGCGGGCGATCATGACTCGTCACCCCATTTCCACGGACCTGAGGACCCCTCCACCATCCCCGTCCCTGAGGCGCGCTGCCGCGTCTTTCCGCGTTGTTGCAGCAGGGCCATCGGGCTGGCCGTCCGTTCGGGCAACAACGCCTCCAATCGAGCCGTCAGGCCCAACACCCGGCAGATCCGCAAGAACCCCGACAGCTGAGTGGCCACTTCGCCGGATTCAAGCCGTTGCACCGTGCGCAATCCCAACCCCGCCTGCTCCGCCAGATCGCTCTGCGTGAGGTTTCGATCCAGCCGGAGGCGCGCCAGCCGAGCCCCGATTTCGGTCAGAACCTGCTCCTCCGACAACTGAGATGTGATTTTCATTACGCGTCTGATATGGCGCTTAAACTCTTAATTGTCAATCAAACCGTCTCTTTTGGCGTATTATTTTATATACTATTTACGCCTTTTTTGACGTATTAAGCTAATAAACCACCACTTTGCGCCATTTTTGGCGTCTAATCGACTTACGCCCTCGTTTCCTCGGTTTGCTCCACACTTCAGGTTGCACAAGTCCCCTTGGCGTCGCACCGTGCCCAGCTGTGGCCATGGTGGCCCGGACCACCATGCCAATTTCCTCCCTCCAACTCTGCAGTGCCCGCGGATTCGCCAGACTCCGCCGAATCCTTGCCCGCCTCCGCACTTGGATTCAGGCCCGACCGCGCCTCGCGGCCTGGTTTTTCCCTAAAAATTCCGGCGATCAAGACTACCGGGATTACAACGGGCGCATGTTTGCCGACTTCCATGAGCAGGAGCGCATGCTCTCCGACCAGCCTAGAATGGCGTTTTATCACACGGCAATCGCCCGACACATCCAGCCGGGCGACCGAGTGATCGACCTCGGCACCGGCACGGGCATCCTCGCCGCCTTTGCTGCTCGGCGAGGGGCCGCGCAGGTCTACGCCATCGACCACTCCGACATCCTCACCCACGCCCGCTCGCTCGCCGACGCCAACCGCGTTCGCAACATTGAGTTCGTGTCCAGCCACAGCACGGCGTTCACCGTCGACCGCCCCGTCGATGTCATTCTTCACGAGCAGATGGGCGACTGTCTGTTCGACGAGTCGATGGTCGCCAACGTCACCGATCTTCGCGACCGCCTGCTCAAACCCGATGGGTTGATCCTCCCGAGCCTGTTTGATTTCTATTGCGAGCCCATCAAGGTGAACGATGGCCGCCTCGTCCCTTTCATCTGGGAACTCGACGTCTACGGCTACGAGTATTCCTGCCTCGAGTCGCACCGACCACAGGATCCCACCTATTATCACCTCACCAGCAGCGATCCCTCCCTTGTCGAACACTTTCTTTGTAAGCCCGATCCGATTCTCTCGATCGACTTGCACACCGTCCACGAAGATAAACTCCCCACCGAAGTCACTTTCACGCGACCCGTGGTCAATGCGGGCCGGCTCGATGGCTTTGCCATCTATTTTCGCGCTCGCGTGGACTTGGACCTCGCTCTGACCACCGATCCCACCTCTCCAGGACGCGCACCGCACTGGGGCTTTCGCGTGCTCCGCACCGACCGCGATGATTTCGACGAGGGCGACCGGATCGAGGTCACCCTCAAGGTCAAACGTTGGACTGATCTCGACTCGTGGCGGTGGTCCTTTGTCAAACTCGCCTCGTCCGGATTCGCTCCGCAGGCAGTCTAACAGCGGTCGAAGACGAGGATCTCGAGCGGCGTTGGCGATCAAGTGGAGGGGTCGGGACACAAAGAGAGCCGTCCTACCAAAGACGGCCCTCCCCTAACACCAAGCAAATGAACCTACGTGATGGAGAGACGCGGACACCCCCGGTTTCGTTCAATCTTCGGCCGCCTCCTTTAGAATCTATCGTTCGCCGGCCTTTCGACCGACGACCAACTGGCGAACGCTGGCCTGAGGTTACTTTGAATCATCGATGATCTTCCCTATCGTCACTCCAACTTCCTCGGCCATTGCGCGGAATTCCGCCCGGTCAGACAGCAAGTCGAGCATCGGCTTTGGCCGCAGCATCTCAATCCAGGTTTTCCCTTCATTTGCGTAGACCAAAATCCGATATGGCAGGGCGACGTTCATCGTAAAATCGAGTCTGATCACTTGGTTAGGCTGCGCGAGACTGCACACCGCGAGGATGGAGCACGCCTTCGGCTGCGGGAAACCCTCCGAAGTCGTGACGTCGTATCGCCGGTCCCAACCGTAATAAATTTAGCCAAGACTCAACTCGGAGAAGCAGACACGAAAATCATCCCGAAACGGAGTTGGCACCGGCGGAATTAATTTCAGGACTTGATCGATCAATTATGCCGGCATCCGGAGCCCTTCCGTCTTGCCCGGTCCACCCGCCTTGCCCAAACACCTTACCGTGCAGTCCACCGCCCACCTCGAAAACGTCCACCGCTACATCGACACCCATTGGGCCGAGACCGTGCGAGAGTCGCGCGACGACACTCCCAACGAGATCTCCCTCCCCTGTCCGCACACCGTGCCGTCGACTGATCCGACCATGTGGCTGTTCTTCTATTGGGACGTTTATTTCACCAACCTCGGACTTCTGCGTTCCGGCGAAATCGCTCAGGCCCAGAACAACGCCGACAACATCCTCTCGCTCATCGATCGCTTCGGCTATTCGCCGAACATGACCACGCGGATCGCCCTCAACCGCACCCAAATCCCGCCATCCGCGATGGTGTGCCGCGATGTTTTCGCCCACACGCAGGATCGCGTATGGTTGGCCCGCGCCCTGCCGATCCTCGCGCGAGAATATGCGTTCTGGATGACCCTACGCCTTGCGCCCAACGGTCTCAACCGCGCCTATTCCCATGCCGATCCCACCACCGTCGACGCCTTCGGCGAGGTGATCGGGGCGCGCCTCAAGGATCTCCCCACCGAGCCCATCGCCCGGATGCGCTACCTGCACCACAAGCTAGCCGAATGCGAAGTCTGGGACTTCACTCCGCGCTTTGATCAACGCTGCACCGACTTCAATCCGGTCGACACCAACGCCGCGCTTTACCTGTTCGAAGCCACTCTAGCCGATCTACACGACGTGCTCGATCAATCCGCCGACGCTGCCGCCTGGCGGCAGCGCGCGGCCGACCGCCGCTTGCTCGTCGATCGCTTCCTCTGGGACGAAGTCCAAGGATTTTATTTCGACTACGATTGGGCCAACGGACGTCGCGGCCCAGTCGTCTCCGCCGCCGCCTGGCTCGCGCTGTGGAGTGGACTCTGCTCCGAAGCTCAAGCGGCGCGGATGGTCGCTAATCTACCCCTGCTTGAGCGAGCTCACGGGCTGATCACCTGCCAAGAAGGCAGCAACACGTCCGTCAACACCTACCAGTGGGACGCCCCGAATGCGTGGCCGCCGATGCAGGCCGTCGCCATCATGGGTCTCGCTCGTTACGGCTACCACACCGAAGCACAGCGTCTCGCTCAAAAATACGTCGACACCTGCGCCCGCAATTTCGCCACCACCGGCCAGCTATGGGAAAAATACAACGGCATCACCGGCGCCCTCGACGTCGCCGACGAATACAAGATGCCTCCCTTTCTCGGTTGGACCGCCGGAGTCTTTCTCTACGCCCGCGAGGTGCTCGCGACCGGCTCAAAAGCGTAATCCTAACGCTTCAACGCCCCATAGGCTTCTTTGACATAGGTCAGACTGGCCTTCGGCGCATACGGATAGGCAATGTAGGCATCGGACATCTGCGGCCAGCAGTCGGCGAGGTTCCACAGGAAAATGCCCCAGCAAGTGGGCTGGTTTCCGTAGAACTCGATCCAGAATTTCGAGGCTTCCCCCTGCAATCGTTGGGATTTTTCAATCACATCGTCGAGATCCCGTGGTTCCGCCCAGCCTCGCTCGCGAATGCTGTCCCAATTCAGGCGATATCGACCCACTCGATCGAGCCGGATACAATCCGCCCCATGCGTGAGGTAATCTTCGTTCCACACCGGCCAGAGCTTGTCCGCCGGCACCCATGATTCGATCACTTCCCGCGCCGGGAAACTCAGGTGCCCGATCTCAGTCACCATGCGCGGACTTTGCTTCACATAGAAATCGGACTGGTAGGAAAACCCATGTCCCCAGATGTGACAGTCACCTTCCTTCGGCTCGTTTTGATCATAAGTCAGCGGCGAATACGGCGAGGTCGGCACGTAGGGAATGTGCGGCGCGTGGGTCCGCACCGCGGCGCGCAGAACCTCTTTGCTCAGGCGGTTCTTCCGATACTCGGGATAACCAAAACTGTTGTCGGCGAGCACGTCGTTTTCATTGTCCCCAAACCACGCGATCAAGCAGGCGAATCGACGCAAGCGACGAACCTGATACTCCGCCTCGCGGCGGGCCTCGTCCAAAAACGCTTCATCCTGCGGATAACAACCGCACGCGAACATGAAGTCGTGCGTGATGATGATTCCCAACTCGTCACATTTAGCATAAAAAGCGTCGAGCTCGTAGACCCCGCCGCCCCACACCCGCATCGCATTGATGTTCGTGGCGAGCGCCGCCGCCAACAGTTGGTCATAGCGGGCCTCATCGACGCGCGTGAACATCGCGTCGGCCGGCGTCCAGTTCATCCCTTTCAGGAAAATTTTCTTCCCGTTGATCGCGAAGACGAACGAGGTGCCGCCGTCGTCGTCGGGTTCCTGAATCAGTTCAATCGTCCGAATGCCAAACCGTCCCACCCGCCGATCGAGCTCGCGCCCACCAACCGCCAGGGTCGCGCTCCATTCGTAGAGCGGCTGCGCCCCGTGGTCGTGTGGCCACCAGAGCTTGGCCTCCGGCACCTCGAAGCGAATCGTCTGACGACCGCCCTGCGGACCCACCTCGATCGTCACAGCCCGAGTTTGCCCCGCCACTGTCAGCGTCACGTCAGTCGTCCCCTCGACACCCACCGGCGAATTCACTTCAACCAAGGCTTCAATTTCCGCACTGCCGTCGACCTGCAACGCCACGGTGTGGAAACTGACGTCATCGATTTCAAACGAATCCGCCAGCACCCACGAAACCGGCTTCCAAATCCCAATCGTCACCAAACGCGGCGAGATATTCCACCCGTAGCACGCCTGGGCCTTGCGGACCTGCAGCCGGGTGATCTGACCGTAACCCCGCACCTCAGGAGTGTAGGGCCGATTCAACGGAAACAAGGGCGCGCCCAAGCAGACTTCCAATCGGTTGGGGCCCGCTGTCACGTGATCGGTCACATCAAGCCTCAGCGGGGTGAACATATTCTGATGCTTGCCGACGCTCCGGCCGTTGAGATAGATCGTCGCAAAAACGTCGAGCCCTTCGAAATTCAGGAGCAAGCGCTGTCCGTCCATCGGCGCCGGAGGAGTCACCTCCGCTCGATACCACCAATCCATCTCTTCCATCCACCGCAACCGGTCGTGATTCAGTCCATAGAATGGATCGTCGATCAATCCGGCGCGTTGGTAATCCAGATGCACATCGCCCGGCACCTGCGCTAACACCCAACGCTCGGCTAATGGCAGCGCTGAGCACGCCTGGGTCGGGCCGAGATTCGGCTCCGCATGCATCACCTGCCAGTCACCAACCAACGGAAGAGAATTTTTCATGGGGGGGGAATGAAAATCACCGGACGACTAATCCGCAGGAAGACGGAGCGGACGTTCGAGCGCAATCCCTGCGTCGCGCAAGGCTCGCTCCAACCACCTCATCGAGCCCCGCATCACCGCGGCTTCCATTTCCGCCAGATCATTCGCCGCCAACCCGATCGCCCCGCCCGACGGTGGAAGGCCCACCCGAGGTTCATCAGGCGGCCCTCGAAACGCCAGCGTCTGCTCACCGAACACGCCGTGGCCGCGGCGATCCTGAAACGACGTATCGTCAGCCCAGCAATTTTCAAAACACACCCGAGCAAGCCCCGCCGCTTGCAAGGCTTGGGTCATCGCCACAATCGGCAAATTTCCTTCGCCCAGCGGAACCCCGAGCCACCTCGGCTTGGCCCAACCCGCCGCCCCCGCGGGCAGTGCCACGTGATCTTTCAAATGCGCACTCCGCGAATACCGACCGAGCACGCGGACCGATTCCTCGGGCTCTTCAAAGAAGATCGCCGAATTCCCGTAGTCGAACAGCGCGCGCACCGATTCATGATCCACGGCCGCCAAGACTTCTGCCACTTCGGTGGCCGTGAGGTCCTCGTGATTCTCGAGCAGCAAGGTCACTCCGGCCGCCGCGGCCCGCGGAGCCGCCGCTCGCAGGTCGGCCGCCGCTGCTTCCCGCCGATCCCGGCCGTTTGCTGGAGCAAGCGGGTAAGTCCGCAAGCACTCCGCCCCCAATTAGCGGGAGATCTCCAGATCACGCGCCAACTCATTCGGATCGGTGCTGCTCGTTTCGGTATCGATCCCCAGATTCCTCCCCACCAAGTGTGCACGAATTTCCGCAAGATAGATTGGATCGTCGTTCTAGAGAAAGAGGTGCGGCCGATTCTTGACGCCGATATTGATACCACTGAAGCCCAAGTCCGCCGCCTCGTCGATGAGGCCATGGAGATCGGACGCGCGCTTCACCCAGCATCGCCAACGGAAGTTGAAATAGTGCAGGTAGAGCTGCAACGGTGGCGGCCCCGCCCACCGGCTTGCTTCACCGTGCTCGCGAGATTCCACGCGGAAGTTATTCGAGTCGGCCAGCACCGGGCGTCTCAGTTTTTAAGCATGCGCACGCGCCGATCCTTGCGAGGAAACTGCAGCGTCACCACCGTGCCGACGCTTTCCTTGCTTTCGATCCCGATCTGCCCGCCATGCTCCCGCATGATGCGCTGAACCACCATCAACCCGAGCCCATGGCCGCCCGGCTTTGTGGTGTGATAGGGCTGGAACAAGCGCGAGAGTTCCCCCTGCTTAATCCCCGCGCCCGTGTCTCCAAAGGCCAGATAAACATTGTCGTCATCCACCCGCGACTTGATCCGCAGTCGCCCACCCGGCTTCATCGCCTCGACCGCATTCTTGATCAGATTAAAAAACACCTGCTTCACCTGGTTGCGGTCCGCCATGACGATCGGAAAATCCTCGGGCGTCTCCGCCACCACCTTGATATCGCGGTCGACCAGCTCGTGCTGTTGAAAAGCGAGCACTTCGCGCAAGACTTCCGTGAGCACGATCTCACTCAAGTCGGGAGTCTGCGGACGGATCGCTTCGAGAAAATTGGTGATGATCCCATCCAATCGCTTGACCTCACCTTCGCAAATCCGCACCGAGTCCGCCAACGCCGCGAGGTCTTTCGACTCTTTCAGCTTTTTCAGCTTCCGGTTGATCAACTGGAGATGAATGGTGAGCGAGTTGAGCGGATTGCCTAATTCGTGAGCCACCCCCGCCGCGAGCAGCAGGACCGATGAGGTGCGCTCGTTTTCGATCCGCTCTTCGGCGCTTTCCTTGTCGCGGGTGACATCCGACAGGATCACGGCAAATCGACGTCCGCCGGTTGGGTGATCGCCCTTAAATGGCACCATGTAGAGCCGAACCGTGCGCGGCTCTGGATAGGTGAGCTCGAATTCGCGCGTGACCACCGGTAGCGTCGCTTCGTCATCCAGCGCCACCCCCAGGGAAGGTCGCAAGCCGGGGATCAGGCGCCACAATAATTGGCCCACGAGGGGATCGTCGCCCAAGCTGATGAGGCGGTGGGCCGAGGAGTTCGCGTATTCGATCTCTCCGTCGAGCGTAACCACCAGCACGCCCTCTTGCAGGGTGTTAAAAATGTCCTCGAACAACCCACGTTCCCGCGCGAGCCGCTGCACGAGGTTGGTCAGGTTGACGGAATCCAACGTATCGAGGCGGCCGAGGACGCGATCAAGCGAGGAGTGTTTCTTCGCGGACATTGTTGTAAGTTGTGGCTGAGGCGCGCCGTGCGGTCAACGCTGGTGGCTCGTCCGATCGTTTGGCTGGCCCCGCGCTAAGATTCGACCCCTTCGAGGAAGTCGACTTGGTCGGGGTCCACTCGCTGCGCGAATATCTTGCGGAGGAAAACAGATCGATGCTGCGGACACCGTCCGATCCGCAAGAGGGCCTCGCGGTGCTCCTCGGTGCCATAGCCTTTGTGCTGCGCGAAGCCGTAGCCGGGATGCACAGCCTCGAGCTCAATCATGATCCGATCCCTCGTCACCTTCGCGATGATCGAAGCCATCGCGATGCCAAGGGAGCGAGCATCACCTTTGACAATCCCCGTATGCGGATAGGGGAAATTTCGCAGCGCCAAGCCATCGACTATGATGTGGGCCGAGACCGTCGGCACAAAATTGGCGAGATCCTCGGGCGTCGAAAACAGGTCCGGCTCGACCTTCTGCTCAAACGCCGACGGCGGATAAATCCCCTCCAACGCGCGGCGCATCGCCAGCTTGGTCGCGCCCAAAATGTTGAACTCTTCAATCTCATCGACATCGGCGATCCCAAAGTTGGCGTGGATCTGCCTCTGCGTGGCCAGCGTCTCGAAGTCGAACCAGAGCGCGTCACGCTCCGCAATCGAGATCTGTTTGGAATCGTTGATGCGTCCAGCGTTGGTAAGCGCCCAGCGACTCCCCAAGAACTTCCGGTTGACCAACACCGCGGCCGCCACGACCGGGCCCGCGAGGGCGCCGCGGCCCGCCTCGTCCACCCCGATTAGGTGGTCGAAGCCCTCGATCCGTTTGAGATCAAAGGCGCGGAGTTGGCGGCGTTTAGGCATGAAAGATCAAGCTCCGTTCAAACCGTCGCACGCGGAGTCAAACACCGCCGGGAATCTGAGCGGCGCGTCACCATGGCATCTTCGGCGGCGGCGGTTTCAACGGCAGCTCGCCGAGCAATCCCGCGTCGGCGACGACTTCGTAGGCGGTGCGAAAATGCAATTTAGCAAAGTCACCCAGCGCCCGCACGCCGAACTTCGCGATGATCTCATGCGCCTGTTTTTTCACCAACGGGCCCGCCCCTTTCTGGAGCTTCTCTCCGAATCGCTGGGACAGTGCATGCATCTGCCGCACAAACTCGGCGCGGGCGACGACCGAGGCCGCCGCCACCACCGGATCTTCTTCCGCCTTAGTGCGCATCCGCAGGTCGAAGTTCTCCACGCCTTTTTTCTGCAACTCCCGCTGCACGAGCGGTTGCTCCGTAAACTGATCAAGGAGACCCCAAGGCACCATTTTATCATCGAGGGCCAATTTCAAAGCAGTCGCGTGTTCCCACGCGAGCAGCGCGTTGAGATTGGCCCGCGGCCGCGCCATCAACTCATTGTATTTCAACATGCCGCAGAAACACGTCTTCACCACCGCCCCGCGCGTGCTCCGAATCAACCGGTCGAGCTCCAGAATCTTCGACTCGGTCATCTTTTTTGAATCCTGAGCTCCTGCATCCCGCCACATTGCGATCGCCTCGCGGTCCGCAATCACGGTCGCGGCAATCACCGGTCCGAAGAAATCGCCCTTCCCACTCTCATCAAGTCCCGCGTGCGACTCAAACCAATCCGGATGGAGCACCTCATCGTAGCCGAGCTTCGGCGCGCCCGTCACCTCGGATTCGAGGGTGTTGCTGACAAAGTCCTCGGTGCCCTTGCCCGCCAACACGACCTTGCCGCTCGTGTAAGCCGAGATGTTGAGCTTCAGCGCCTCCGCCTTGAAGGCAAAATGAGTGTAGGCCACCGAAAACGGCGTCCACCCCCGCGATTCGCAGATCGCCCGCAGCTTGGCCATTTGCGCCTGATCGAGCTTGATTGTGTAGGAGCTCAGTTTCTTTGGGCCGGTGTCGTCGGTGGAGGTCTTTTTAGCCATTCGCGGGAGATTGCCGACCAATGCGGGGAAAAACGCAAAAAAGAAACTCTTGCGACTTTCGCTGAGGTTTGTGGCCAATTCCCCATGCCTCGACCCACGCCTCTCTCGCTGCCCCCCGACGCGGCCGCGTTCCGAGTTGCCCTCCTCGCATGGTATCGACGCGCCGCCCGGCCGCTCCCGTGGCGCGAAAACCCATCGCTCTACCAGACCGTCGTGAGCGAATTCATGCTGCAACAGACGCAGGTCAAGACGGTGCTCCCTTACTTCGCCCGGTGGATGCAAACCTTCCCTGACTTCGCCGCGCTCGCGGCCGCGCCCGACCCCCAAGTGCTCAAGCTTTGGGAAGGCCTCGGCTACTATTCCCGCGCCCGGCGTCTTCACCAACTGGCACGGGAGCTCGTCGCCATGCCGGCCGTGCCCGAGACCACTGAACAATGGCAGTCCCTTCCGGGCGTTGGGCCCTACACGGCCGCGGCGATCACGAGCATCACGTTTCGCGCCCCGGCCGCCGTGGTCGACGGCAACGTCGTGCGCATCCTCGCCCGGCTGACCGCTGATGATTCTGCTTATCGTGATGGCTCGTCCGCCGCGAAAGCCTACACCGCCCTCGCCGACGAAGTGCTCAACCGTCAGGACCCCGGCGACCACAACCAGGCCATGATGGAACTCGGTGCGACGGTCTGCGTGCGCCAAAATCCCCTCTGCCCGGCCTGCCCCGTCCGGGGATTTTGCGCGGGCCACCGCTCCGGTTCGCCCGAACTTTATCCCAAACTCGCTCCCAAAAAGATCACCCAAGTCGAGGTCGTGCGGGCGTGGTGCCTCCAGAAGGGGCGGCTCCTCTTGCACCGCGCGAACGGCACGGCCCGGCGCCTCGCTCACCTCCACGAGCTCCCCAGAGCCGAGCACCTCGGCCTGTCCGACCAGACCGTGGTCGGCGGCCAGTTGCTCGCCACCAAGCGGAGAGCCATCACCCGTTTTCAGATCACTGAGAGGATCTATCAACTCGACGGACCCGTGCCGACGCGCAACACTGACTTGGTCTGGGTGCCGATCACCCAGCTCGAAGCGATCACCCTCTCCGGTCCCCACCGGCGCTGGGTGAGGGCTTTGCTGCCGAGTATGCCCCCGCGATAACGGGACGCCGTCGGGCAATCGTCGAATGTTACCCCAGCAGGTCCTCGATCCGCCCTTTCGAGCGCTTCACGTCCTCAACACTGACTCGCGGGCTGAGCTCAAGGATGAGCAGGTGTTCCGGTTTCCAGAACTTGCTGATCATCGCAAAATCGATGTGTCCGTCGCCGACCGGCTGGTGGTCCTTGTGCGACGAGTCGACGTCGTGCAGGTGGAAGCCGAGCAGATGGGGTGCCAACTTCTCCAAATGCTCCCGGTGGTTCATTAGGCCCATGCTCTCTTTGATGTCGGCGTGGCCGGTATCGTGCCAATAACCCGCCGCCGCGCCCTCGGGCAGCCCAGAAATGAACTCCGCGTAATCTCCATCGAGCGGCAGCTCCGTGAAGCTCTCGCGATTCTCGCAGCCAAACTTGACCCCTTTCTCGGTGGCATACGCCGACAGCTCGGCGATGCTGGCCTTCGTTTGCTCCCAAAACGGCCCCATCCGTTTCTGCAACTTCTCCAAGCATTTCGCGAGGAGAGCCTGGTAAGCCTTGTCAGCCGGAATCGGCAGGTTCGGGTTCGCCTTGATAAACTTCTTCAGCTTGTCGGCTGGGTTGAACCAGAAGAACTCGACGCTGCCGAGGTGGGTAATCATCACCTTCGCGTTCACTTGTGCCGCAAAATCGATCGATCGCTTGGTGTAGCGCAGCCATTGAGTATGCTCGCGGTGATCCCTCACCGACGGCTCGAATAAATTGGGCGCCGCCTGATTCACCCCAGTCGGGAGCGGGCAGAAATTGTGGGTCGTGCTGACCTTGATCACCCCTTCCTCAATCGCCTTCAAGATCCCCGGCACCAAAGTAATTCGGATGCCGTGACTGAGCTCCACATGCGTAAAACCCAGCGACGCCATCTCACAGAGCATATCATAGCCGTCAGAATGCCGATGCGAACACCAACAGGTGGATAATGAAAAGATCGGATTCACTTGTCGCCCCCTATCACGATCCTATTTGCTAGCAGGTTGCACGAAAAAACCGCACCCAAGTTGGATGCGGTTAAAATTTCTGAACCGTTCACCGGCAAGCCCTTATTCGGCGTGGCGGTTCCGGAGCATCTGCGTGAAGGCGAGCACCTTCGTCTTGCGGCGGCGCACCTCGCAGGGTTTTTCGAAGTAACGCTTCGCACGAACACCCTTGATGATGTTCTCACGCTCGAGCTTCTTTTTCATGCGACGGATCGCACGGTCGATGGGCTCATTCTTGCGGATTTTGATTTCGATGGACATGTGTCTAGACGGATGTGAAAGGGAAAAGCCCAACAGCAAGTCATCCGGTCCGGCCTCCGTCAATGGCTTTTTTAGGTCTCGCCGATTTGGCCCGCCGCCCGAGGTCAGACCCGCTTTATACCTTGCGCCCAAACCGCCGACGGTTTGGTTAGACCACCTGTGCCGGCGACTGACAAAAACTTCGTTCATCTCCACGTCCACACCGACTACAGCCTGCTCGACGGAGCCTGTCGAATCGACCGTTTGATGAGCCGGGCCGTCGAGCTCGGTATGCCGGCCCTCGCGCTGACCGATCACGGTAATCTCTACGGAGCCATCGCATTTTACACCGCCGCTAAAGCAGCTGGGATCAAACCCTTAGTGGGTTGCGAACTCTACCTCGTCGAGACCTCCCGCCTCGAGAAGCACGGGCGCTCCGATGACGGCAAGACCCTCTTTCACCTCGGCCTGCTCGCCCGCAACCTCACCGGCTACCAAAATCTGCTCAAACTCGTCTCCGACGCGCATTTAAAGGGGTTTTACTACAAACCGCGCACCGACATGGAGACGCTGGCGAAATACGCCGACGGCATGATCGGCTTCACCGGCTGCCTTGCCTCCCTCGTCCCCCAGCATCTGCTCCACGATCGAATGGACGACGCCCGCAAGGCCTGTGCCCGCTTCGTCGACATCTTCGGGAGGGAAAACTACTTCGTCGAAATCCAAGATCACGGCATCCCGGAACAGCGCAAAATCATCCCGAGCCTCCTCAAGCTCGCTGAGGAGTTCAACCTCAAGGTCATTTGCACCAACGATGTTCACTACGTGCAGGCCTCCGACGCCGGCCCCCACGACTCGATGCTCTGCATTCAGACTGGTTCGAGGATTCAAGATACGAACCGCCTGCGATTCACAGGCACGGAATTTTATCTCAAATCCCGCGACGAGATGGCCTCGATCTTCGGGGAGGTCCCCGGCGCCCTCACCAACACCCAGCTCGTCGCCGAGATGTGCGATCTGGAAATCCCGTTTCCCAAGGGCAGTGAGCGTTACCCGAAGTATCCGCTTCCCGCCGAACTCAGCACGACTCGCCCTGCCTACCTGCTCGACCTTTGCATCGCCGGATTGAAGGAACGCTACGGCGTCGACTACCGCTCGCCCGAATCCGCCGAGGGCGTCGAGAAGGCCAAGACCTTGGTCGAGCGGCTCGATTACGAGTTGTCCATCATCAGCCGGACCGGGTTCGAGGACTACTTCCTCGTCGTGTGGGACTTCATCCACTGGGCGCTCAAGCAGGGCATCCCCGTCGGCCCGGGCCGCGGTTCCGGAGCCGGCTGCCTCGTGGCCTACCTCCTCCGGATCACCAACCTCGACCCGTTGCGCTTCAAGCTGCTCTTCGAACGGTTTCTCAACCCCGAGCGCGTTTCTCCTCCCGACTTCGACATCGATTTCTGCATGCGCCGCCGTAGCGAGGTCATCGATTACGTGCGCGAGAAATACGGCAACGACTGCGTCGCCAACATCATCACCTACGGCACGCTCGGCGCCAAGATGGTCATGCGCGACATCTCCCGGGTGCACGACTTGCCCTTCGCTGAAGCCGACCGCCTCGCGAAGATGATCCCCGACGAGCTCAACATCTCGCTCGCCGATGCGTATGCGAAGTCGACCGAGTTCCAGACCGAAGTGAATCGCAATCCGGTCGCGAAAAAAATCTACGACCAAGGCCTCGTCCTCGAAGGAATGGTGCGCAACACCGGCAAGCACGCCGCCGGCATCATCATCACCGACGAGCCGCTCGAGAACTACGTCCCGCTCACGCTGCAGGAAGGTGATGTCACCGTGCAATTTTCCATGAAGGCCGTCGACAAGCTCGGCTTGTTGAAGATGGATTTCCTCGGGCTCAAGACCCTCACCGTCATCGCCGACGCCGTGGACAATATTCGCCGGGCCGGTCACAAGACCTTCGACATCGAGACCATCGGTTTCGAGGACGCCAAGACCTACGAGCTGCTCAACTCCGGTCGCACCACCGGCGTCTTCCAATTGGAATCGAGTGGCATGCAAAACCTGTGCCGCCAGATCGGCCTTTCGTCGATCGATGAGATCGTCGCCCTCATCGCGCTCTATCGACCCGGCCCGATGGAATGGATCCCCGACTACGTGCGCGGCAAGAAGGACCCGAGCACGGTCAAGTTTCCGCACAAACTCCTCGAGGATGTCTGCCGTGAAACTTATGGCGTCATGGTCTACCAAGAACAGGTGATGGAATCCGCCAAGGTCATCGCCGGCTACACGCTCGGCGGTGCCGATATGCTCCGGCGCGCCATGGGCAAGAAAGACGTCGCCGCGATGGCGAAGGAGCGCGCGAAATTCGTCGAGGGGGCCAACCGCGTCAACGACATCGACGCCAAGACGGCCGACTCGATCTTCGATATTCTCAACAAGTTCGCCGGTTACGGGTTCAACAAATCCCACTCCGCCGCCTACGCCGTCCTCAGTTACCAGACCGGCTACCTCAAGGCCAACTACCCGGTCGAGTTCATGGCCGCCATGCTCAGCGCTGAACTGGGCAATGCCGACAAGGTCGCCTACTTCGTCGCCGAGTGCGAGGCGATGGGCATGACCGTGCTCGGACCCGATGTGAACGAGTCGCGCGAGATGTTTACTCCGGTGGTTTCGACCAAAGGCGAAACCACCGCTCGCCCGGGCCTTGGCGACGGCGGGCCGTCACCCGAAATGGGTCGCATTCGCTTCGGCCTCGCCGGCATCAAAGGCGTCGGCGCCCAGGCCGCGCAAAAGATCATCGAAGAGCGCGAAGCCAACGGTCCCTTCGCGAATTTCGAAGACTTCATCACCCGCGTCGACGCCAAGGCTCTCAACAAACGAGTCCTCGAACACCTCATCAAAACCGGAGCGTTCGATTTCGGCCAAGCGTCCCGCAAAGTCCTCGTCGACGGCATCGACGGCGCACTCGCGACCGTGGCCGCCACCGCCCGCGACAAGGCAGCCGGGCAGGAAAGCTTCCTCGACATGCTCGCCGAACCCGAACCGACGGTCGGATCGGTTAACCCCGAACGCCTCGGAGATTCCGGTGACTCCGACGAAGATTACACTTCCGCCGAGCGTCTCCTCTTCGAAAAAGAATTACTCGGCTTCTACGTCACCGGACACCCGATGAACGTCTACGCCGGGCTTTATGAAGCCATCGACACCTACACTGCCGAGGAACTCACCCTCCTGACCGAGCGCCTCGAGTTCCGCCTCTGTGGGATCGTCGGCTCGATCACCAAGCGGCTTTCCAAAAAGGACAATCGCCCGTGGGCCGCCTTTTCTCTGGCCACCAAACAGTCCACGGTTGCGCTCAACATGTTTGCTGACGGCTACGCCAACTATGGCGAGAATCTCGTCGCGGAGCAACCGGTCGTCGTGCAGGGCAACATCATCGTCGGCAACGACGGCGCCCGCATCAACGTCAAGGAATGCCACCCGCTCGATCATTTCATCACTGGTATCGTCAAGAGCGTTACTTGGTTGCTTCATCCCGACCATCCGGAGTTGCCCGCATTTTTTGGATCTTTGCGCAAGATCATCGATGGCCAGACTGGCGGCACCCGCGTGAGCTTTGGATTCTTGTTTGAAGACCGCGTGGCCGCGATCGCCAAGGCCAGCACCGCCCTCTCGTGGAAGCTCACGGCTCCGGTCTTTCACGAGATCCGCGCCCATCCGGCCGTCGCTGGGGTCCAGCTCGAAACCAAACCACTCGAGGTCAAAGAAGACCGCCGCTGGGCCAAACGCAATTGACCGCGTCGGTTATCCAGACCGTAGGTGGCCCGCGTGGTTCTTCAACGCGTTTTTCAACATCGATCCTGCCCCAGCATCGTGGGGACAAGCCGCTCCCCCTTGCCGTCCGCGATCTCCGCGTCGATGCGATGCCGTGATTTCCGGGTTTGTGCTTCGCGCGCTTCCCGTCATTCGTGGGGGAAAACATGTCCGACTCGACCCTTTTAAACCACATCGCCCGCATTCTCGTCACCGTGGCGCCAAACATGCCGGCCGATGCCGCCCTGCGGCGCTACTTTTACGAGCACAAGTATTTGGCCCCACAGCTTCGCCGCTCGATCAGCCAAGGGGTCTTTGTCTACTTCCGTTGGAAAAATTGGGCCGACAGCAAAGCTTCCCGCCAAAAACAAGCCGAGCATACCCTCTATCTCGATCAGCGTTTCCGGAGCGATCCGAAGTCGGTAAAACCCGAAGCCCTCGCGGCTCTCGCGGTGCCCGACTGGCTCCGCAGCGAGATGGATGTCACGCTCGACTTCCTCCGCCAGATCCAGCGCGAGCCGGTGCTCTGGCTCCGCGCCCGTCCAGGTAAGGCGCGCAATCTGGCCAAGAGTCTCGGCAACTGTGTCGTCACCGGCCATGCGCCCGACGCGGTGTCCTATGTCGGAGCGAAGGATCTCTTTCGCACGGCTCAATTCCACGAGGGCGAGTTTGAAATTCAGGACCTCGCCTCCCAGTTGGTGGGCTGCGCCGCCACCCCCTCGGCCGGTCAGACCTGGTGGGATGCCTGCGCGGGCAACGGAGGGAAGACTCTTCACCTCGCCGACCAAATGCAAAACAAGGGACTCATCTGGGCGACCGATCGCTCCGAGAGCCGCCTGCAAATGTTCAAGCGCCGCTCAACCCGCGCCAAACTCCACAACCACCGCAGCGCCTTGTGGGACGGCTCCAACCACCTGCCGACTAAGACCAAATTCGATGGCATCCTCGTCGATGCTCCGTGCAGCGGCGTCGGCACCTGGCAGCGCAATCCCCACGCCCGGTGGACCACGACGATCGACGACGTGCACGAACTCGCCGCCGCCCAGCTTTCGCTGCTCAATCGGGTCGCTGGTTCGCTTAAACGCGGCGGCCGCCTGATTTACGCGGTGTGCACGCTCACGCGCAGCGAGACCTCCGGCGTCGCCGCCGCATTCTCCGCCGCGCACCCCGAACTCACCCCTTGCCCTATCCCGTTAGCGATGGCCGGCCCCGCGGTCGAGTCGAATCCGGCGACCTTGTATCTTTGGCCCCATAGCATCAACGCCAATGGGATGTATATGGCTTCGTGGCAAAAACCCTGACTGTCAGACTGGACACGCTATATCGAAACCGTTTGGCTGGCGAATTCCACAACGCCATGGCCGATCAGCATGGCCTGATCCGCGGTGCGAGCACCTACGACAAATCCGCGCAGGCTCTCTATTACTATTATCGTGACAATAAATCATCGCCTTGGGTGCGCCTAAACATCGATAGTTTTGACGACTCCCTCGTCTCCTTTGCACCGGAAATCGGAAAAATCTATGTCAGCCATCGGATGCCTGACGAACCCGCGGCAAGTCTTTATCTTTACGACACCGCGACCCAGCAATAAGGCCCCAAACTATTGAGCGACCCCGAGTTCGCCTAGACCGAAAGTAGCCTGACGTTCTCCCAGAAGGATGGTGCCCTCCTCGGCTTCTCTTACCTCGGAGACGGCCCGATCCAACACTGGATCAGCCCCGAAATGCAGGCCGTGCAGGCTGCCATCAACGCCAAGCTTCCGGGACGCTTTAACTTCATCACCGATCGCAACGAGGATCTTACCACCTTCGTCGTCACTTCCACCGTCGACCGCCTGCCGCCCCAGCATTATCTCTATTTCAAAGAAAGCGACCGCCTCGCCGGTCTCCCGACGACCTATCCCAACTTGAGGGAGGTCCTAAATTCATTCCTGAGGATTGATTTTAAAAAGTTGGCCATAGCGAGCGGGGATGCGTTGGCAAAAGCGGGAGTAGATTGGCCTTAAAGTTATGTTTTTAAGCGGGTTGAGCGCGGTAAGTGGTGAGTCAGGCCGTGCAGCGGGCCCGGCCGGTGACCAGCTG
>Ga0105055_10002312_pt1 | contig 29823 bp, 25 predicted proteins | sample BON03_FD_78090 | JGI IMG/M metagenome (GOLD analysis project Ga0105055, IMG submission 78090) | Freshwater microbial communities from Lake Bonney liftoff mats and glacier meltwater in Antarctica - BON-03 | ecosystem: Environmental > Aquatic > Freshwater > Ice > Glacier meltwater | place: Lake... | reverse complement strand
TTACAGGAATTCGAAATATTAAAACTCAAAGTAAAGTATTGACCAATCTAAAATCTAAAGCAGCAATTAAAAATGATACAGAAATCATCTCTGTGATTAATGATGCTATTTCTGCGACTGATAATTTGGCTGCGTGGTTACATAAAAAATCGACCTCTAAAACAGGTCCATCTGGAATTGGCAAAGATAATTACACGTGGTATCTACAAAATGTGCATTTAGTTCCATTAACTTGGGATGACGAAGTAATGATTTTAAAAAGAGAACTTGCTCGTGCTTGGACATCCTTAAAATTAGAAGAACACAGAAATAGAAATCTACCAGAACTAGTTGATGCTAGTTCACCAAAAGCATATGATAAAATGGCTGATGAAGCTGCAAAAAGCTTGATGAACTTTTTAGAGCAACAAGATATTGTAACTGTAAAACCCTATTTCGAACCTGCATTACGTCAACATTTAGGAGAATATGTTCCAAAAGAGAAACGCAACTTTTTCTTAATTGGAGAACATTACGATCCAAGACCTTTATATTCTCATTTTTATCATTGGTTTGAATTGGCAAGAATGGATTTAGAACCAAATATAAGTGAAATTAGAAAAGGACCTTTATTGTATAATATTTTCGATTCTAGAAATGAAGGAACTGCAACAGCTGTAGAAGAAATGTTTATGCAAGCTGTTTTGTATGATGACAGCCCAAGAAGCAAAGAAATTGTTTACATTATGATTGCCCAACGTGCTGCGAGAGGCTTAGGTTCTTTATATGCCCATGCAAACGAAATGACGATGGAGGAAGCTGGAGGAATTCATAGTGGATATACACCTAGAGGTTGGATGAAAACTGAAAAAGAACTACTAATTTTTGAGCAACATTTGTATTTACGTCAACCTGGTTATGGATCTAGTTATATTACTGGAAAGTATTTATTAGAAAGCGCGTTGGCTGATTATGCAAGAATACAAGAATTGCAAGGAAAGCCTTTTGTGACCAAAGATTTTTTTGACACACTAAATAGTATTGGTAACATTCCGACTTCATTAGGTCATTGGCAAATGACAGGGCAAAAGAAACACTTAACATCTATTTTTAATGATTAAATTCTTAGACATATTGAACGGATATTATGGGAAAGAACAAAATAGGAAAGCCTGCCTTTGCCGCAGGTAGGGAACTAAAATACGCACTTGGAGAAATAGTTTGGTAATGATTGGTATTTTGTTAGCATTACAAGTAAGTAAATGGAATACAGAAAACAATAATAAAGCCAAAGAAAAATCTATATTGTAAAACTAAAAACAGACAAAGGATACATTATTATAAAAATAGTGTACGTTAAAAATTACGGGGTTAAGCTTTTCATAGTTTAACCCTTTTTTTAATTACAGTTAAATACTGGCTTAGTAAACTGATTTAAATTAATAAATAGAAATAAGTTAAAGCACCAATATCTAAGAAAATCATCTTTTAAAATTATTTGATGATGATTTAGCCTCTAAATGATTTGTAACAATTCTCTGTAAGCTAATTTTAATGTATTTCTTCCTTTCTAAACTATTCCATAGAAAAACTTTGATATCCACGCTTAATTTGGTGCTAAAGCGCAACGTATAAAGCTAAAATACCGATACATTTCTGTATCGGTATTTTAGCTTTATATAAGACCCTTCAACTACGCTCAGGGTAACATTTACTTGTTTAATATCATCTATCTAACCTCCAAAGTCATCAAATTGGATATTTTCATCTGCAAGACCAAAATCTTCTCCCATTTTTTGTACTGCTTGATTCATTAATGGTGGTCCACAGAAGTACAATTCTAAGTCTTATGGTGTTTCATGATCATTTAAATAGTTCTCGATTACACAATTATGTATAAATCCTATAAAACCATCACCTTCTATATCATTAATGTCTTTTTTAACTTTCCAATTATCTGCCTCTATAGGGTCAGATAACGCAATGTAGAATTTAAAATTTGGGAAATCTTTTTCCAAAGCCCTAAAGTGTTCTAGATAAAATAATTCTGCCTTAGAACGTCCTCCGTACCAATACGTAACGGTTCTACCTGTCTTTAAGGTTCTGAATAAATGACATAAATGCGAACGCAATGGCGCCATTCCAGCTCCACCACCAACATATAACATTTCCGCTTCAGACTCATTTATAAAGAACTCTCCATAAGGTCCAGAGATTGTAACCTTATCCCCTTTCTTTAAGTTAAAGATGTATGAAGATGCAATTCCTGGATTTACATCCATCCATCCGCCTTTTGCTCTATCAAAAGGTGGTGTTGCGATACGTACATTTAACATAATTTCTCTTCCTTCGGCAGGATAAGAAGCCATTGAATATGCTCTTTCTACAGTCTCCGTATTTTTCATTACTAAAGGCCATAACTTAAACTTATCCCACTCAGGTTTGAATTTATCTGGAGTCTCATGTTCTTCTGGATGCGCTGTTACATCCATCTCAGAAAACTGTACTTTACATACTGGGATTTCAATTTGAATATATCCACCTGCTTTATATCCCATGTCTTGTGGAATTTCCACAACAAACTCCTTAATAAAAGTGGCTACGTTATAATTTCTAACGACAACTGCAGCCCATTTTTTAATTCCAAAAATTTCTTCTGGAATAGAAATATCCATGTCTTGTTTTACTTTTACTTGACAAGCTAAACGAACTCCGTGTTTTAATTCTTTACGTGTAAAGTGAGGAATTTCTGTTGGTAGAGCTTCACCTCCACCAGAATTCACATGACATTCACATTGAATACATGTTCCACCACCACCACATGCAGATGGTAAAAATATTTTTTCGTTTCCTAATGTTGATAACAAAGTTCCTCCAGAACCAACTTCAATAGTTCTTTCTCCGTTTATGGTGATTTTTACAGGACCAGATGGAGATAGTTTTTGTTTTACAAATAATAACAATGTAACTAATAACAACGTTATTAACAAAAATGCAGCTACTGTTAGTCCGATTGTTCCTAATGTACTTGTTGCTACTATCATTACTCTTTAATTTCTTTAGTGTTACCCGCTATTTCTGTACTCTTAGATTGCTCTACATGAGCTTTCTTTACTTCGTTAGCATTTACTTCATTATTAACTTCTTTTACAGTCTCTACTGTTGGGTTTTCTTTCTTTGGAGCTTCATCACCACCGGTTAACATACCCCCAAAACTCATAAATCCAATAGCCATTAAACCAGTAATAATAAAGGTAATTCCTAAACCTCTTAAAGCGTCGGGTACCTTTGAATATCTAATCTTTTCCCGGATAGCTGCGATAGTAAGAATTGCTAAAAACCATCCAATACCAGAACCAATTCCATAGGTTAATGACAATCCTAATGTTGGAATTTCACGAGATTGCATAAATAAAGACCCTCCTAAGATTGCACAGTTTACTGCAATTAAAGGCAAGAAAATACCTAATGAGTTGTACAATGAAGGTGAAAATTTTTCTACAATGATTTCTACCAATTGTACCATCGTTGCAATGGTTGCAATAAACATGATAAATGACAAGAAACTTAAGTCATAATCTGCATATTCTGCACCTAACCATTTTAAAGCTCCTGGTTGTAATAAGTATTGGTCTAATAGCCAGTTTAAAGGTACCGTTACCGCCAAGACAAAGATTACAGCCGCTCCTAAACCTACAGCTGTAGTTACTTTTTTAGATACCGCAAGGTAAGAGCACATTCCTAAGAAGGTTGCAAACACCATGTTGTCTATAAAAATCGACTTGAAAAATAATTCTAAATGTTCCATATTTTTTTCAATTTACAGTTATCAATTGTCTATTATCAATTTTAAACACTGATAATTGATCATTGAACACTGATTTTAGTCTTCTATTAATGTTTTATTTCTACTACGTTGTACCCAGATAATAATTCCAACAATAATTAACGCCATTGGCGATAGCAACATAAATCCGTTGTTTTCATATCCTATAGAATACAAGCCTGTTTTCTCAATTGGATCACCCAAAACAGAAAAACCTAATAAAGTCCCCGAACCTAATAATTCTCTAAAGAAACCAACGATAATTAAAATAACTCCATAACCTAAAGAGTTTCCTATTCCATCTAAAAACGATTTCCATGGTCCGTTAGCCAAAGCAAAAGCTTCAAATCGTCCCATGATATTACAGTTGGTAATAATTAATCCAACAAATACTGATAAGGTTTTACTAAGTTCATAAGCAAATGCTTTTAGAACTAAATCAACAATAATTACCAATGCTGCAACCACAATTAGCTGAACAATAATTCTAATTTTAGAAGGAATGATGTTTCTCATTAAAGAGATTACTACATTTCCTAATCCTAACACAAACAAAACAGAAACTGCCATTACAATAGAAGCTTTCAATTCAGCGGTAATTGCTAAAGCAGAACAGATACCTAATACTTGTATGGTAATTGGATTATTATCTGCTAATGGGTCTGTGATTAATGCTACGTCCTTTTTTGATAAAAGTCCCATATTAGTTTGTTTTTAATGTGTTAAAGTAAGGTACATACAATCTTAAATCTGATTTAATCATTGCAGAAACTCCATCTCCTGTAATGGTAGCGCCAGCAATTGCATCTACTTCATTATCTTTTTTTTTTTCGTTTTTTGGATCATTATTTCCTTTTGCAACAGTAACTCCTTTGAAGTCTCCATTATTAAAAAGGTATTCTCCAATAAAATCATCCATAAAGTAGCGTTGCTTAATATTTGCTCCTAATCCAGGAGTTTCTCCTTTATGATCAAAATATACTCCTTGAATAATCATGTTTTTATCTAAGGCTACATATCCCCAAATGGCATCCCAAAGACCTTTCCCTCTAATTGGAGCTATATAAAATGTTAACCCATCCTTTTCTCCTACAAAAAGAGGCAATCTTCTTTGTTTGCCTTCTTTTGCAGCGGTTTTTTCTTTCTTTACATCAATTAAATATGGCTCTTGATTGTTGTTTTCTGCCATATATTCAGCTCTGTTTTGCAGCTTAACAAGCTTTCCATTATCTGTAACCAACACTAATTGCTCTTTGACGTATTTATTAAACTCTGTTCCCGCTTCTTTTGTTGAGACAAAAATAGCGCTAGATTCATCATTTTCATTTACGCCCATGGCGTATAAAATATTTTGTTGCTTTTCTATACGTTTGTTTTCGTCAATATTTGGTTTTAAAGACGCCGCAAAATAGGCTAACAAAGATCCTACAATCACCACCATTCCAATGGAAAAAAGTACTGTATATAAATTACTATCTGTTTTTTTAGACATAACTATGCAGTTTTAGCTGTTAAACGTTTCTTTCTTCTTTTTACATTTCCTTGAACCACATAATGGTCAATTGTTGGAGCAAATACATTCATTAACAAGATTGCTAACATGACTCCTTCCGGATATGCTGGATTAAATACACGTATCATAATAGAAATAAAACCGACAAAGAAACCATAAATCCATTTTCCTTTGTTTGTTTGTGATGCGGTTACAGGATCAGTTGCCATATAGACAGCTCCAAATGCAAATCCTCCAATTAATAAATGATGCCAGAATTTGGTATTCATCAAATCGTAAAATTTACTTCCTTCTCCAATCCATCCTTGATCAACAACTCCATTAAAAATTAACCCCATTGCCAACGCTCCTAAAGACGCACTTAACATAATTCTCCAACTGCCAATTTTTGTAAAGATTAAGAATAACGCTCCAATTAAGATTAATAATGTGGATGTTTCTCCGACTGAACCTGGAATGAAACCTGCAAACATATCCCAAGCAGAATACACTATTTCTTTACCTTGCGCTAAAGCTCCTAAAATAGTTTCTCCAGAAATTGCATCCAAATTTTGTCCTGCTATAATTGCTTTATCTCTTGCCACAGCACCTTCAACCCAAACCTTATCTCCAGACATCCACGTTGGATATGCAAAAAATAAAAATGCTCTAATGGTTAATGCCGGATTTAAGATATTCATTCCTGTTCCACCAAAAACTTCTTTTCCGATTACTACACCGAAAATTACAGCTACTGATAACATCCATAATGGAATATCAACAGGTACAATTAAAGGAACTAACATTCCTGTTACTAAATATCCTTCTTCAACTTCGTGTCCTTTAATTACTGCGAAAATAAACTCAACAGCTAAACCAACTCCATAAGAAACTAGTACCAAAGGTAAAATCTTAGCTGCACCAATAAATAAGTTTTCTAAATTCCAGAATTCTCCACTAAAGAAAGACATTCCGGAAGTAAAATTACCATTTACTGCGATGTTATGTTGAAAACCTGCATTAAACATGCCGAAGATTAAACATGGCACTAAGGCCATAATTACAATATTCATGGTACGTTTTAAATCGTCTGCCACTTTAATATGAGTTCCTCCATGAGTAACTTCGTTCGGCAAATATAAAAAGGTATGGATTGCGTTAAACGCAGGAGCCATTTTTGTCCCTTTATATTTTTCTTTTAAAGTATGTAAATTTTGTTTTAAGCCCATAATCTTATCCTAATTCTTCTCTCATTAAATCCAACCCTTCACGAATTATTTTCTGATGAGGCTGTTTTGATACACAAATAAATTCTGTTAAAGCAAAATCTTCTGGTGCAACTTCATAAGCACCTAAAGACTCCATTTCGTCTAAATCTTTATACATACATGCTTTTAATAATTGCATTGGATATATATCTAACGGAAAAACTTCTTCATAAGAACCTGTAACTACAAATGCTCTGTGTTCTCCGTTTGTGTTTGTATTTAAATCATATTTTTTCTTAGGATTCATCCAAGAAAAAGTGAATGCTCTAGTCGTAGATACTTTATTAAAAACTGGCTTGTTCCATCCAAATAATTCATAATCATCTCCTTCTGGAATTGCTGTTATTTGATTGTCGTAGTATCCTAGACTCTCTTCTAAAGAAACCTGAGTTCCAGACAATACATTACCACTAATGATTCTAGAATTTTCAGCGTTTAAATTATCTGTTACAATGTTTTTGATAGTTGCTCCAGGATATGCAGTAATGTATTTAGGCTTCGAAAATTGAGCCCCTGTTAAGGCAATTGTTCTTTTTGCATTGAACTTTCCTGTTAATAATAATTCTCCAATTACCACTAAATCTTGTCCAGTAACTACCCAAATAACCTCTCCTTTATTAATAGGATCTAAACGCGCAATTTGTATGCTCACATTCCCAATTGGATGCGGACCTACTAAATTGTGTAATTCAGCTCCTTTTACTCCTTTAAACGGAGATAAGGTTGAGTCTTTTGAAATTGAAACATGTACTTTCCCTTCAGTTAATTTCCCTAAAGCAATAATTGCTTCTTGAATTTCAGCCTCTTTTCCTTTTAAAGCATAATCTAAATCTGCTGCTAAAGGAGCGCTATTATATCCTGAAATAAAAATAGCTTTTGGTGCTTGATCTGGATTTGCAACAACATCATAAGGACGTTGTTTTATAAATGGCCAACAACCTGAAGCTAGTAAATGAGTTTTTACTTCTTCTCCAGACATTTTAGCTGCCTCTTTTTTACCAAAATCTGCAAATTGCTGTGAAGCATCTGCTTGAATTTTAATCTCTAATACTTTTCTTCTTTCTCCACGAATAATATCTTCTACTTTACCACTAACTGGCGAAGGAAATAAAATACGCTCATCACTTTTTGAATAAAATAGCGAATCACCAGCTTTTACTTCTGCTCCAATTTTAATGGTAAGTTTAGGTGTTATTCCGTGAAAATTTTCTGGCTTTATTGCATAAACCCCTGCAATGCTAATATTTGCTATCGTTTGTTCTGCTTCACCAACAAGCTTGATGTTCAACCCTTTTTTTATACGGATGTCTTTTGACATAGTAAATATGACTTTTAATTATCTTAAAAAAACACGCAAATTTATAAATTTTGTAAGTGTTCTGTAGCCTATTTAAAGTTTATCTTATCTAAACAACATTATTTATATTAATTCTAAATAGTGTTTATTTTTACTAATTTAATATTTAGTACGTTTGTATAAATAGAAACAATAATAGCTACTAATTATCCAAAAATAGATCTATGAGAGTAAAGAAATTTTTAATAATCTTTTTCCTTTTTATATGGATCTTTTCTTTTTCTCAAAAAAACATTAAAAGCATTCAACTTAAACCTTTAGGAGCAACTAATTTTTCTACAATCATTCCTTTAGGAAAAACATTGCTACTTTCTTTTGATGATTTAGACGCAGATCAAAAAGAATATTCTTACAAAATAGAACATATGGATTCTGATTGGAAACCAAGCAAAATTTTTACGAACGAATATATTATTGGTTTTAATCAAAATAGAATTATCGAGTACGAAAATTCTTTTAACACATTACAAGAGTACACACATTATGAAGTTCAAATTCCGAATTCAAATACCAAAATAATTAAAAGCGGAAATTATCTTATTTCCGTTTTAGACGAATACCAAAATATTGTTTTTACTAGAAAATTTACTCTTTACGAGAGCAAAACATTGGTTGGTGTTTCTGTTATTAGAAGTAGAAATACACAAATTATAAATCAGCAGCAAACGGTTCAGTTTACTATAAATTACAATGCGAATGAAATCAAAAATCCATCGCAAGAAATTAAAACGGTTGTATTGCAAAACAATATTTGGGAAACAGCAATTTATAATTTAAAACCACAATTTTTCAGAAATAATCAATTGGTTTATAAATATTACGACAAATCTAATTTTTGGAGCGGAAATGAATATCTGAATTTTGATAATAAACAAATAAGAAACAGCACAATTCAAATTGCTCGAGTAGAAAAAAGAGATATTTATCACGCGTATTTATATACTCAGGAACCTAGAAATTTAAAAAACTACACGTATTTTCCAGACATAAACGGACAGTTTGTAATTAGAACTACAGAAGCAAACAATTCGTTTACCGAAGCAGATTATGCAATGGTTCATTTTTTATTAGATTCTGATGAAATACCAAACAAAGAAATTTATGTCTACGGAGCTTTTAACGATTTTAAAACCACTGAAGAAAACAGAATGGAATTTAATGCTATTACAAAAAAACAGGAAGCTTCTATTTTACTAAAACAAGGATTTTATAACTATACGTTTGTAACAAAAGACCAAAATAACACTGTAAATGGTCACGAAATCAATGGTTCTTTTTATCAAACAGAAAACGAATATACGGTACTTGTATATTACAAAGCTTTTGGAGAAAATTACCAACGTGTTATCGGAGTTGGTACCGGGAAAATAAATCAACAAGAATAAAACTTCTATATTTTTCGGTATTTACCTAAAGTTCTTATATTTGATAAGCTAACTTTTCAAAAAACTGTATGGTACAGCAAATTACAAATGGTATAGAAATATCTGTAAAAACCAAATTTAATGGTTCAATAGTAAGAAATCAAAACACATTTAATGCGTTTAGTTATTTTATTACTATTGAAAACGAATCGGATGATATTGTGCAATTATTAGAACGTTTTTGGGAAATATCGGATGCGCTAAATGATAAGAATTTGTTGCTGGCGAAGGCGTTGTTGGACAAAAACCAACGCTAAATCCAAAAGAAGAATACACCTACAGATCTAATTGTTTTTTGCTTGGTTCTACCGGTTCTATGAAAGGAACTTTTAAAATGATTAACAAAAAAACAAATCTGCTTTTTCAAGTTATTATTCCAACTTTTCAGCTAACAGCTACACCATTACTTAACTAATGAAATTAAGAATTATAAAGAAAACGAATACGCTTGCAAAAGTTCTAGACTCTAAATGTTTTAATTGCGGATATCCTTTTTCTGGACAAGAAAAATTTTGCCCTGAATGTGGGCAAGCAAATAAAAACCCTAAAATCACTTTCGGCAGTTTTGTACATGAAGTTTTTAACGGTTTTATTTCTTGGGATTCTAAATTTTGGACAACTTTTATCCCTTTATTAACCAAACCAGGAAAAATTTCTCGAGATTATATTGACGGAAAAAGGCAAAGATATGCTAACCCGTTTCGATTCTACTTAACCATTTCTGTACTCTTTTTTTTAATTGTAGGAGCAACAGAAAGCTATGATAAGTTTGATGAATTCAGAAAAGGAACCACTAGTAAAATACATTCAATTAATCCCCAAATCGACAACATTACTAGCGCCATAGACACTACATCTACTGAGTTTATAACAAATTCAAATAAAGTGTTGAAAAATGCAGATTCAACTGACCGAAAGGAACTTTCCACGATAAAACTCGACTCTTTAAAAAAGGACACACCAGTTAACAAAAGCCCACAAATTAGCTTTATCCCTAATTTTTCTAAGTTCTATACATTTCAAAAAAAATACCCAAAATCAGAAATTGAAGACGCCTTAGATAGCTTAAATGTTGAACACACCTTTTTCAATCGTTTCTTCTACAGCAGAGTAAAAGCCTTAAGAACAATGGCTGGAGACAAGAATAAACGGGAAGTTTTTCAAAAACAAATGATTTCTTATATATCAATTTCATTGTTTGTTTTATTGCCTCTTTTTACCTTGTTTTTGAAGCTATATTACATCAGAAGGAAATACACATATGTAGAACATTTAGTGTTTGTATTTCATACACAAACTGTCTTTTTTCTACTTTCAATAATCTTTTATCTAGCCTATTATTTTAAGCCTAAAGATTATATGGCAGGTGTTTTTCTACTGCTCTTTATAATTTATTTGTATTTGGCCATGAGACGATTTTACCAACAAGGACGTTTTAAAACCTTTTTAAAATTTATATTGGTTAATTTCTCTTTTTTCATAGTATCAATTATAGGCGTAATAATTATAGCAGGAATTACTTTCATGATGTATTAAACCAAACTATGGTAGTTCATAATTACATTTGAAGCATCTTTTTTCACTGAAGTAACACTAACTGTTTCCACATCCCAACGTTTCATTTTTACGGAATTTTCAGGCGTTCCAATTTCTGAATTATGATGAAATTGTAAGATATCTTTTTGCACAAATTCTTGATGATTTGCCAACCAATCTGAAAACCAATTTCTTCTTAATTGTTTTTCGTTTTCTGTATATAATGTAGAAGAAGACCAAATTTTTGGTTCTTGTTTTAATTTAGAAAAGTGTTTTTGTATTCCGTCCCAAACCAATTCATAGGTGTTTAAATCAGTATTCCAATCTACTAAGACAATTGTAAAAGGTTCAATTCCGTTAAAATCAAAACCTTGAATATAGCTTTCAAAATCGTCCGATTTTAAAATTGCTTTCACAATAATTCCTCTACTCATTTTATATATGGCTTCACGTTTGTGAACTTCAAATCCGCCATTTAACAAACAAACCAATCTGTTTTTATCACTTAAACCGATCCACGTTCCGCCAGCTAATTCATCTTTCGGATAGGTTAATTTTACGCCATCTTCAAAATACTCTTTGGGCTCAATAGTTTTTCTTGAAGGCTGTTCGTCTCTATTTGATGTTAAAATAAAATCAGACTTGCCAATTGGCAAATACGTAACGGTACACATAAATAGTATTTGTTTTTGATAATTTACAACAGAAATCGAGTTCTTCAAACTAAAAATAAATTGTAACTTCGCACTTCAAAATTAGTCGATTAAAACTTAAAATCATACAAAATGGCAAGAGGATTTTTTAATGTTCCAAAAGCAATAAACGAACCAGTAAAAGAATATGCTCCAGGTTCTCCAGAAAGAAAAGAATTATTAGCAATGTATAAAGCTATGTACAATAGCAATATAGATGTGCCAATGCATATTAACGGTGAAGAAATTAGAACTGGAAACACTAAAAACATTACACCTCCACACGATCATAAACATATTGTTGGTCAATATCATACTGCAGATAAATCTCATGTTGATGCTGCAATTTCTACTGCTTTATCTGCAAGAGAAGCTTGGTCTAGCGTAAATTGGACAGAAAGAGCTTCTATTTTCTTAAAAGCTGCTGAATTATTGGCAGGTCCTTATAGAGCAAAAATGAATGCTGCTACAATGATAGCGCAATCTAAAAACGTGCACCAAGCAGAAATTGATGCTTCATGTGAAATGATTGACTTCTTTCGTTTTAATGTACAATACATGACTGATATTTTTAAAGATCAGCCAGATTCTGCGCCTGGAATATGGAACAGGGTTGAGTACAGACCTTTAGAAGGATTTGTATATGCAATTACACCGTTTAACTTTACATCAATTGCCGCAAACTTACCTGCTGCTGCTGCTTTAATGGGGAATGTTGTTGTTTGGAAGCCATCTGATCATCAAGCATATTCTGCACAAGTAATTGTAGATTTATTTAAAGAAGCTGGCTTACCTGACGGAGTAATAAACGTTGTTTATGGAGACCCAGTAATGATTACTGATACGGTATTAGCTTCTCCAGATTTCTCTGGATTACACTTTACAGGATCTACTCATGTTTTCAAAAACTTATGGAAGCAAATAGGAAACAATATTCATAATTATAAAACATATCCAAGAATTGTTGGAGAAACTGGTGGTAAAGATTTTATCTGGGTACACAACTCTTCAAACCCTTTACAAGTTGCAACTGCAATTACAAGAGGGACTTTTGAATATCAAGGACAAAAATGTTCTGCTGCTTCAAGATCTTACATTCCTGCTTCAATATGGTCAGCTGTAAAAGGGCATTTAATTACACAAGCTAGTGAGTTAAAAATGGGGTCTCCAGAAGATCCTAGCAACTATGTCAATGCCGTAATTCACGAAGGTTCTTTTGATAAAATCGCAAGTTTCTTAGACGCTGCTAAAACGGATGCTGATGCAGATGTTATTATTGGTGGTGGCCACGATAAATCTGTTGGATACTTTATAGAGCCAACTGTTATTGTAGCAAAATCTCCTACATATAAAACAATGTGTACAGAGTTATTCGGCCCTGTAATGACTATTTATGTATACGAAGATGCAGAGTGGGAAGCTTCATTAAAATTAGTTGATGAATCTACAGAATATGCATTAACAGGAGCAATCTTCTCTACAGATAGATACATTGTTGAAAAAGCTTCTAAGGCATTAGAAAATGCTGCTGGGAACTTTTACATTAATGACAAACCTACAGGAGCTGTTGTTGGTCAGCAACCATTTGGAGGAGCAAGATCTTCAGGGACAAATGATAAAGCTGGTTCTGCACAAAACTTATTGCGTTGGACATCTGTACGTTTAATAAAAGAGACTTTTGTAACTCCTACAGATTACAAATATCCTTTCTTAGGATAAGAACATAAAGATTATTTTATTTAAAAAAACCTTATCAGTTCCTGAAATAAATTCAGCATAAATGATGAGGTTTTTTCTTTGTGCAAAACCCTAGCATTTATTTAACAGTTTTGAACACCAAGTTTTTGTATATTTAACGTCATTTATAAAAAATCAAACATCTATAAAAGAATGACTAAAAAAATTCTACTTTTTGCATTCGCAATTGTGTTAATTGCTTGTAATACAGAAAAAAAAGAAACTGCATTAAATGTTCCTTTCGAAAAATTTGAATTAAAAAACGGCTTACAACTTGTAATGCATGTTGACAAATCCGACCCTGTTGTTGCTGTAGAATTAATGGCACATGTTGGTTCTGCAAGAGAAATTGAAGGAAGAACAGGTTTTGCACATTTATTTGAACATTTATTATTCTTAGAATCAGAAAATCTAGGAAAAGGCGGATTGGATAAAATGACTGCAAGAATTGGTGGCTCTGGAGCTAACGGATCTACTTCTAGAGACAGAACAAATTATTTACAAACAATACCAAACGATGCCTTAGAAAAAATGATTTGGGCAGAAGCGGACAAGTTAGGTTGGTTTATAAATACAGTAACTGATCCGGTTTTAGCAAAAGAAAAACAAGTTGTAAAAAATGAAAAAAGACAGAGTTATGACAACAGACCTTATGGACATAATCAAGTTATTATTGATAGAAACTTTTATCCAAAAGATCATCCGTATAACTGGCAAGTAATTGGTTCTTTAGAAGATTTACAAAACGCCAAACTAGAAGATGTAAAAACATTTTTTAGAAAATGGTATGTTCCTAATAACGCAACATTAGTGTTGTCTGGAGATTTTGATCCTATTCAAGCTAAAAAATGGGTTGAAAAATATTTTGATGAAATTCCGAGAGGAGATGAAATTACTCCGTTAGTAAAAAGAGCTGGGATTGTAAACGAAACAAAATTCTTTTATTACGAAGACAATTTTGCGAGATTACCGATGCTAACATTTGCTTGGCCAACTGTTGAATTGTATCATAAAGATTCATATGCCTTAGATATTTTAACGCAATATTTATCTGAAGGGAAAAAAGCACCACTAAATCAAGTTTTAGTTGATGATTTAAAACTAACCTCGTCAACTTCTATGTATAATTATTCGGCAGAAATAGCTGGACAAATGCAACTAGGAATTAGAGGTTTTGAAAATGTAGATTTAAATAAAATAAACGAAGGAATCAAAAAATCTTTTTCAATATTTGAAAAGGAAGGCATTTCTGATAACGATTTAAAAAGAATAAAAGCAGGGTTAGAAACTAATTTTTACAACAGTTTATCTAGTGTTTTAGAAAAAGGAACCAACTTAGCTTCTTTTAACACGTATTCAAATAACCCTGGATTCATCGACAAAGAAATCAATTATACATTGGGTGTTACTAAAGAGGATGTACTGAGAGTTTATAATACATATATTAAAAATAAAAACTTTATCGCTACTAGTTTTGTGCCAAAAGGAATGGCAAAATTAGCCATTAAAGATTCTAAAGAAGCAATTATAGTAGAAGAAAAAATTGTTCAAGGAGCAGAAGAAAAATTCGATCCAAAAATAGCTGCGAAATACGAAAAAACGCCTTCTACTTTTGACAGATCTATAGAACCTCCTTACGGAAAATCTCCAGAATTATCTGTTCCTAAAGTTTGGGAAAATACGTTATCAAACGGAATTAAAGTATTCGGAATTGAAAATAGCGAAGTTCCATTGGTGCGTTTCAATTTAGTAATTAATGGGGGTCAATTATTAGAAAAAATGGACAAATTAGGTGTAGCAAACTTAACTGCTAGTTTAATGAATAGAGGGACAAAAAGCAAAACAGTTGCCCAATTAGAAGAAGCTATTCAAGAACTAGGTGCTTCTGTTAGAGTTTCGGCATCTAAAGAACATATTACAATTAGCGGAACAACATTGGCTAAAAACTACGATAAAACGCTAGTTTTAGTTGAGGAAATTTTATTAGAACCACGTTGGGATGCAACTGAATTTGAATTACTAAAAAAATCTGTTGTTGGTAATTTACGTCAGCAAAAAGCAAGTCCCACAACTATTGCAAGCAATGTTTATGACAAATTGATTTACGGTAAAGATAATATTCGCTCAAAAAACACTTTAGGAACCATAGAATCTGTTGATGAAATTACGGTAGATGATTTAAAATCATTTTACTCAAAGTACATTTCTCCGTCTGTAACAAAAATGCTTGTTGTTGGAGATGTTGATAAAGAAAAAGTACTGGCATCATTGTCTAATTTAGATACTAAATGGACATCAAAAGAAGTAATTATTCCAGCATATAAAACTCCAGAAGCTCCAAATAAACCAATCGTTTATTTTTACGATGTGCCAAAAGCAAAACAATCTGTAATTTATTTTGGAGCGCCTGCTTTGGCAGAAACAGATAAAGATTTTTACCCTGCAACTGTCATGAATTACATTCTTGGTGGTGGTGGTTTTGCTTCTCAACTAACACAAGAACTAAGAGAAGGAAAAGGATATACTTATGGTATTGGCTCACGTTTTTCAGGGACAAAAGCTGCTGGACCATTTACTATTTCTAGTATGGTAAGAACTAATGTTTCGTTAGAATCTGCACAATTAGTTAAAAAAATAATCACTGAGTATCCTAAAAATTATTCTGAAAAAGATTTAGAAACTACCAAAGAGTTTTTAATTAAAAGTAATGCACGAAGATTCGAAACTATGGGAGCAAAATTAAATATGTTGCAAGACATCAGTGCTTATGGTTTTAGTGCTGACTACATAAAAGACAGAGAAAAAATAGTTAATGAAATGACCATTGAAAGAATTCAAGAATTGTCTAAAAAATATATAAATCCAAATAAAATGATTTGGTTGTTTGTTGGAGATGCAGAATCTCAATTAGATAGATTAAACGAATTAGGTTTTGGAGCACCTGTTTTATTAAACAATACCAAATAAAAAATCAAACATTAAAACATGAAAGTAGTCAACCAATAAAAGAAAACTAATAAAAAACTACCCCCGAAGTGATTTCATTTCGAGGGTTTTAATTCTTCAATCATGAAAACTAACTCACTTTTTTTTACATTTTTTGTTGCAATGCTACTTTCTGGTTGTAATCAGCCAAAAAAATCAGAACTAAACACAGAACAACTAAACGACTATTTTAAAAAAGAAATACCTGTAAATGAACCAGGCGGAGCTATTTTAATTATGAAAAATGATAGCATTATTTTTAGTCAAGGATATGGTGTTGCTGATTTGAATCTTAACTCTAAAATAAATCAAAACACATTATTTAATATAGGTTCTATTTCAAAAACATTTGTGTCAAATGCTATTTTAATGCTACAGGCAGAAAAAAAACTTTCTGTTGAAGACAATATGGCAAAGTACTTTCCTTACTTTAAAAATAAAGTAATAGCCAACAACGTAAAAATTAAACATTTACTAACACATACTTCAGGATTAAAAGATAACAGAATGACTAAAACAGACTCAATTTTTTATTTGAGTGCAAAAGACGCAGAAAACTGGTATCCAACTACACAAGCTGATGCTTTAAATTTTGAGCCTGGAACACGATTTGAATATTCAAATCCGGCATACAATGCGTTGGCTTTAATTGTAGAAAATGTATCTGGTATGAAGTGGCAAAAATATGTTGCAGATAACATTTTTAATCCTCTGGAATGCAAACAAGCACAATTACTGATGGCGCACATCCTAAAACAGGAGTTTCACACGGATATATTAAACGAAATGGAAATTGGCTAGAAAAAGATTATGGAGAAGAACCAACATTTGCCGCTGCAGGAAACGGTGGTGTTTGGAGTTCTGTAAATGAATTGGCAAAATACCAATTGGCCTTAGAGCAACATGCATTTATTTCAGATTCAATTTTTACGGATTCTAAAACGATAAAACCTTGGGCAAATTGGCAAGATGCTACGCCACCGTATATTGGCTGGTCTTGGTTTATTGCAAAAACTTCTGATACTCTAAAAACTGTTGGACATACAGGGAGTCAAGGTGGATTTTTATGTAATTATGTAACCGTTCCTGAAAAAGGAATAACCTTTATTGTTTTATGTAACACACCAAGAAATGTTGATGGTTTTACTGAGTTTATTACTGAATGGTTACAGAAAAATAACTGGTTAGAAAATAATTAATCAATTAAAAACGATACAAACCATGAGTTCATTTTATACAAAATCAGCATTCTTAATTAAAAGCGTAGTGTTTGCATTCGTCTTATTAGTTGTTAGTTCCTGTGAAAAAAAAGAACCCCCTTTTACATCTATAGATATTGCAATTGTTAACGGTAATATTATAGACGGAACAGGTAAAAAATCCTATCCTTCAACCATTTATATTAATGGTGATCGAATTGTTTATATTGGTAAAATAAAAAATCCTGATTTAAAAATTGGCAAAACAATTGACGCAAAAGGTAAATACGTGAGTCCTGGTTTTATAGATTTACACGCACACGGAAATCCGCTAAGAACACCAGATTTTGAGAACTTTTTAGCAATGGGTGTTACCAGTATTGTATTAGGACAAGATGGTTCTAGTCCGAATGTTAAAGATTTAAAAGCATATCTAGACTCTGTCAATAAACAAAATTTGGGAGTAAATATTATTGAGTTTGTTGGACATGGAACTTTACGAAATCTTGCCGGAATTGGCGTTAAAAGTAAAATTACTCCTGCAGAATTAGAACGCTTAAAAAATCTTTTACAAGAACAATTAAAATTTAGTTTTGGTTTTTCTACAGGTTTAGAATATGCTCCAGGTTTATACGCTGAAGAAAGTGAGTTGATGGCTTTAGCAGAAGTTGTTGGCAAACAAGATAAAATAATTATGAGTCACATGCGAAATGAAGATGATGATGTGCTTATAAAATCTATTAAAGAATTAAGTGCACAAGGCAAATATGCTCGCGTACATATTTCGCATTTAAAATCGGTTTTTGGAAAAGGAGCACAACGCGCACAAGAAATTTTAGATACGATTAAACAAATTAGAAATTCGGGAATACAACTTACTGCTGATATATATCCGTATATGGCAAGTTATACAGGAATCTCGATTGTTTTTCCTGATTGGTCTAAAACTGCTAAGCAATTTGCCATTGCAAAACGCGATAGAAGAAATGAACTAGAAACCTATATTAGAAATAAGGTAAATTCACGAAATGGTCCAGAAGCAACATTATTAGGGTCGGATCCGTATACAGGAAAAACCTTAGCGGAAGCTGCAGCAGCAAGAAACAAACCTTTTGAAAAATTTTTAGTAGAAGATGTTGGTCCTCAAGGCGCATCTGCTGCTTATTTTGTAATGAATAAAGAACTACAAGAAACCTTATTAAAAGACGCTTTGGTTGGTGTTTGTTCTGATGGAAGTAAAACTGGTTTTCATCCTCGAGGTCATGGTACATTTGCTAAAATTATTGAAACCTATGTAGTAAAAGATAGCATTCTAAGTCTTGAAGATGCTGTACGAAAAATGACTTCTTATGCAGCAGAAATTTTACAATTAAATGATAGAGGCATTTTAAAAGCGGGTAAAAAAGCAGATATTATCATTTTTGATCCAAAGAATATAAAAGCTACTGCAAATTATGTTGATCCACATCAACTAGCAACAGGATTTGACAACGTCTTGGTTAATGGAAAGTTAGTTAGAGAAAATGAGCAATTAAAAACACAGTTAAGCGGAAAAGTGTTGTTGCCTAAATAGTTAAGTTTGATTCTAAACTCAATTTTTGGTAACTTCGCTAACGTTTGATATAACGAATTAAAACTCACCATATCATTTTAAGTTATGCAACATATACCAAAACGCTATGAAATATAAAATAAAGACGTTAATCGGACTATTATTACTAGTTGCTTACAGCTGTAATAGCGATGATGACTCAAATAGAAATGAAAATAGGTTTTTCTGGAATCAAACAAAATGTGCTGACCCTTGGAATACTGGAGAAAATGATTCAAACGGAGAAACTGAAATTGCTGTGACGGAATATTTGGAAATTAAAAATGTAAACATTCTTAATTTAGGTTTTGATACTAATTCACCTTTAGCAACCGACTGTGAATCTTGTGGTTGTGGAACTGGACAACGAATTATTGTTTACGTAAAAGATTTGGATGTTTCAAAAATGGAGGAATTGGAATTTTATCAATGAAAAATGAGAATAAAATACGTTGCACAACATTGTATATAAAAAATTGCTGTTTTGTGCTTAACTAATGTTAGTTGCTTTGTTTGCTAGCTTCTGATTTTCCTTCGGAAAATCCTCGCATACAAACACGCAACTTTCCATATACGTAACGTTAGCGAAACTTCATCCCTAAATGCACAACTTTTTTGGTTTCAAAAAAGTCTTCTTCAAAATAATTCGGCAAGTCATAAATTGTTGCAGACGTGTATTTCGCTAATTCTTCAGACAAATCGCCTCCTTTTAAATATAAGATTCCATTTTTCAACTCGTGATCTTGCTTTTTAGCAATTCTCCCTTTTGTCCAACGCACAAACGTTTCCATTTGAGCAACCGCTCTACTTATAATAAAATCGTATTCGTCTTTTACTTCTTCAACTCTTCCGTGGGTAGTTTTTACATTCTGCAAACCCAACCCTTCGGCAACTTCATTGACAACTTTTATCTTTTTACCAATAGAATCTACTAAATGAAACTGCGTTTCTGGAAATAAAATAGCTAACGGAATCCCTGGAAAACCACCACCAGTTCCAACATCCATCACCTTAGAACCTGGCTTAAAAGAAATCACTTTTGCTATTCCTAATGAATGTAAAACATGGCGCAAATATAATTCGTCTATATCTTTACGAGAAACTACGTTTATTTTAAGGTTCCAATCTTTGTACAGTTCTTGTAATTTTGTAAATTGCTCCAATTGAATTTCAGTTAAATTGGGAAAATATTTCTGTATGATTTCCATAAAAAAGGGTTATTGCGCAAAAATAGTGATTTGTGAACAAACAATTAGTAACAAAAACTGACGTTTATCATATAAACAAAAAACAAAAAGCATATTTTTGCCACTTACAAATAAGTAACTACATGAAAACCATAAATTTTTCAAGAATAGATAAAGCCAAGTTTTTTAGAACACTAAACAAACGTGTCAATTCTTATTTTAAAGACAACAACATTAAACGTACTGGAAATTGGAAATTATATTCGAAAGCTGTTATTATGTTTTCGTTATTCTTGATTCCGTTTATTTTAATCTTAACTATTTCTATGCCGCAATGGGTAATGGCTTTATTAATGGTTGTTACAGGAGTTGGAATGGCTGGCGTTGGAATGAATGTAATGCACGATAGCAATCACGAATCTTTTTCAAGCAAAAAATGGGTAAATAGATTAATGGGAAGCAGTATTTATATTCTTGCCGGAAATGTGTATAATTGGAAAGTGCAACACAATGTGTTGCATCATACATTTACCAATATAAAAGATCATGATGAAGATATTGATGCTGGAAGAGTCATTCGTTTTTCACAACATGCAAAATGGTTCCCTGTTCATAAATTTCAAAAATATTATTCCATTTTTTTATACGGATTATTAACCATCAATTGGGCAATAACAACAGATATTAAACAAATGCATGACTATTTAAAACGTAAATTATCATATGGTAAGTTTCCAAACCCAAAAGTAGAATGGACAAAATTAATCATCTCTAAAATTGTGTATTATGCACTTTGGATTGTATTGCCTCTTTTAGTATTAGACATTGCATGGTGGAAAATTTTAATCGGCTTTTTTGTGATGCATTATACTGCAGGAATGATTTTAAGTTTGGTTTTTCAGTTGGCACACATTGTTCCAAATACAGAAATGCCAATTCCAGATAAAGACGGAAATTTAGAACATACTTGGGCTGTACATCAATGATATACTACCTCTAATTTTGCGCCTAGCAATTGGATTGTTAATTTTTATACTGGTGGATTAAATTATCAAGTAGAACATCATATTTTTCCGCATATTTCTCATGTACATTATCAGAAATTAGCAAAAATTGTAAAAGACACGGCAAAAGAATTTAATTTGACATACAACGAATATCAAACTACAAGAAGAGCCATTATTGAGCACTTTAAACATTTAGGAAACTTAGGTAAAGAACCAAATTTAGCATAACAAGTAAAAAAATGTCACACCCTTTATCGGATAGAATTAACAGTTTACCTGTTTCAGAAACTTTAGCAATGGCTGCTAAAGCACGCGAGTTAAAAACTGCAGGAAAAGATATTATTAGTTTAAGTTTGGGAGAACCAGATTTTAACACCCCAGATTTTATTAAAGATGCTGCAATTGAAGCAATCAATCAGAATTATAGTTCTTATACACCAGTTGATGGTTATGTAGAGTTAAAAGAAGCTATTTGTGTAAAATTTAAACGCGATAATGATTTAGAATATACTCCAAATCAAATTGTAGTTTCTACTGGCGCAAAACAATATATTGCAAATGTTGCACAAGTATTATTAAATCCTGGTGATGAAGTTTTATTGCCTGCACCTTATTGGGTAAGTTATTCTGCAATTGCCATATTATGTGAAGCAACTTTTGTAGAAATACCTTCTTCAATTGATGTAGATTTTAAAATAACTCCCGCGCAATTAGAAGCAGCAATTACACCAAAAACAAAAATGATTTTCTTTAACTCGCCAAGTAATCCTAGCGGAACCATTTATACCGAGCAAGAATACAGAGAATTGGCAAAAGTCTTAGAAAAACATCCGCAGATATATATTTTATCTGATGAAATTTATGAACATATTAATTACGGAACAAAACCTTTTAGTTTTGCGGCAATTGAAAATATGTACGATAGAACAATTACCGTAAACGGATTGGCAAAGGCATTTGCTATGACAGGTTGGAGAATAGGATATATTGGCGCTCCAGAATGGATTGCGAAAGCGTGTACAAAAATGCAAGGTCAAATTACTTCTGGAGCAAATTGTATTGCACAAAGAGCTGCAATTACTGCTGTATTGGCTCCTGTTTCTAAAATTCAGTTTATGGTAGATGAGTTTAAGAACCGTAGAGATATGGTCCTTAAATTACTAGGCGAAATTGATGGATTCAAATTAAATATTCCTGATGGAGCATTTTATGTATTCCCAGATATTTCTGCTTTTTTTGGAAAAACAATTAAAGGAAAACAAATAAATTCTGCAAATGATTTTTCTATGTTATTATTAGAAGAAGCAAATGTGGCAACGGTAACTGGTGATGCTTTTGGCGCTACAAATTGTATACGTTTATCGTATGCAGCTTCTGTAGAACAATTACAAGAAGCGATTAAAAGAATAAAAGAAGTATTGCGTTAATTGGTAACTTATTTAAAAATTAAAATCTCATTTATGCTGAATTAATTTCAGTGTCTAGCTAAATTCAGCATAAATAAGATTTGTTTTCTAAAAAAGAATCACTACCAAGGCAATGGCAAAAAGAGATACTTGCAAAACAGTTCCTGGTTGACTTTGAAGTTTGTCATGACTGTTTAAAATTGAAGACTTAATGTGAGACAAAGATTTTCTCTTCATTTCACTAATATTCTGTCTTATTTCTTGTTTATACTCAGAAGTTAAAATTCCTCTTTCAATGACTCGTGAATGTGATGCTAATTTCATGTTTTTAAATTTTAATACTGAATCAAGTTCAGCACAAGTGTTACACTCTAAAGACGAGGATAAAACTAAAATGTTACTGTTATATAAAGTTCAATCGTTAAAAAACGACATAATAGATGTACTTAATTAGCAGTAAAATAGGGTGTTTCAAATGTGTTTTTGAATCTAAAAAAAATTGAAAAACCTAAACTCTTTTCTTTTAGATTCCCGTTTTACTGAATCAAGTTCAGCATAAATCACGGGAATGACAATTTCAACGGAAACCACGACGCAGAGCATCGAGGAATTCTTTTCGATTAAAACGGAATTTCCATTTTATCTTCCTTAAACACCCTTTTCTTTTTAAAAATAGGTTCCTCTTTTAAGTATAAAACCATTTTATCATAATCGATAATTGCTTTAGCCATTTCTAAAATATCAGCACCAATAATTCCGTGAACTTCTCTTGCATTGTGTTGTGTTAATGCAGTATTTACATGTGTCATATTAAACAATACTAAATGGCTTTCTTTAGTTTTCCATTTACCTATTTTTAGGGTATTATTGGTTGATTTTTGAGTTTCCATATCTATAGCACCAGCACCAGCTGCTTTTGTCTCAGATTCTTCTGCGTGTAAATTAAAATACGGTATTAAATCAACTCCAACACAAGAATTTGAAGCTCCAGTATCTAATATAAATCGCCCTTTAATTCCGTTTATTTCAGCTTTTAACTCCAAATGATTTGTAGTAATTTTTTTAAGCTTAATTTTTATATACTTTTTTTTTGTGCAATACTTTTTTAAGACTTGGCATTTAACTGTATTTTTGTGATTGCTAAAATACAATTCCATTTACAATTATCAATGAGCAATAAACAATTAAACTCATACTATGATTACCGATACACATACTCATTTATATTCAGAACAATTTAATGAAGACAGAAACGAAATGATACAACGCGCAAAAGATGCTGGTGTTACTCGTTTTTTTATTCCTGCGATTGATTCTTCTTATTCAGACAGTATGTTTGATTTGGAAGAAAAATATCCAAATGATGTGTTTTTAATGATGGGTTTACATCCAACATCTGTAAAAGAAAATTACAAAGAAGAATTAGCACACGTAAAAAAATGGATTGATAAACGTTCTTTTTACGCTATTGGAGAAATAGGAATTGATTTATATTGGGATAAAAAAAAATTAGCTCAACAACAAGAAGCTTTTAGAACTCAAATACAATGGGCAAAAGAAAAAAAATTACCAATTGTTATTCATTGTAGAGATGCATTTGATGAAATTTTCGAAGTCTTAGAAACTGAAAAAGGAGAAGAATTATTCGGAATATTTCATTGTTTTACAGGGAATTTAGAACACGCTAAAAAAGCCATTTCTTACAATATGAAATTAGGAATTGGTGGCGTTGTAACTTTTAAAAACGGAAAAATAGATCAGTTTCTAAATCAGATTGATATCAAGCATATTGTACTAGAAACAGATTCGCCTTATTTAGCACCAACACCTTATCGTGGAAAAAGAAATGAGAGTAGCTACATTACACAAGTTGTAAATAAATTAGCAACTATTTATGAATTAACTTTCGAAGAAATTGCAAAAATAACTACTCAAAACTCAAAAGATATTTTTGAAATCTAACTCTTTTACATACTACAAAACGCCTATTGGAACTGCTAAAATTGTTGGAGATGAAAAGGGTATTCAATCTATTTCTGCTTTAGATGATGCTTCGACTCCGCTCAGCAACCAAAAAGAGATTCCAACTTGCATTAAAGATTGTATCACTCAATTAGATGAGTATTTTGCTGGAACAAGAACAGAATTTGATTTAAAATTAAATCCTCAAGGAACCGAGTTTCAGCAAAAAGTATGGAAAGAATTATTAACTATTCCTTTTAATAAAACAAGAACCTATTTAGAGCAAACCAAAGCAATTGGAGATGCAAAAGCAATTAGAGCCGTTGCATCTGCAAATGGTAAAAATCCAATTTGGATTGTAATTCCGTGTCATAGAGTACTTGGTTCTGATGGTTCATTAACTGGTTACGCTGGCGGAATTTGGCGCAAAAAATGGTTGTTAGATCACGAAAACCCAGTAAAGCAAAAATCTCTTTTTTAAACTATTTTTACATTTAGAACGTTAGTGTACTATGATTAAAAAAATCTTTTTTATCATTTTTGTATTTATAGGTTTTTCAATTTGTGCGCAAACTGGTTCTACAGATTTTCGCTCTAAATATTTTACCTTGGTAAAAGACACTATTCAAATAGATTCTGTGAGCATCAATTCTCAATTATTTAAAATTTTAACTCAAAACAAAACGTTAATTCCGTCTTCAGAATATCAAGTAGATTTTGTAAAAGCTCAGCTAATAATCAATGCTAAAAAATATCAATTTATTACAGTAGAGTATTTTCGTTTTCCTGATTTTATTACAAAAATATATCAAAAATACGACGATAAGATAATTGTTCCAAATACTAACAACACGCAGCAATTATATAGCTTAACGACAAATAAAAATGAACAAAAAAAAGAGCTATTTAACAATTTAGAAACTTCTGGAAATATTACACGAGGTTTAACAATTGGCAACAATCAAAACTCAGTGGTAAACTCATCTTTAGATTTAACTATTAAAGGAAATTTATCAAAAGATGTTACGATAAAAGCCAATATTTTCGACACAAACATTCCGTTACAAGACAATGGATATTCTCAAAACATCACCGATTTCGATCGTATTTTTATTGAATTTGAACACAAAAATTGGCGTGTAAAAGCAGGAGATTTAGACCTATTTAATAACGATAGTTATTTTATGACTTTTTCTAAAAAAGTTACTGGTTTAGAAGTTGAAGCAACATTAAATGAAAATTTAAATATACTTGCTTCTGGTGCAGTTGTTAGAGGAAAATTTACAAGTTTCACCTTTGTTGGTAAAGAAGGAAATCAAGGTCCATATAAAATTACTGGCCCAAACAATGAAGCTTTTATTATTATAGTTGCCGGAAGCGATGCGTTGTATCTAAATGGTGTTTTATTAAACCGAGGAGAAAACAAAGATTACACAATAGATTACAACAATTCAGAGATCCGTTTTAACACTACTTTTCCTGTCACCAATGACATGCGTTTTCATTTAGATTATCAATATTCTAACAGAAACTACACCCGTTTTGTTACCTATGAAAAAGCAAGATACAAAGGAGAAAAGATTACTATTAATGGCATTTTTTATAACGAGAGTGATGCTAAAAGTCAGCCAATACAACAAAACTTAACGGATGCTCAAAAACAAATTTTAGCAAATGCGGGTAATGATGATTCTAAAATGTATGCAAATAGCGCTTATAAAGATGTGTATTCTGAAAATAGAATTTTGTATAAAAAAATAATAAACGGCACTTTTCAAACCTATGAATACTCTACAATTACTACCGACGAATTATACACTGTTACCTTTACTTTTGTTGGCACCAATAAAGGGGATTATCTTTTAGATAAAACAATTGCAATTGGCAACATTTACAAATATGTAGGAACCAATTTAGGAAGTTATAATCCAATAATTAGATTAGCAGCGCCTTCTAAATCTCAAATTGCTGTTGTAAACACAACCTATAATCCAACTAAAAAAATCAGCTTTTTTGGAGAAATTGCGTTGAGTAATAATGATGCAAATGTGTTTTCTACAATAGACAATTCTGAGAACAAGGGTATTGCTTCAAAATTAAAATGGAAACAACTATTTATTGATAAAAAATGGAAATTCTCTACAGATGTAACGTACGAGTTTATACATCAAAATTTTGCTACAGAACAACGCTTTCAAACAGTAGAGTTTAATCGAGATTGGAATATTGTAAATCCTTTAGGTAATCGACATCAAATAAACACGCAATTTATTTTAGATAACAAACAAAACTCTAAATATGTTTATGGTTTTAGTTTGATTAATTATTCTGATAATTACAACGGAATAAAACATGATTTTAATAGCCAAACTAAACTGAAAAACACAAAATTAAATTCGTTTATTAGCTTATTAAATAGCGCATCTACAATTGAAAAAAATACTTTTTTAAGAGCTAAAGGGAAAATAGAGCATTCATTTTCTAAATCTTGGGTTGGTGGTTTTATTAATTTAGAAACAAATAAAATAGAGTCAAAAACCAATCAACACTTAAGTACCTTAAGTCATCAGTTTAAAGAATTCGAAACCTATATTGGTTTAGGAGATTCTGCAAAAGTGTACACTAAAATTGGTTTTAATTTTAGACAAAATGACAGCATTAGAAACAATTCTTTTACAAAAATAAATTCACGAAAAACATATTATATACACAGTAGAATTTTGCAAAATAATTCTAGTAATTTATCTGTTTTTGCAAATTACAGAACTACTGATAATGCATTTACAAACAATGAAAAAGCATTGAATTCTAAAGTAGTTTACGGACAAAAACTCTTTAATAATTTCATCAATTTTAATACAGTTTACGAAACTTCCTCCGGGAATATCCCAAGGCAAGAATATGTCTATATTAAAACTGAACCTGGACAAGGTTATTATACTTGGATTGATTATAACAACAATGGAGTTAAAGAGTTTAACGAGTTTGAAATTGCCATTTATAAAGATCAGGCAGAATACTTGCGTGTTGCGTTGCCAAACTTAACTTTTATAAATACACAAAGAACAAAATGGCAACAACTTTTTACCATAAATCCTTCTCAATGGTCAAACAAAACTGGATTTAAAAAAGTGCTTTCACATTTTTACAATCAAACAAATTTTATGATTGATAACGAGCAAAAAAGAATAAATAATTCCTTTAATTTGAATCCTTTTGATATTGATGCCTCTAAATTATTAGGATTAAATTTTAGCTTACGGAACAGCTTGTATTTAAATAAAAACCTAAATAAGTATAGCGTTATTTTCACCTATGCAACCTCTAAAAACAAACATTTATACACTATTGGGAGTCAAGAAAACAATACCAAATTGCATCAATTAGAATTTTCTCATAAATTAAACAATTTTTGGATTTTCAATTTTAAAGTCAACACCTCTAAAGATGAAGTAAATACCGAGAATTTCACCAATCAAAATTATAATATTAAAGCATACGAATTAGCTCCAAAATTTACTTTTGAATACAGTAAAAACCATCAATTCTCTTTCTTTTATAATTTCAAAAACAAAGAAAATAGCATTGTCAGTTTAGAAAAATTACAACAACAAAAAATAGGAAGTTCATACTACTACAAATCAACCAAGAATTCTTTACTACGAGCAGAAATTAATTTATTTCATAATAATTTTACAGGCAATCAAAACAGTCCTGTTTCATACCAGATGTTAGAGGGTTTACAAGCTGGAAGAAACTATACTTGGTCTTTAGTATATCAACAAAAAATAAATTCTTTTATCAATTTAAACTTTAATTATTTAGGAAGAAAAGGAGAAAATTCTTCTACCTTACATAACGGATCAATACAACTAAAAGCTGATTTCTAATTTATTGATTTATCAAAATATATTTAAATTTTAGAGTACATTAGCACTTAATATACTTATTAACATAAAAACCTGATGCTTATGAAAAAAACAGCACTACTTCTTTTATTAACACTCTCTGCAATCTCTTTTGCACAAGAAAAAAACGCAATTACAGAAGAAGTGCAAAAAAAACATGAAATAAAAATAAACGCTCTTAGTTTAATTGCTTTTGAATGGGTTGATATTTCTTATGAGTATTTAATAAATAAAGAATCTTCTGTTGGTATTGGAACCTTATTTAGTTTTAATTCTGACACATTTTTATACAATTATAAAACGTTTTCCTTAACACCGTATTACAGACGTTATTTCTCTAAAGAATATGCAAAAGGTTTTTTTATTGAAGGGTGTGGAATGTTTAATAGATATAAAGTAACTAGTAAACATTATAAATACAATAATGATGATTATGGCTATAATGATTATACTACATCTACTAAATATTTAAATAATATTGCTGTTGGAGTTTCTGTTGGGGGCAAATTTGTTACCGAAAACGGATTTGTTGCCGAAATTTACTTAGGGTTTGCTAGAAATTTTATAAAGCATTCTGCAAAATATGATTATGACAATAAAATTGTTGGAAGAGGCGGTATTTCTTTAGGATATCGATTTTAATAAAGTGTAATAATTTATTGTAAATTTACACTTTAGCATAATTGTTGCTTTTAAAAATCAGTATACTTAAACTAAGAAAAATGAAAAAGCTTTTATTTACAATTGCTGTAATTACAGCCTCTTTTACACAAGCACAACAAGAAATTAAACTAGATGTTTTTGACGCCTTGGCATTAAAGACTATTGAAATTACCTATGAACGATATATAGATGAGCAATCTTCTTTCGGTATTTCTGGTTTGATTAATTTCGAAAAAAATACTGCTGATTTTAGATATAATGAGAAACGTGCTATCACGCCTTTTTATCGTCACTATTTTACTACCGATAGCCAATGGAACTTCTTTGGCGAAGGTTTTTTTAGTTTCAATTTTGGAGAAAATGAAATAGCGATGATGGGTGGACCTAATACATACGAAGATTATACTGATGGTGCTTTAGGTGTTGCTGCAGGTGCCAAATACATTTCTAAAAAAGGAATGACTATTGATATACTTGCAGGAGCTGGAAGAAATTTATTTAGTGATAATTCCCCTGCTGTTGTTCCTAGAGTTGGCGTAAATATTGGCTGGAGATTTTAATCAGCTTTATTAAAATATGTAAAACCTCAAAGAAAATTCTTTGA
>Ga0105055_10002303_pt1 | contig 29874 bp, 10 predicted proteins | sample BON03_FD_78090 | JGI IMG/M metagenome (GOLD analysis project Ga0105055, IMG submission 78090) | Freshwater microbial communities from Lake Bonney liftoff mats and glacier meltwater in Antarctica - BON-03 | ecosystem: Environmental > Aquatic > Freshwater > Ice > Glacier meltwater | place: Lake... | reverse complement strand
CTCTGAAACAAAACGAAACGAAACCACCCCCCCCCCCTCCCCCCCCAAAAAACACAACAGCCCGTGACCGGCTCGACCGTCGGGCGCCTGGTGCTGTCGCCCGTGCTGCTTCGCAAGGGCGCGACGCGCGTGGCGCTCTACGGCCTGGGCGCCATCCGCGACGAGCGCCTCGGCCGCATGCTGCAGACGCCGGGCGGGGTGGTCTGGCAGCGGCCCGCGCCCGTGCGCGCGGCCGACGTCGGCGGCTTCCTGCCCGGCGAGGAGCCCGTGCGCGCGGCCGACGCCGGCGGCGGCGCGGCCGACGGCGCCGCCGCCGCCGTGACGGCCGACGACTGGGTCTCCTTGTTTGTGCTGCACCAGAACCGCGTCGCCCACTCGGGCCCTGGCGCGAAGAATTACGTGCAGGACCGCCACATGCCGGGCTTTCTGGATGTCGTGCTGTGGGGCCACGAGCACGAGTGCAAGGCGGACCCACAGAGCGCGGCCGGCGCGGGCGGCGCGGCGGCCGGCGCCGCCCTCGACGACCTCTCCTCCCGCGACACGGCCATCATCCAGCCCGGCTCGTCGGTGGCCACGGCGCTGTCCGAGGGCGAGGCGCGCGAGAAGCACGTGGTCCTGCTCGAGGTCATGGGCGGCTCGTGGCGCAGCGTCAAGCTGCGCCTGGGAACCGTGCGGCCGTTCGAGTTCGGGTCCGTCTCGCTGCGGCACGACTGCCCGCCGGGCACGCGGCCCGAGGACTCGGAGGGGGTGTCGCGCTTCCTGGAGGCCCGGGTGAGCGAGCTGATCGCGCGCGCGACGCGGAGGGGCGCCGCGGCGGCGGGGGCGGGCGGGGGGGCGGCGGGGACGGCGCGGGGACGGGGCGCGGGCGCGGGCGCGGCGGGAGGGCGGCGCGGCGTCGGCGGCGGCGAGGAGGACGGCGGCGGCGGCGGCAGCGGCGGGGCCGGCGTGCGCGACGCGGCGCGGCGGCAGGCGGCGGCGGACGGCGACGAGTTTGGGGAGGGGGCGTCCGCGGCGGCGGGCGGGGCGGCGCGGGGCGGGCGGCGCCTCGTCGGCGGGCGCGCGTCGCGCGCGCCCGGCAACATGCCGCCTCCCGCGGCCCCCGCGGCGAGCGCGCGCGGCGGCGGCAAGCGCGGCGGCGGCGGCGGCGGCGGCGCCGCCGCCGCCGACGACGACGGCTCCCTCGACGCCAACGGAAACGCCGCCCCTTCCGCCGCCGCCGCCCGCGACGACCCCAACGCCAACCGGCCCATGCTACCGCTCGTGCGCCTGCGCGTCGACTACACCGGCTTCTCCACCATCAACTCGCAGACGTTCGGCGCCAAGTTCGTCGGCAAGGTCGCCAACCCGAGCGACATACTCCTCTGGGCAAAGACGGCCGCGTCGCGGCGCGGCCTCGGCGGCGGCGCGGCCGGCGCCGCCGGGCGCGCGGCCGCCGCCGACGCCGCCATGACCGCCGTCGCCGCGGGCGACCGCTCCGCCGCGGCCCTGGCCGCCGGCATGCGCCCCGACGAGCTCGACCAGCAGCGCATGCAGCAGCTCGTGGCGCGCCACCTGGCCATCGACAGGCACGCCGGTAGCTCCGCGGCCGGGGCGGCGGCGGCGGCGGCGGCGACGGGCGCGGGCGCGGGCGGGCGCGGCGGCGGCCTGCAGCTGCTGAAGGAGGACGAGCTGGCCGAGGCGCTCGAGCGCTTCGTGGACAAGGACGAGCGGGGCGCGATCACCGAGTACCTGAACAACAAGCTGGAGGCGCTCAAGCGGTCGGCGCAGGCGCTGCAGCAGCGCGCGGGCAGGCGCGCGCGGCCTCCGGCGGCGGCGGCGGCGGCGGGCGCGGGGGCGGGGGCGGGGGCGGTGGCGGTCGCGGGCGCGGCCGGAGGGCGGGGACCGGCGAGCGGCGGCGGCGGCGGCGGCCTGACAGCCGTGACCCCTGCGCTGGACGCCCCCGCCGCGGGCGAGGCCGGGGCCAGCGGCGGGGGCAGCGAGCCGGCGGCGGCCGCCGGTCCGGGGGCGCCGCCGGCAGGCGCGGCGGACGAGGAGGAGGGCGGCGAGCAAGGAGGGGACGGGGAGGGCGGGGGCGACGCGTGGCTGGAGGCGCTCGTCGCCGACCAGGACCGCGCCCAGCGCGAGCGCGCGCTCGAGGCCGAGCGCCGCGCGGCTGCCGCCGGGCCGCGCTCGCGCAGCGCGACGCCCGGGCCCTTGGCGGACGGCGGCGGCGGCGGCGAGGACAACGGCGGGCCGAGCGACGGCTGGCCAAGCAACCCGGCGGAGGCCGAGGCGGGCGCGGGCGCCGTCGCCGGCGCCGGCGACCGCCGCCCCGCCGCTCGCGCGGCCTCGCGCGGCGCCGCAGTTTCCCGAGGCCGGGGCGGCGGCCGTGGCCGCGGCCAGGTGCGCGGACGCAGCGCCGCGACGACCGAGGAGGAGGAGGAGGAGCACGACGACGAGGAGGAGGCGGAGGAGGTCGAGGAGGAGGACGACGACGACGACGACGACAAGGACGACGACGAGGACGACGAGGACGAGCGGCGCCCGGCGGCGGCGCGGCGCGCGGGCGGCTCTGCGGCGTCGGGCCGCGGCCGGCGCGGCGGCGGCGCGGCGGGCGGAGGCGGCGCCGGGCGCGGCGCCCCCGCCTCCCAGCGCCCCCAGCGCCAGGCCGCGGCGGTCGCCACGCGCAAGCGCCGCGCCGCCCAGCGCAGCGACGAGGAGGGCGACGAGGCGGCGGAGGAAGCAGACGAGCACGCGCTCTCGCCCTCGACCCGCCGCCGCGGTGGCAGCGGCGCGCCGACCCCCCCGAGCTCCAAGCGCGCGCGCGGCGCGTCCTACGGCGCGACGGCCGGGCCCACGCAGCGCACGGTCGGGCGCGGCGGCGACCCGACGCAGATGATGGCGGGCGGCACGGCGTCGGCGGCTGGCACGGTCGCGGCCGGCGGCGGGGGCACGCAGCCGCCGGAGCGGCGGCCGCCGCGGCCGCCGCCCACGCAGCTGACTCAGACGCAGCGCGGCCCCGTCGAGACGGTCGACATGATCGAGTCGAGCGAGGGCGACGGCGACAGCGACGGCGACGGTGCGCCCGCCCGCCCGGCCGCGCCGGCCCGCGGCGCGGGGCGCGCGCGCCGCTGAGGGGAAGGAGCCTGTCAACAAGAGAGCAGCGCCTTGGCCGGCCCCCCTTGCCCCCTCTCTTCATCGCGCACGAAAGCCGCACCGCCCATTCCACACCTCTGCGACAAACTCGAGAGTCTCGCGCACGCATGTTACAGCGGCAACCCCCTCGCAACACCATGATCATCCAAAGCGTCGTCGCCGCTGCCGCTGCCGCTGCTTGTCGACCAGTCGTCGCGGTCGGCGCCCGCCGGCCGCCGCCGCCGCGCCTCGCGCGCCCTCGCGCGCGCCGCTTCGCCCTCGTCCTCATCCCCGCCCGCGCTCCCGCCGCCCCCCAGGTTGAGCCACGCCGGGGCGGCCTCCGTCCCGGCACGGCACCGGCCGCGCCGGCGCCGCTCTCGCAGCTGCGCGCGCCCGCGCGCCCAGTCAGCGCGCTGCCGGCGGCCGGCATCGGTCTTGTTGCCGCCGCCGCCCTCCCCCGCCTCCCTGCCCCTTCCGTCGTCGTTCTCGTCGTCGTCGTCGTCGTCGTCATCGTCGTCGTCCTCCTCGGCCGCCCAGACCAGCAGCGCCCCGTCGAGGCCCGCGGAGTAGAGCTCGGCCGACGCCGCGTTCCAACACACGGCCGCGCAGGGGCCGTAGTGGCCCTCGCGGAGAGCCGCGACGCCCTCGCCGAGAGGCGGGGGCGCTCGCGGCAGGGCGGACGAGCCGCTGCCGCCGCCGCCGCCGCCGCCGCCGCCGCCGCCCCTGCCGCCGCCCGCCCCCCCCTTCCCGTCGCCCGGCAGCGGGCCCAGGCCGTACACTTGGACCACGCGCCCGGCGGGCGCAAAGAGCAGGCCCGCGGCGTCGTCCGACGCCAAGCGCAGGCCTCGCGTGGCGCCGGCGCCCAGGTTCGAAGAGAAGAGGGGGGGCAAGGAGGGAGCCGCCGCAGTCCCCGTCCCGCCCGTCCCCGGCAGAGGACCAGCCGCCGCCGCCGCCGCCGCCCCCGCATCCCACCCCGACCCCCAGTAGCGGTGCCGCGCGAGGGACGGGCCCGCGCCGGCAAAGTGGGCGACGACGCGGCGGTGGGGCACGCGCGGCGCCCATGCCGCCACCCTGCCGTCGCGGCCGGCCGTGAGAAGCAGGCCGTCTCCGGCGCCCATGCCGCCGCCGCAGCCCGCCGATGGTCCCGGGCCCACGGCGTGCACGGCCAGGACGGCGCCGCCGTGCGCGCGGCAGGCCCACGGGTCGACGGACGCGGTCGCGAGCGGCCGCCGGCCACCGCGCGCCCCAAAAATATAAGAGGAGGAAGAAAGGGGAGCGCCGGCGGCGGCGGCGGCGGCATTGGCGGCCCTTGCCTGTGCCTCTGCCTCTGCGGCGGCGGCGGCGGCGGCGACGTCAGTGTCCCTGCTGTCGAGCGCGGCCCTGGGCCCCGCGCGCCGCACGTCCCACACCAGCACGCGCCCGAGGGTGTCCCCGGCCGCCAGCTCGTACTCGGACAGGCGCGACCACGCCAGGGCGGCGACCGGGGCGTAGGGCGAGGAAGACGAATGACCGCCGCCCATGCCGCCTCCTCCTCCTCCTCCTCCTCCTCCTCCTCCTCCTCCGAGCGTGTGCGCGACGGCCCCCGACGCCGCGTCGCACAGCCGCACGGTCCCGTCCCCGCCGGCGGCCGCCACCAGGCAGTGCTGCACGGCCACGGGCGACATGGCCACGGCGTTGGCCGCCACGACGTCGGAGGCCAACGCGGCGGCGGCGCCGGCAGGGGGCCCGCCCCCGCGCCGCAACGACGTCCCGCCCCCGCCCGCGCCTCCCGCCCCGGCCCCGGCCCCGCGGCGGAGCAGCAGCGGAAACTCGACTGCGGCCACGAGCGCGTTCGTGTCCCACACGACGACGCGCCCGTCGTGGCCGCACGTCACGAACGCGCCGCTGTCGACCGGGTACCAGCAGCACCCGCTGGCGGCGGCGCGGTGGGCGTCCGGGTGCGGGTGGCGGTCGGCCAACGGGGCAGAGGCCGACGGCGGCGGCGCAGAGGCGGCCGACGCCGCCGCCGCCGCCGCTCGGCCGGGCGCTGCGGCCGACGGCGCGAGCGGCGCCGAGCCGCGCTCGCGGCCGCTCGCGCCGCCGAGCCGCGCGACATCGTAGAGGGCCACGCCGCCGTCGGCCGTCGTCACGAGCAGGTGGCGCGACTCGGCCGCGTCCAGGTCGAGCCACAGCAGCGCGGTGGTGGACGACATTGCTCCTGCTGCTGCGGCCGCCGTCGCCGTCGTCGCCGTCGCCGCAGGCAGCGGCGCCAGCAGCCGGCGGGTGCGGCTCAGGCGAAGGCCGCGCGCGAGCAGGCGGCGCAGGGCGGCGGCGGTCGCCGTCTTGCCGCACACTGCGGGCGGGGCGGCGTCCTCGGCGCTGCACTCGCGCGCCGAGAGCATCTGGGCGAGGGCCATTGTGCCTTGACAGGGAATCGGAGGCGCGCGCGCGATTGTGCCTTGACAGGGAATCGGAGGCGCGCGAACGTCGCCCTCCACTTTTCGGTTTTTGCAGACGCGACCGATTGTGAATCGCCAACACCACGGATGCTGGTGGGAGAAGCAGGCAGCTGCGCGCGGGTTCTGCAAATTATTGCCGTTACAGAGGAGTGGTTTGATGAACAGGGAGAGAGCTGCAAGGACGACGAGGATTATTGTCGGGCGGGGCCCGCGCGACGCCGGTGCTGTCGCGCAGATTTGTTTGTCTTGACTCGCCAAGCGCTTGGCTCGCCTGTGTTGATCTGGCAATCGGCGCGGGAGAAGGGCGAAAGCGAGCAACCCGCGGGAGTCGCCTCGACGCGCCGAGGGGTCGTTGATGGCGTGAAAACGGGGCAACGGGGGGGTCGGGGCCGCCGGGGGTTGCGATGGAGAGCGCCCGCCCCCGCGCCCCGCCCCTGGCTCCCGTACGGTCGCCGTCCCTCGTCGCCGCCCCGCTCCTATTTCCGCGGACCCCTTGGAGCCGTTTCGGACTTTTTTTTGGCGGCGCCGCCCCCCCTCCCTCGCCCGGCCGAGCATGGCGGCCATGGCCTCAGCCCCGGTGACGGAGGCGGCCGGCCTTCGCAAGTGCCGGTCCCCTCTTTCTCCTGCGTCCGCCCGCAGCGCTCGGGGACCAAGCAAGCCAGACAGACGTAGCCCCCCGCTCTCCTGCCTGCCCGCGCGCGGGGGCGTCGCCCTTGCGCGGCGCGGCGCGACGCCTTACGCCCTTTTTCTACTTGCCGACACGCGCCCCTTCATGGGCGCGCGCGCCCGATCCCCCCGCTCCACGCCCAAACAAGCATCCAAACAACTGTCCCGCTCGGTCTTTTCCGCGGACAGAAGAGCGAGCAGAAGGCGCAACCCGCTTTTTTTTATCTACCACCATTTCGTTGCCCACTGGTAGATTTGAGCCCCGACTCTTCTCCGCGCCCGCGGGCCCCCCTCGCCCGCGCCGCAAGCGGCCGAGGAGCGTGTCCCGCGCAATACTTTTATCGCGCGCCGACGCCCGACACCCTCCCGCGCACGCGGCGAATTCTTGTCATCGCCGCGTCGAAGCGCGCGCGTTGTCAACAGCGTCGTCGCGCCCGCGTTATCCTCGCGCTGGTGACTCGCTCTCCTGCCTGCCCAAGGGCGCGGCGCGGCGCGGCGCGGCGGCGAGTGGCGGACCTATCGGCTTTGGTTTGCGCCGGGCGCTTGGTCCCGCTCACATCATCTCAAGGTCCCCCGGCGCGCCTCTCGACACGCGCGAGAGTTGCTAATTTGAAACGCTGGACGCGCGAACGCCGGCGATGTGCGCCCTCGACGGCCTGGGCGGGGGCGCGGCCGCCGCGCCCGTCGCCGTCGCCTCATCTTCGGCGCGCGGCGGCGGCGACTCGGGAGCCGGCGCCGGCGCCGGCAGCCCCTTGGCCTGCGGCAGCCTCTCGCCCCAGCAGCAGCAGCACCAGCACCAGCACCAGCACCCGCAGCAGCAGCAGAGCGGGCAGGGCTCGCCCGTCGTGCCCGCCGCGTGGATGCCCGACGCGGGGCTGGGCGCAGCGGCAGCAGCATCGTCCGCAGCAGCAGCGGCATCGACCGCCGCCGCCCTGAACGCCGCCGCCGCCGCCGAGCAGCAGCTCCAGCAGCAGCGGCTCCTGACGGCGGCGGCGGTGTCGGCGGCCGGCCTCGGCGGCGCGCCGCCGCCGCCCGCGGCGCCCCTGCTCGTGCAGCCGCCCTATGCCCTCCCGGGCCTGGACGCGTCGGCCCCCTACATGGCCGCGCTCTACGCCATGCTGCAGCAGGCGCAGCAGCAGCAGCAGCAGCAGCAGCAGCAGCAGCAGCAGCAGCTGCAGGCGCAGCAGCAGCAGGCGGCCATGGCGGCGGCGCTCGGCGGCGGCGGCGGCGGCGGCTTTGGCGGCGCCGGCGGCGCCGGCGGCGCCAGCGCCCTCGCCCCGCACATGTTTGCGCCGCCGCTGGTCATGCCGTACGCGTACCCGCCCCTGCAGCAGCACATGCACCAGCAGTACGCGGCAAACAACGCTGCCGCGGCCGCCCTCCCCCCCCCGGTCGCCGCCGCCACCAATCATCTGTCGGACGTGCTGGCGGCGGTCGGGGGCGGCGCCGGCGGCGCGGGCAACAACCACCACCACCACGGCAGCCACTACGCAAACCCCTTTTCCGCCCACGGCGTGCGCTCGCCCATTCATCAAGGCGGCGCGGCGTCTCTCCTTCAGCCTCCTCCACAGGTGCCGCTCGTGCTGCCGTCCTTTGGCGGCCTCGCGCTCGGCGGCGGCGGAGGGGCCAGCGCTGCCGCCGCCGCCGCCGCCGCCGCCGCCGCCGCCGCCGCCAACGGCGCCCCGTCGCCGCCCCCGCCCGGCTGCGCCCCCGACGCCTACAAGCTCTTCGTCGGCAACGTCCCCCGCGGCACCGCCGCCGACGCCCTGGCGCCCCTCTTCGCGCCCTTCGGCCGCGTCGCCGAGCTCACCGTCATGCGCGACCGCGAGACGGGCGACGCCAAGGGCTGCGCCTTTGTTTGGATGGCGACAGCGGCGCAGGCCGACGCGGCGGCGGCCTTCTTCGCGGCGCACCCCGTGCGCCTGCGGCGCGTGGCCGGGGCCGGGGGGCCGGGCGGCGGGCACGAGCGCGCGCTGGTGGTGCGGCGCGCCAAGGCGTGGCGGGGGGGCGCGCAGGGCGGGCCCGGCGGCGGCGGCGGCGGCGGCGGCGGCGGCGGCGGCGGCGGCAGCAGCGGCGGCAGCGGCAGCGGCGACCGGCGCGGAGGACGCGCGCCCGGCGGCCCGCGCGGCGGCGGCGACGGCGGAGTCGGCGCCCTCATGCTTCAGCCGCCGCCGGGGCCCTTTGTGCTGGCCATGCCGGCGCCGCATCAGCAGCTGCAGCCGCAGCAGCAGCAGCAGCAGCAGCCACCGTTTTGACGCGCGCGCTTGTCTCTGCGCGAAAGCAAAACAAAAACCCAACCCCCCACGAAACCCCCGGGAAAATCCAAATTGCAATCGTCCGGCGGCGGCGAGAGGCCGCTCCCTCGCCGGCGTCTGCAACCCGGGTCTTGCGCGCGAGTTTGCTCTCCCTTGCCGCCCTGGACATACACTTCCGCCTCTCTTGGGGGGGATCCTCCTCTCTAGGTCTGGCTGGCGCAAAGCGAGCAAGACAGCCAAAACCTCACCGGTCGCCCCGCGGCCCCTCGGTCGACCGGCCGCCGCGCTCCCCCCCCGCCCCGCCCGCCGCTTTTGTCCCCGCCTCGCCCTCGCTCTCGCTCCCGCTATGTCTCGCCCCTCGCTCTCCTTTACTCTTGCCGCATGGAAGCACCGCCTGCAGCCGCCAGGTACCCCTCAACCCCCTGCCCGCCCCCCCCCTCCCCAACCCCCCGGGACCCCGTGTCTCCTTTTCCGCTCACGCCTAGTTTTTTTCCGCCCGGGGCAAACTCTTCCTATTATTTTACCGAGCTCGCGCGCCTTCCGTTGCGCTCGGGAGAAAAAAAAACATGCACGCAGCACCCAGTGGCGGCGGCGTGCCCGCGCCCCCGTTCCCTCGCACCCGTCGTATTCCCGTTTTTGTGTCACTGCCCCCCCCCCCAACCCCCTGCCTTTGGTTTCTTTTTGATCCCCGCTTGAACAGCGCACGCCGTGCTCGTTTCGGACGCAAACAACAACTGGGAAGCGATATTTGATCGGACAACCTACAGCCAAAGCACTCCATATTTTGTCTCCTTCTGCCGCGACCCCCCCGCGACGGCCCGATCCTCCCCGGCCTTTCAAAACTCCCTTTGTGTTCATGCTTTTTAGACTCGCAGTCCTGGGGCTCTCTTTTTTGTGCGATCGCGCGCGGAATCTTCCGACATAAGATTGGTCTCCGTTTCCCCCTGCCTCCACCTTTCATGTTTTGCTTTCCCCCCCCCCGCCCCCGCGCTTGCGAAAAACGGGCGCGCCTCTCTCGCAAAGCGCGTCTCTCTGCCCCCCCCCCCTCCCCGCCCCTCACCCCCGCCGTCGTCGCCCTCCTTGGACCCCACCGCCTGGTCATGCCCCGACATCAAGAGATACGCAGAAACGACCCCCGCCCCTTTTTGCTTTTTTGGCGTACTTTTTTGTTTTTTTCGTGTTTCGGAGAGGAGGCCGAGAGCGTCGTCGTCTCGGGCGCCGCCGACCTTCCCTCCCTCTCTCGCGGTCCTCTTATTGTTTGCGCCCTCTCTTCGATGATTGGGTATCGTCATGCCCCTTTGTGTGTTCCTATTCCCTAAACTTCAATCGTAATTGAGCACGGATTCGATCGACCTACGTTGGCGTGGAGAATGGTACGAAAGAGAGAGTCGGAGGAGACGTCGATCGTCGATCGTGCGCGCGCCATCACTGCCCCGCTCGGCCGCCCGGTGCCTGAGCACTAGCGTGCGAGCTGTGTGCGACCCTTGTCGCTGCGTCCCGTACGAGGGGGCCCCTCCTGTGCGGCGCTGCGCTCAACCGTCGACTGGCGGCCTGGTGTCCCCCCTCGCCAAGTCTCGCGCGCGCGTCGAAGCACCATCCCCCCCCCTCTGTCTCCCTATCATCCCAGAACGGTGACTCGGGCGTAGACAGGTCACTGAAGCTCAGGATCCTCGGCACGGGAGTGCGACCGCCGCCCTCATCCGCGGCACTCGTCACGGCGCGCGCGCGCGGCCGCCGCCGGCAGAGAGCGGGCCGAGAGCCGCGACGGCTCCCGAGCGCCTGTCTGTCCCTCTGCCGTGTCGCTCGCTCACGGAAAAAACAACCCATCTCTCGACCCCCAGACCATCCAAAAGATCACCCCAGGGGTAGTGGTGAGCGCCATCACCATCACGAGCGGAATCTGAGTGAGAGGCGGGGGAGCGCGAGCCCCCCTTCCCCCCCCCCCCGCGGCCAGTCCTGTCGTCAGCGCGAGCGGCCGCCGCCCGCCGCCCGCCTCGCTCTCCGCTCTGTCCATATTCACCAACGGGCGTGACGCCCGCCCGCCCGCGCCTGTGAGCCAAGCTAGCTCGGCCTCCGTGGGCCGGCGGGTCGCATGGCGCCCGCGCGGGAGCCCTCGGCGGGCTCGCAGCCGGAGCAGCAGCAGCAGCAGGACGACGGCGGCGGCGGCGGCAGTGGGCGCAGGCTCGTCGCCGCCGAGGCAGCGGCGGCGGCAGCCGACCCCGGTCCCGTTGCCGCTGCCGCCCCGCCGTCGGCGCCGACAGCCGAGGCCGCGGCGGCGGATGCGCCCCCCGATCTTGCCTCCCCCGCCGCCACCGTCGTCGTAGACGCAGGCCCTGCCGCGGCCGTGGCGCCGGCCACCCGACCGACGGACGTGGTCGACCTGACCGGGGCGGACGACGACGACGACGACGGCGGAGTTGGTGGCGGCAGAGTTGGGGGCGGCGGCAACCAAGCGGGCGGCGGCGGTGGCGGCGGCGGCGGCGGCGGCGGTTTGCTCCTCGCAGGCGGCTCGCGCGGCTGGCCCAGCCTGCCGGGCGCCCCGCCCGACGCGCCCGCCGCCCGCGGCGACCAGCCCCCGTCGATCATGGACACGGTCCGCCAGCTAATCGCCCAGGCTGCCGCGGCCGCCGCCGCCGCCGATGACGGCACCGGCGTCGTCGGCGGCGGCGGCGGCGGCGGCGGCGGCAACGGCATCGCTGACGGCGGCGGCGGCAACGGCATCGGTGGCGGGGCCGCGGGCGTCCTCGGCCCCGCGCCGGTCCCGGCCGCGCTGCAGGGCCTCTTTTCGCGCATCGTCGGCTCTGGCAACGGCGGCGGGGCCGGCGGCGGCGGCGGCGGAGGGGGCGGGGGCGGCTCGGCCTCTGCCGGCGGCGGCGGCGGCGGCGCGGGCGGCGGCGCAGGCGCCAGCGGCATCCTCGAAGGCATGCTGGCCACGTTTGCACAGGAGCGGCAGCGGACGCAGCAAGCGCAGCTCCGGCAGCAGCAGTGGCAGCAGGCGCACGGCCAGGGCATGCTCGTGCTGGGCGGCGGAGCCCTGCCCTCGGCCGCGCACAACGGCGGCGGCGGCGGCGGCGGAGTCGCAGCCGCCGCCGCGGCGGCCGCCGCTGCAGCCGTTGGCGCCGCCGGCGCCCCGCCGGCGCTCGCGCGCCCGCCCCCTCTCTGGCACGGCTTCCAGCCCGGGCTGTCGGCCCAGCGCAGCGCCCAGGCGCTCGCATCGGTGCTGGCTTCGGCGGGCGGGGTGTTGGGCGGGCCAATGCCAGCGGCGCCGTGGCTGCTGCCGGCCGCGGCCGGCCCTCTGCCCCCCCTGTCCTACCCTCCGCCCGCCGCGCCGGCCTATCAGCCGGCGCCGCCCGCGTACAGCGCCCGGGACGCTCAGGCGGCGGCGGCGGCGGCCGAGGAGGCCAGGCGCCGCGCGCTGGCCGCGCTCGAGGGCGGCGGCGCGGCCGCCGAGGTGGGCGAGCGGGACCCCCCGCGCGGGTCGCTGGCCGGGCGGCTCATGCCGCATCAGCGGCACGCCCTGGCCTGGATGGTGCGCCGGGAGGCGCCGCTGCGGCCGCGCGACGTGCGGCGGCGGCGGCGCGAGCTTCGGGACTGGGCCGACGAGGCTGCGGCGGCCGCCGCCGCGGCTGCGGCGGCCGGCGACGAGGCCGCGGCGTCAGCGGCCGCGACGGCCGCGACGGCGGCGGCCGCCGCGGCCGCCGGCGACGAGGACTCGGCGCCCGGCGTGCGGGGCGGCATCATCGCCGACGAGCAAGGTCTGGGCAAGACGGTGCAGACCATCGCGCTCATCCTCACGCGGCCCTACGGCAGCCCGGAGCACGACGACCTCGCGCGCCCGCCCTCGTCGTCGTCGTCCGCCCGGCGGCGCGGCAGCGGCGGCGGCGACGCGGGCGCGGGTCCCTCGGCTCCAGGCGACCGCCCGCGCGAGCGCAAGCCGGGCCCCGACGAGACGGCGGGCGCCAAGCCCGGGGAGCAGGCCGCGGCGGGCAACGCCGACGGCGACGGCCCGACGACAAAGCGCGCGGCGGCGGCGGCAGCGGCGGTGGCGGTCGAGGTCGTCGACCTGCTCGGATTCGACGACGGCGCCGCGACGGCCGGCGCCGGCGCCGGCGCCTACGCAAACGGCGCGAGCGGCGGCGGCGGCGGCCCCGGCCCCCCCCCCCCCCAGGCCAAGCGCCCGCGCCCCGCCCGCGGCGCCGCCGCGCGCGACGCGCGCGAGGCCCTGCTCCCCCCCGCGCGCGGCACGCTCGTCGTCTGCCCGACGAGCGTGCTGTCGCAGTGGGCGGCAGAGCTGCGCGCCAAGGTCAGCGCGTCGACCCGCCTCGGCGTCGGCGTGTACCACGGCGACGCGCGCGCGGCCATGTCGGGGCTCGAGCGGCTGCGGCGGTTCGACGTGGTGCTCACCACGTACGGGACGATGGCGGCCGAGGCGCCCGCGCGGGCGCGCGCGCGCGCGGCGGCGCACTTGCGGCGCGCGAAGGAGGCGGAGCGGCGGGGCGGGGGGGCCGCCGCCAACGGCGGCGGCGCGAGCGGCGGCGGCGGCGGCGGCGGCGGCGGTGGCGCCGGCGCCGGCAACGGCGACGGCAACGACGACGACGACGACGACGACGACGACGGCTCGGACGGCGCCGAGAACAGCGACGAGAACGCCGGGAATGGCGGCGGCGATGGCGGCGGCCGGCGCCAGGCCAAGCAGCAGCAAGGCCGCGGCGCGGGCGGCAACGGCGGCAGCGCGCCCCACGCGTCGAGCGCCGCCGCCAGCGCCGCCGCCGCCAACGCCGCGGGCGGCCCACTCTTCGCCGTCCGCTGGCACCGCGTCGTCCTCGACGAGGCCCAGGCCATCAAGAACGGCGGGACCCTCGCCGCTCGCGCCGCCTGGTCCCTTGCCGCCGCCCACCGCTGGTGCCTGACCGGCACGCCCGTGCAAAACAGGGTCGGCGACCTGCTAAGCTACTTTCGCTTCCTGCGGCACGCGCCCTTCGACGACCCCTCGCACTTCCGCACGCGCCTGCGCGACGCCGTCGCGCGCGAGCCCGAGAAGGGCTACGCCGCCCTGCGCGTGGCCCTGCGCCCCGTGATGCTGCGCCGCACCAAGGCCACGCTGGTGGCGGGCCGGCCGATCGTCGACCTCCCCGAGAAGCGCGAGGTGGTGCGCGGCGTGCGGTTCGCGCCGGCCGAGCGGCGGTTCTACGCGGCGGTCGAGCGGGCGGCGCGCGCCGACCTCGCAGAGCTGCAGCGGCGCGCGGCCGCGGCCGGGGACGACTCGCGGCGCTATCTCAACATGCTGGCCATCCTGATGCGGCTGCGGCTCGCGTGCAACCACCCGAGCCTTGTGCGCACGGGCTCGGTGCTGGCGGCTGCGCCGGGCAGCGCCGGCAGCGCGCGCGCGGCGGCCGAGGCGACGGCGACCGCGCGCGCGCTCGCGGCGGCGCGCGCGCTGGACCCGGCCGTGCGCGGCGCGCTGGTGGCGGTGCTGTGCAGCGGCGCCGCGGCGGGCGGGGCGGCGCTCGCGTGCTGCGCGTGCGGTCAGGCCGCTGGGGACGACGACGTGCTCGCCTCTGCGTCCTGCGGGCACGTCTACTGCCGCGCGTGCGGCGACGGAGGCGGCGGCGGCGCTGGCGCTGCTAGCGGCGGCGCTGTTGGCGGCGGCGCGGGGCGCGGCGCCGGTGGCGGCGGCGGCAGCGGCGGCGGCGGGGCTCGGCGGCGCGGCGCCGGCGCCTCGGGCGAGGAGGATGAAGAGGACGAGGCGAGCCTGGGCAGCGGCGCGACGACCGAGGCCGAGGCGATGGAGGAGGACGGCGACGGGGCGGCGGCGGCTGGCGGCAAGGACCCGCGCCCGACCCGGCCGCGCCCCTCTGGCGCGGCCGCCGCCGCCGCCGCCGCCGCCGCCGCCGTGGGCGCTGCCGCCGCCGCTGCGGGCCCCCCGCTCTCGCCGTCGGCCGCCGGCGGGGGCGCTTTTCTGTGCCGCCACCGCGGCTGCCCGTCGCTGGTCCGCGGCCGCGCGGCGGGCGGGCTGCTGCCTCTGGACGCGTTGCTCGAGGCCGAGGCCGAGGCCGGGCGCGCCCCCGTCGAGCTGGTGTGCCTTGGCGACGACGACGACGAGCAGGAGCAAGAGGAAGGAGGCAAAAAGGCGGCGGCGCTGGCGGGGGCAGCAGGCGGCAGCGCCCCTGCGGCCGCCAACGGCAATGGCAAGAGCGCCAAAACCGACGGCGGCGGCGACGACGCCAAGAAAAGGAAGCCGGCCGCCGACAAGTACGACCCCAACGAGCCGCTCCCCGCCGAGTCGGCCAAGCTCAAGGCCCTCCTCGCGCTGCTGGACGACATCCGCTCGGGCCGCGCCGCCGACAAGCGCGACGCCGAGGCGGCCGCCGCGGCCAGGGCGGCAGCGGCGGCGGCGGCGGCAGCCGGCGGCGACGGCGCCGCTGCTGCTGCTGCTGCCGCTGCTGCTGCCGGCGCCGCAGCCGGCGCCGCGGAAGGGGCCGACGGCAAGCGCGGCCGCCGCCGCCGCGGCAGCGGCAGCCGCGCCTCGGGCTCCCCGCCGCTGCTCGGCAGCGGCGGCGGCGGCGGCGGCGACGCGCCCAGCCCCAGCCCCGCCCAGGCCGCCCGCCTCGCGGCCGCCGCCCTCCCGCCGCCGCCGCGGCCCCGCCCGCTCGCGGGCGACGCGCGCCTGGCCGCCCAGATGCGCGGCGGCGCGCCCGACTCGTCTGGCGACGAGCGGGAGGCCGCAGCCGCCGCCGCCGCCGCCCGCCGCCGCCGCGAGGACGAGCTCGCGCTCCGCAGCGGCCGCGGCGCCGTCTTTTTGGCGGGCGGCGGCGGCGGCGGCGGCGGCGGCGGCGGCGGCGGCGGCGGCAAGGGCGGCGGCGGCGGCGCCGGCAAGGGCGGCCGCTCGCGCTCGGGCACCCCCGCCGCGCGCGCCGCCTCGGCCACGCCCCCCCCCCCGGCCCCCCACGCGGGCCACCCCCGCGAGAAGGCGCTCGTCTTCTCGCAGTGGACCCGCTTCCTGGACGTGGTCGAGGCGGCCGCCCGCCGCGCGGGCCACTCTGTCCGCCGCGTCGACGGCTCGATGCCGCCCTCGGCGCGCGCCCTGGCCGTCGACGACTTTTCGCGCCTGCCCGAGGTCGGGGTCATGCTCCTGTCCCTGCAGGCGGCCGCCACGGGCCTCAACCTGACGGCCGCCAACCACGTGGTGCTGCTGGAGCCGAGCTACAACCCCGCGCAGGAGGAGCAAGCGCTCCACCGCGCCCACCGGATCGGCCAGCGGCTTCCCGTCACCGTGACTCGCCTGACTGTCCCGGGATCCGTGGAGGACCGCATCCTGGAGCTGCAGCGGCGCAAGCGGGAGCTGGCGGCGGCGGCGCTGGGGGACGCCGGGACGGGCGGGGCGGGGGCGGGCGACGGGTCGGCGGGCAGGCTGACGATGCAGGACCTGCTGTTTCTGTTTGGCGAGGGGGGCGGGGGAGGGGGACCGGGCGCGGCGGCGGGCGGGGGAGCGGGCGGCTGGAGGCGGTGAGAGAGAGCGCGCGCAGCGACGCGTATTTCAGTTGCTTGGCTCTATAAGAAGACCGCTCACCGATGCATGTAGATCGATCGACGCACATCAAGCTTACGCTCTGCGTAGTATCCCGCCCGCGACTCGTCCACGCGTCGCGGCCCCAGCCCACGGTCATCAGCCAAAGAGGGAGGAGGGGAGGGCTCCCAATCTCTCTTCCCCTCTCTGTTCCAATCGCTCGAGCCTGGTGTCCCAAGGTCAAGGCGCGTCCGCGCGAACGCCCCCTCAGGGCTGGGCGGCTCCGTGCAACCATGGCGGCAAAGGATCCCGGCGCGCCGCCCGCCGACGCCGCCAACGCCGCCGACGCCGCGGGCGGAGGACCACTCGGCCGCGTCGTCGCGGCGGTCGTGCCGCCGCGTGAGTAGGGTGATGTTGGCTCTCTTGGGGCCGTAGGCGCAGTCACGTCTGCGCACGACGCCCCCTCATCCCCACGAGATCCCCCCCCGTCCATCTTCCCCGCAACCATCACTTCTCCATCCCCCACTAAAAATAATAATAATAAAACTCAGGCGCCGCCGCCCGCCAGCCGCTGACAGCCGACGTCGACCTCCTGAGCGCCACCGGCCTCGAGCGCTTCGCGGCCGCGGCCGGGCGCATGCAGCCCAAGCCCCTGTACTCGCGCGTGGCCGTGCCCGGGGGCCCGCCCGTGCTGTACCGCGTGGAGGGGGCGCCGCCGGGGCAAGATCCCTGGGCGCTGGCGCCGCTCGCGCACGCGCACGTCGTGGGGCCGCCGCCGCCCGCCGCGGACGCCAGCGCCGACGCGCTCGGCGTCTTCTCGGCGGGCTTGCCGGCTGGCAGGTACGTGCTGCCGGAGGACGCGAAAGGGGTGCGCTGACGGTCCTGTTTTACCGGGGGATGGCGGCCGGTCGTCGCGAGGGGGAGGACGGCCAAAAAGGACGGTCGTTTAAATAAAATAAAATCATCTCTCCTAAAACCTGACGGTGAAACTTTGCGTGTGTCACAGAGACTCGCCTGTGTCTCTCATTCCCCAAAACCGCCGAGTCACCGGACACGACCACGACCACCACGACGTCATCACTCGCTCGTTGTCGGGACAGAAGACCGCGAAGACTGAGAGAGGGAGCCCGACAAACCGTCTCTCACCCCGTTGCTTTTCTTCCCCCCGCCCCTCCGACGACAGCTCCTCCGACGACCCCCGCCAGCCAACCCGAGCGACAGGCGCCCCTTGGACGTCACCCAGGAGCGCGCACACGCCCAGACCACCTCGACGTCCGACCAGGAAAGAGACGATGGTCTCCACCCGCCGCGCAGCGGACGGCGACGGCGAGCCGGCGCCGGCGAGCCGCTCGCGCGCGCCCGCTGCCGCCGCTGGCGCTGCTGCTGCCAAGGCCCCCGCGGGGGCGACCCGCGGCCGCGCGGCCGTGCGCACGCCCAAGTCGGCGCCCGCGGCCACCGGCAAGCGCGCTGGCGCGGGGCGATCGCGCTCGCGCGTGGCCGCCCGCACCACCGACGAGGACGAGGAGGACGAGGCGGCGCCCGCCGCGACGCCGCGCGGCCGCGGCCGCGGCCGCGGCAGCGGCAGCGGCGGCACCGCCACCCCGGCCTCGGCGCTGCACACGGCGGCCGCGACCGCCCTGCCCAGCGACGACGAAGACAGCGACGACGAAGGGGCCGCTCCTCCCACGACGGGCGGGCGCTACGTGACGCCGGCCAGCCGCACGCCGGGCGCGGCCGCCGCCGCCAAGGGCCGCGGCAGAGGAGGCGGCGGCGGCGGCGGCGACGAGGAGGAGGAGGAGGATGACGACGACGACGACCCGAAGACGGTGCTGGCCAAGCGGCGGCTGTCTGCGGCGGCCACGGGCAAGCGCACGTCCGCCTCGGCGGCGCGCAGCAACGGCAAAAAGGCGCCCGCCAGGCGCGGCGGCGGAGGCGGCAGCGGCGGCGGGCGCGCCGGGGCTTCTGCGCCGGAGGGCGGTGGCGGCAGCAGCAGCGCCCTCGCGACCGCCCTGACCGCCCTCGCCCTCCTGACCGGCTCCCTGCTGCTCGCCCCCCTGACCTACTCGGGCGCGCTGCTCGCGCGCGACGCCAAGCTCCGCGCGGTGGTCCTGGGCGCTGAGGGCGGCGCCGCCGAGGGGCTCGGCCTCCTGGCCCACGCGACGGGCCGCGATTTCGCGCTCGCGCGCGCGCAGGCCGCCGCCATGGCCGCCGAGGCCGCCGACGCCGTGCGCGAGGGGCGCGCCCTGGCGGACGCCCGGGCGTGGGCCCGCGCGGGCGCCGAGGACGCGCGCGAGGCGGTCGGGCGCGCGTCAGGCGCGGCGGCTGTCCGCTTCTCCGTCGGCGCGGCGGCGTTGCGCGACGCGGGCGAGGCCGCCGCCGCCCAGGCGCGCGAGGCCTTGGCCGCCGCCGCCGCGTCGGTGCTCGCGGCCGCCGCCAAGGCCCGCGCCGCCGCGGCCAGCGCTGTGGCCAGCCTCCGCGCAAGCGCCAACAGCGGCAGCAACGGCAACAAGAAGAAGAAGTCGGCCGGCAAAAAGGTTGCCGCCGCCGCCGGCGGCGGCCCCGCCGCATCCGGCCCCGCCGCATCCGGCCCCGCTGCTGACGACGCCGACGACGACCCGCCGCCCGCCGCCTGGGACGTCTCAAAGCTTGCCGGGCTGCTCCCGCCCGCGTGGTGGGAGGCGGCGGCCGACGCCGCCGAGCGCCTTTCCCTGCCCCCGCGCGCACGCGACGGCAAGCCCGTCGGCCTGCTGCTCACGTGCGCCGCGCCCCCCTTGGCCGGCGACGACGGCGACGGCCCCGAGTGCCGCGCCGCCGCCGACGCCCTCGCCTCGGCCTCGCCCTACGGCCGCGCCTGCGTCCTCCGCCTCAAAGGGTCCGACCTCGACCGCCTGGCCCGCGGCTCCCCCGCCCGCGCCTACGACCAGCACGCCGCCGCCGCCCAGGCCGTGCTGGCCCCCTTCCTGCGCCGCTGCCCGCGCGGCGCGCTCGTCGTCGTCGAGGAGCTGGCGAGCGTGCCGCTCGGCGCGCTGGCCACCTTGACCATCGCTCTGAGCGAGGGCGCGGCGTTTGAGCACGGCGGGCGCGTCGACGGCGCGCGCGCGTCCTACGCTCTGGTGGCGCCCCTGCGCGACGCCGCGGCCTACGCGGCGGCGCTGCGCAGCGAGGGCCCGGGCGGCGGCGCGGGCGCGGGCGCGGCGCTCAAGGGCCTGGTGTTCAAGGGCCTGGCGGACCGGGTGCTTGCCGTTATCGCCGAGGAGGAGGAGGCCGAGGGGGAGGACGGGGCGCCGCCGTCAAAGCGGGGCGGCGGCGGCGGCGGCGGCGCGTCGACGCGCGACCTGATCGTCCCCGTGGTGCGCGCGCTGAGGCGCCGGTTCGACTTTGCGTTCCCCGTCAAGTTTCTGACCCACGACGATGGCGCCGAGGACGCCGACGCCCGGGCCGCGGCGCCGGCAGCGGAGCAGCAGCAGGAGGAGGAGGGAGGGGACGCGGAGGCGGAGGCGGCGCCGGCCGTTGCTGCGGAGGCGGCGGCGGCGGCGGCAGCGGAGGAGGAGGAGGAGGAGGAGACCGAGGCGGCGTCTCCGCCCGCGGGCGAGGACGACGAGGGGTTTGAGAGCGCGGCCGGGGACGACGACGCGGAGGAGGGGGAGGAGCAGCAGCAGGTTGATGAGGAGTGACGATCGAAGAACAGAAGGTTTTGGCCCAAGGGCACCCAAGGGGGAGAGAGAGCGCGGGAACCGGCAACGACGAGCGACGGGCAGGCTCCGGCACTGACGCCGCGCGCCCCTTTTTCATTTCTTTCTCTACCGGACGGGAGGGAGCCCCCGTCCCTTTTGCTTGTCCAGTTGATGCCCGCGTACGGACGAGCGATCACGCGTGTTAAAAAAAGCACCACTTGGGTTGGGATTCGCAGGCGCGCGTCGAGCGGCGGCGGAGGCCGAGCGCGCAGAGACGCCGTTGTTTCAAGGCGCTGCCTCAAGCGAGGGGTGAAACGCAGATGCCCCTCTAGTGACCGATCAAAATAACACACCCAATCACAACGCAGACAGCGCGCGCGTGTGAAGAGAGCCACCTCCCGCCCCCAGAAGAATGGCCCAGGACGGCAGTCGCCGCAAGAGCGACGCCTCGGGCGCGTCGCGCCCGTCCGAGCCGGCCGTGCAGATCCGCGGCTTCCACGTCGAGGGGCAGAGCCCGGAGCCGTGCGCGCTCTTGCAGGAGCAGCTGCGCGCCAAGGTGACGTCTGGGTCGCCGGTGCCGGTGCTCATCCCGCCGAGCTTCCAGGTGCGTGCTGTGATGAGAGCAGGGCCTCGTTCCGGGGGGGCGCATGGCCGGGGTCATCCTCATCGGCATCGTCGCGACCAACTCACCACACCTTGCACGATCCACCACGTATGAAAAAAAACCAGCGACAGCGCGAGGCGTCGTCGTCGTCGGCGGCCGGCGCGGCGGCGGACCGAATGGCGGCAGAGGCGCTGCGGCAGGAGAAGGCCGAGGCGCGGCAGCAGCAGCAGCAGCAGCAGCAGCAGCAGCAGCAGCAGCAGCAGGCGGCAGCGACCCGGGAGCGGCAGCAGACGTCCCCGCTCAAGCCGCCGCTGCCGCCGGCAGCGGCGGCGGCGCCGACGCCAGCCGCAGCACCGGGAGAAACAGCGGCGGCAGCAGCAGCGGCAGCGGCAGGGCCCAGCGGCGGGGGCGACCAGCGCCCGCCCGCGCCAACGGGCAAGATGCCGCAGACGAAAGCGGAGCGTCGCGCCAAGCAGGACGCCGAGCGGGCGGCCAAGGCGGCGGCCAAGGGCGGAGGAGGAGGCGGCGGCGGCGGCGGGGGCGGCGGCAAGGCGGCGGGATCAGCAGCATTGGCATCAGCAGCAGCAGCAGCAGGAGGAGGAGGACCAAGCGGCGCGTCCGCCGCGGCGCCGTCAGCAAGCGGCACATTTGCCGGCGGGGCCTCCGGCGGTGGCGCGGCATCAGCGGCCCCGACAGCAGCAGCCGCCGCCGCCGCCGCGGCCGCCGCCGCCGCCACGGCCGCCGCCGCCGCCACGGCCGCCGCCGCCGCCGCCGCGCCCCCGCCTCCCCCGGGCCTCGAGCTGTTCGCCCACCTGCCCCCCTACCGCCGCTCCACCCCGGCCGCCGTCGCCGCCGCCGCCGCCTCGACCCCCGCCCCCGCCGCCTCCTCCGCGCCGACCATCCCCGTCCACCCGGCGGTGCAGGCGCTCGGCCTAGGCTACGCCGACGGCTCGGTGTCCGGCGGCGACGCGCGCTGCCTGGCGCTTCTCGAAGCTCTTTCGGCGGTGGTTCGCGACTACCGCACGCCCGAGGGCCGCTCCCTGCGCCACCACCTGACGGCCACGGTCAACGCGGCGGTCGACTTGCTCGTGCGCTGCCGGCCGCTGTCGGCGCCCATGGGCGCGGCCGTGCGCATGCTGAAATTACACATCGGCAGGCTGGACCCCGCGCAGCCCGAGGCGGACGCGCGGAGCGGCTTGCTGGCGCTGCTTCAGGAGTACGCGCACGAGAAGATCGTCTACGCCCGGCGCGTCCTCGTGTCCCACGCGGTGGCGAAGGTGCGGCCGGGCGACGTGGTGCTCACGTACGGCCACTCGTCGACGGTCGTCGACGCGCTGCTGGCGGCGCACGCCGCCGGCGTGCCGCTCTCTGCGATCGTGGTCGACGGGCGGCCCGGCTTGGAGGGTCGCGCTGCGCTGTCGCGCCTGCTGGCCGCCGGCATCCCCTGCACGTACGTGGCGCTGTCGGGCCTGGCGTTCGTGGCGCGGCGGGCGTCCAAGGCGATGCTAGGGGCGTCGGCGGTGCTGTCCAACGGGGCCGTGCTGGCAAAGGCCGGGACCGCCTCGGTGGCGCTGGCGGCGGCGAGCGCGGGCCTGCCCGTGCTGGTGCTGACGGCGTCGCACAAGTTCAGCGAGCGGGTGCAGCTGGACTCGATCACGCACAACGAGCTGGGCGATCCGGAGGCGCTGGCGCACCTGCCGTTTGGGAGCGGGGGGCCCGCGGCGGCGGCGGCGGCGGCCGCCGCCGCCGCGGCGGGCGGCGGCGGCGGCGTGGGCGCGGCGGCGGCAGGCGAGGGCGGCGGCGGCGGCGGCGGCGGCGCCGACGACGGCAAGGACCAGGACGCCGTCAGCGGCGGCGTCTCCGCCCTCCTGGAGGGCGGCGACCTGGTGGACGCGGCCGCGCGCGCGGCGAGGCTGGCGCCCGCCGACCGGCTCGTCGCCGGCCCACGCTCGGCCGCGCTCGCCGCGCGCCCCCTGCCGCCGCGCCTGGGCCTGCTCAACCTGAGGTACGACCTCACGCCCGCCGACCTCGTGACCGTCATCACGACCGAGTTCGGCCACCTGCCCCCCACCTCGGTCCCCGTGATCCTGCGCGAGTTCACGGAGAGCGCGGCGGACGGCCTGGGCGTCGGCGGCGGGCACGGCGGGCGCTGAAAAAGACACGCCGACCGGGCGAGATCGGGGGGGGATGTCGATCTTTTTTTTTTTTCGTTAGCGTGTGCAATCGCCCAACGTCGCGTGGAGGGCAAACAACAACAACACCGAAGGGCAACGTCAAGACATCCAGGACGGCTCAGCAACGCCGGAGGGGGAAAGGAGCGGGGGTCTCTTTGATTTCGTCGTCGGCGTCACAAGAACAAAAAAGAGAAACGAGAAAAGAGAAAAAAGAAAAGAGAAAAAAGAAGGAACGAGAAACACACGGACCCATCGCCGCGCTCGCGCGCTCACGGCGCCGCCGCCGACGCCGCCACCATCTCCTCGAGCCGCGCCGCCTTCTCGTCGATCAGGCGCAGCCGCTCGCGCGCCTCGTCCGCCTGCGCCCGCACCTCCGCCACCACCTCGGGCCGCGCGTTGGCCAGGAACTTGGGGTTGCCCAGCCGCCCAGCCACGCCCGCGAGCTCCTTGTCCGCCTTGGCGCGCGCCTTTGCGAGCCTCTGGCGCTCCTTTGCGGCGTCGAAGAGGCCCGCCATCGGCAGCACGGCCAGCACGCCGTCGCGCACCACCGCCGTCACCGAGGCGGCCGCGGCCGCGGACGTCACAGACCCGTCCCCGCCGCCCGGGGCGCGCACCTCGGGCGCCTCCACGCGCGCGAGCAGCGCCCACACGGCGCGCTCCGTGCCGAGCGCCGCGCGCAGCGCCGAGTCGGCGACCTCGAGCGAGGCGGGGATGCGCTTGCCTAGGTCGACGCCGTACTCGGCGCGCGCGTTGCGGATGGCGCGCACGGCGTCCTGCAGCGCGGCGAAGTGAGCGAGGGCCTGCGGGTCGCGGGGGGCGCCGGCGGACGGCCAGCCGGCGGCGATGAGCATGCGGCCCGCGTCGCACTCTGCCGCCGCGCCGTCGGCGCCCGAGCGCGGCGCCGCGCCGCGCGGCCGCCAGCCGCCCGGCAGCGCGCCCCAGAGCTCCTCCGTGACAAAGGGCATGAGCGGGTGCGCGAGGCGCAGGAGGACGCGAAAGACGTAGACGAGGACGCGGCGCGTCTCGGCGGCGGTGGCGGCGGCGTCAGAAGTGGCCGCGTCGGCCGCGGCCGCGGCCAAAGAGGCGTCGGCGGAGGCGCCGTCTGCGCCGCCGTCGCCGCTGCCGCCGCCGCCGCCTTTGCCTCCGCCGCCTCCCGCCTCTGCGCCTCCCTCGGCGCCGCCGCCGCCGCCCCCGTACAGCCTCGCCTTGGCCGCCTCGACGTACCAGTCGGCGAACTCGCCCCACGCGAACGCGTACACCTGCTGCCCGGCGTCGCTCAGGTCGTGGCGCTCCATGGCCGCGCCGACGCGGTCGGCCAGCTCGTGCACGGCAGAGACCGCCCAGCGGTCGGCGAGACGCGACGGCAGCGGCAGGACGGCAAAATCGCCGCCGCCGCCGCCGTTGGCGGCCGCCGCCGCACGCGCGCGCGCCGCCGCGCCCGTCAACGGCGCGCCGGCGCCCGCGCCATAGTCCGCCTCCCCCAAGGCGCGCCATTCGTCGTCGCCGACCGCCTGCAGGTTGGCCAGGATGAACTTCCCGGCGTTCCACAGCTTGTTGGTGAAGTTGCGCGCCGAGGCCACGCGCTCGGCCGACAGATTCAGGTCCTGCCCCGGCGCCGTGCCCGTCGCCAGCGCGAAGCGCAGCGCGTCGGCGCCGCTCTCGCCGCACACGACGAGCGGGTCGACCACGTTTCCGAGCGACTTGCTCATCTTGCGCCCCTTGTCGTCGCGCACGAGGCCGTGCAGGTACACGGTCTCAAAGGGGACGCGGCCGGTCAGCTCGAGGCCCATCATGACCATGCGGGCGACCCAGAAGAAGAGGATGTCGTGGCCCGTCTCGAGCATCTGGGTCGGGTAGAACCGCGCGAAGTCGTCGGCCGCGGGGCCGCCGTTGCCGCCGCCGCCGCCGTTGCCGGCCGCCGCCGCCGCCTCGTGCGCCTCGGCCCCCTCGGCGAGCGGCCACCCGAGCGTCGAAAACGGCCACAGCCCCGAGGAGAACCACGTGTCCAGCACGTCCTCGTCCTGCCGCAAGGCGACGCCAGGCCCGTACTCGGCTCGCGCCCTGTCCAGCGCCTCGGCAGCGTCGCGTGCGACGACAAACCGCTCGCTCGTCGGCCCGCTGCTTCCCGCACCCGGCCGGAGCGCCGCCGCCGCGTCCTGCTCCGTGCCGCCGGCCGCGGCCCCGGTCCCCTCCCCCGCGCACCCGCGCGCCGCCGCCTCGGCCCGCGCCGCCGCGCCCTCGTCGTCGAACACGTACCACACGGGGATGCGGTGGCCCCACCACAGCTGCCGGCTCACGCACCAGTCGCGGATGCCGCCGAGCCACCCGCGGTAAACCTTCCCGAAGCGCTCGGGAACCACTTTCGGCGCCTGCTCGGGCCCGTCGAACGCCTCGAGCGCGCGCCTGGCCAGGGGCACGGTGCGCACGAACCACTGCTCGCTGACCATGGGCTCGACCACCTCGCCCCCGCGCTGCGAGCGCGGCACGCGCAGGACGTGCGGCTCCTTTTTGAGCGCCAGCCCCGCCGACTCGAGGTCGCGCCAAAGCGCCTCGCGGCACTCGGCGCGGTCCAGGCCCGCGTAGGCGGCGCCCGCGGTGCTGGCCATGCGCCCGTCGCGCGTCATGACCGTGCGCACCTCGAGCCCTGCGCGCTTGCCGATCTCGTAGTCGTTTGGGTCGTGCCCGGGGGTCACCTTGAGCGCGCCGGTCCCAAATTCGCGCTCGACGTAGGAATCGGCGACCACAGGGATCGTGCGCCCGCCGGACAGCGGCACGACGACGCGCCGCCCGACAAAGCGGGCGTAGCGGGGGTCGTCCGGGTGCACGGCCACAGCCGTGTCGCCGGGAATGGTCTCGGGCCGGGTGGTGGCGACGGGCAGGAAGGCGCCCGTCGGGTCGGGCAGGGCGCCGCCCGTGCCTGTAACCGCGGCGGCGGCGCGGCCGGCGCCGCCGACGGGCGCGCTCCCGCCAGCGGCCGCCGCGCCTCCAACCTCCTCCGCCCCAACCTCCGCCGCCGCCAGCTGATACTTAAAGTGGTACATGTAGCCCGGCTCCTCCGAGTACTCGACCTCGAGGTCGCTGACGGCCGTGCCAAGCTTGGGCGACCAGTTGACCATGTAGGCGCCGCGGTACACCAGTCCCCTTTCGTGCAGGCGGACGAACGCCTCGGCCACCGCGCGAGAGAGGCCCTCGTCTAAAGTAAAGCGCTCGCGCGACCAGTCGCACGAGGCGCCCAGGCGGCGCAGCTGGCCCGTGATCTGCCCGCCGTACTCGCGCTTCCACGCCCACACGCGCTCGACGAAGGCGTCGCGCCCGAGCTCCTGGCGCGTGACCGGGCCGCCGCCGCCGCCGCCGCCGCCGCCGCCGCCGCCTCCGCCCCCCGCCGATGGCCGCCCCTCGAGCAGCAGCGCCCGCTCCACCACCGTCTGCGTGGCGATGCCGGCGTGGTCGGTGCCCGGCAGCCACAGCGTCGGCCTGCCGCGCATGCGCGCCCCCCGCGCCATGGCGTCCTGCACGGTGGCGAACATGGCGTGGCCCATGTGCAGCCGGCCGGTCACGTTGGGCGGCGGCATCGACATCGAAAAGGGCGGCTCGGTGCGCGCGCCGCCGCCGCCGTCGCTGCCAACGCCGGCGCCGCCGGCCGGCGGCGGGTCGTCGCGCGGGCGGAAGTGGCCGGCGCGGTCCCAGGTGGCGTAGAGGCGCGGCTCGCCCTCGACCGGGTCGAAGGCCTTGGGCAGGCCGTCGGAGGAGGAGGCGGGCGGCGGCGACGGGGGGGAGGGAGTCGCGCCGGCCTCTTCTTGTGCCTGGGCCGGGGCGGCCGCAGAGGCGGCGCGCGGGGGCGGCGGCGGCCGGCGCGCGGGGGCGGCGGCGGCGCAGGAAGAAGCGAGCGGGCGGCGGCCGGCCGCGGCGGCGGCGGCCGCGGGCCGAGCGGCGGCGGCGACGGCGCGGCGCGTCGCCACCGATGTGGTGGTGGTGGCGCCTGGGGCCGCGATGGCCCCCCGCCTCCCGAGCGGCGTGAGCATCATCGCTGCCGCTGCCTCTGCTGCTGCTGCCTCTGCTGCTGCTGATGGGCGGTGGCGCGTGTCGTCGCCGCGGGTGAGGAGAGACTGAGACTGCCTCGGCTGCTGATGGCTGGGGCTCGCCAGGCAGCGCGCGTTCGATGCAAATGGGCGCGCGAGTGGGAAATTGAGGGCGAGCGCAAGGCAGGCTTGGGTCCGGCGGGCCAATGCCGGGCGCATTCAAAACGGGGATGAGAGGCGCGTTTTGTCGAGGGAAGAACGCGGGGAGCAAAGAGAAGGTCGCGTCAAGGGAGCGCGCGGTGTGGTCGATGGAACAAGTGAGTACTCCAACCGTACTGAATCGTGAGGCTCGTGACTGAATTGGGGAGGTGATGGCCGATCAGCAGCTTTGTTTCGGAGAGCACAGACGCGGCCGCCGCCAAAAAACACGCTCGGCGTCGGCGGCGTCCGCGCGGGGCGCGCTCGCCGCCGCCTATTTGCGCTCGCCGTCTGAACACACGAATAGATCCGCTGCCCACTGCTTGCACAACCTGATCGCCGCACCTACTGACGCACCCTCTTTCCGCCCCTTATTCATCCGTCATCCCTTCAAGAGAGCAAGCAAAAGGGAAGCGGAGAAAGACCCTTCCCTCAATCATCAATCCGAGATGCTGCGCACGCTCGCGCAGGCGCTGCTGCTGCGCGTGCAGTGCGGCAGTGCGGCGGCGTACGATGGGGCGATCGCGGTCGCATGCAGCAGTGGCACCACCAGCAGCGGACGAGGAAGAAGCGCAAGGGGAGGAGCAGGAGGAGCAGTACCAGCGGCCCGGTGCGCCTGCGCCCGCTGCCACCAATCGATGGCGGTTGACAGGCGGGCGTTCCACACCTCTTTCGCGGCGCGGCACGGCGGGGACAAGGCGCCGCCAGGAGAAACGTTGAGTATGTTGGGTTGTTCGTTTCCGTGGCGGCGGTACGGCGGCGACAACGCGCGGACGCCTGTCGCTCGCTTTTGCGGGGATGGCGATCGCGCGCGCGGCCGACGGACCGCCGGATCGCCGACTGGCCCTTTTTGCCCTTTGCCGAGCCCCGTTCCCCGCCTTTCGCACCAACAACACCCACACAACTCATCGACCCCTCGAACAAAACAACCGACCGACGTAAACAAAACAACAACAACGACGACCAACAGGATCTCGGTCACATTCGTCGACAAGGACGGCGCCGAGACGACCGTGCGCGCACCGATCGGCAAGTCGCTGCTCGAGGTGGCGCACGACAACGACGTGGAGCTGGAGGGTGGGTCGAGCGCTGTGATGTCCGTCCGTCCGTGTCCGAGGGACCAAAGGGCGATTCGAGAGAGAGAGAGAGAGAGAGAGAGAGTGAGCGAGGAAAGAAAAACAGCCGCCGCGCGCAAACGACGCCCCCCGCCGGCCTCCCATTGGACCCGAAAAAAACCCTCAACGCACGACCTTCCCCCTCCCCCCTCCCCCTTACATCACCAAACAGGCGCCTGCGAGGGCTCGCTCGCCTGCAGCACCTGCCACGTCATCCTCGAGCCCGACCAATACGCCAAGCTCGACGAGCCGTGCGAGGACGAGCTGGACATGCTCGACCTGGCCTTCGGCCTGACACCCACCTCGCGCCTGGGGTGCCAGGTGGTCGCGTCCCGCGCGCTGGACGGCATGCGCGCGCGCCTGCCCAGCGCGACGCGCAACTTTTACGTGGGTGATGAGCTGCGAGAGAGGGAGGCCGCCGAGGCCGCCGCCGCCGCCGCCGCGCCCGCCGCGCCCGTCGCCGTCGCCGCCGGGGAGAAGCGATGATCTTGTTGTTGTTTGTTTCCGGTCGTCGCTCGCCCGTCGTGCTTCGTTCCCGGTGAGGCGCGTGTGTGCGTGTCTCTTCGTGGTTGGCTTGCGGCGCTGGCTCACACACGCCTTCCCTCCCCTCCGTTGGCGACGCCGCCGCTCCAACCAACGACGCACCAAAAATAAACGAAAAATAAACGAAACAAACCGCAGGTGGACGGACACAAGCCCAAGCCGCACTGAGGTGGGAGGCGGATAGACGACGATCGTAGCTAAAAAATAAATTCGGTTGAATAAAGAGACACCCTCGTGTGAAAATGTAGCGAGTTGCGCGATCCCGTCGCTCACCCTCCTCGAACCGAACGCCGCCGCCGCCGCGCAAAACGATTGACCAGCCATCCACCACAAAAACGCGACGCGATCGATTGGCGATGATTGCTCTCATACTCCCATTCCTTCTTTGCGCCTATTGCGTACTCCGAACCTTATCTCAACATCACTCAGCATCACTCGACAACCATGAGCGCGCGCGGTTCCCGAGCAGTCGGGATGCGCGCGCAGAAGCGCCCCCCCCCCTCGCTGCGCCTCTCGCGTCGTCGCCCCTCCGTCGTCGCCGTTCGCGCCTCCGCGCGCGCGGGCGAGGTCCAGGTCCGGCCGGGCGTCTTCGAGGGCTACTGGTCGTGGGAGCCCAAGAGCATGCCGGGCGAGGCCCACCGCATCCGCTACCAGCGCGCCGCGGGAGGAGGAGGAGGAGCGGGCGCGGGCGCCGACGGAGGCGCCGTGGCAGCGTCGGCGCCGCCCGTCGTGTGCGTGCACGGCTTTGGCGCAAACGCCGACCAGGTGAGGGGCCCCGGGCGAGTATGGATGGCGCGCGCGCGTGCAGCGAAAGGGCGAGGTAGCGGGACCGTTGTGCCCGTACCGAGCGGCGGCCGGCACACAACGTGCTCGTCGCGGATCAAAACACCGATTAAACTCACGCCCCTCCCCCCGCTCTTCCTGGCAACCGACCCACCGCACAAACGCCGACCGCGCAAACGCAAACTATACAGTTCCGCAAGACCACCGGCGCCCTGCCCGGCGGCTCGCCCACCTACGCGCTCGACCTGCTCGGCTACGGCCTGTCGGACAAGCCCGACCCGCGCGCCCAGGGGCGCGCGCCCAACGCGCTCTACAACTTTGCCACGTGGGGCGAGCAGCTCGGCGACTTCATCGACCAGGTCGTCTTTTTCGGCCCGGACGGGCAGCAGGAGGGGGCCGGGGGTGGTCTCGAGGGCGGCGCCGCCGCCGCCTCCGGCCCTGAAAAAGCAGCGGCGCCGAGGAGAGGAGGACACAAGGCGTTCCTGGCGGCCAACTCGGTCGGCGGCCTCGCCGCGCTCGAGGCGGCGATCCGGCGGCCCGACGCGGTCGCGGGCGTGCAGGTGCTCAACATCTCCTTGCGCGGCCTGCACGTGGACCGGCAGCCCGCCTGGCAGCGGCCGCTCGTGGCCGCCTTTCAAAAGCTGCTGCGCGACACGCCCGTTGGCGAGGCCTTTTTCGCTTCCGTGGCGCGGCCGCAGACCGTCCGAAATATTTTGAAGCAGGCCTACGGAGACGCGTCCGCCGTGACGGACGAGCTCGTCGGCCTGATCCTCGGCCCGGGCCT
>Ga0105055_10002296_pt1 | contig 29985 bp, 31 predicted proteins | sample BON03_FD_78090 | JGI IMG/M metagenome (GOLD analysis project Ga0105055, IMG submission 78090) | Freshwater microbial communities from Lake Bonney liftoff mats and glacier meltwater in Antarctica - BON-03 | ecosystem: Environmental > Aquatic > Freshwater > Ice > Glacier meltwater | place: Lake... | reverse complement strand
GAGGACAATCGAAGACCTCCACAACGCAATCGCCTCGGTCATCGACCTCTACTCAGCCGACGAATGCCAGAACTACTTCAAAGCTGCTGGATATGGAGTCAAATGATGCGGAAGTGCTTTAATCAGTGCAAGTTCTGCTATGGCGCACACAAGCTCATGGCGCACGCGTGCGATGTTGATCCGGCACTGATCGACATGTTGTTTGAGCGATTTGACGAGGCCCCGCTTCCAGCCCGATTCCTGAAATTGCTCCGGTTCCTCGAAAAGTTGACCCTGACACCGTCACTTGTGCACCGTAGCGATGTCGCGGGACTGTTGAAGGCCGGCTGGTCAGAAGAAGCGATCCACGATGCCGCGCTTGTTTGCGGGCTGTATGCATTCATGAACCGGGTGGTCGATGCCGCCGGTATTCTTCCGGGAAAAGAATACGCCGACCCGTCGCCTGAAGCAATCGAACGCCGCAGGAGCGGGTCGTACCTGTCCTGGGGACGGGATGCAGGTATCACTTGAACGCCAGTTCGGAACGATTCATTGTAGTTGTTCTTGATCGGGCAGTACAGAATACCCAGCTAGAAGGGCCTCAAGGAGAAAAATCCATGGCACTATTTGATTTGCATACCATCGACACGGCGCCTGAAGCCGCAAGGCCACTTCTGGAAGAATCCGCCAAAGCCTTCGGGAGAATCCCCAACCTGCATGCCGTCATGGCCGAGAGCCCGGAGCATCTTGAAGCCTACAAGAACCTGCATGCATTGTTCGAGCGGTCAGATCTGAGCAAGGTTGAGCGCAATGTGGTCTGGCTTACGATCAATGTTGAAAACGCCTGCCACTATTGTGTGCCAGCCCATACCGCAATCGCCATGATGCAAGGGGTCGACGAAGCGACGATCAATGCATTGCGTGCCGGTGATGCGCTGGATGACCCCAAACTGGAGGCCTTGCGTCAATTCACGCTGGCGATTGTTCGCCAGCGGGGCGTGTTGGATACGCAGCAGATGAGCACGTTCCTGGAGGCAGGTTATGCGAGGCGGCATGTGCTGGATGTGCTAATCGGGGTCGCTCAGAAGACCCTGTCGAATTATGTGAATCACATAGCCGATACGCCTGTTGACCCGGCTTTTGCCCGTTTTGCCTGGGTGAACCCTGTCGCGGGCTAGGGGCGCAGAGGCCGCCAGAATCCGGAAAAAGTGAGAAACGTCTGCAGCGGTCCCTTGCCGAAGGCTGCTGCAGACGACATTTAGGACGCATGGCAGGAAGACCTCGCAGCTTTGACAGAGATCTGGCGCTGGACGCGTTCGTCGACGTGTTCTGGACCCACGGATATAATGGCGCCGACGTTGACAAATTGCAGCAATCTGCCGGCATCCAGCGTGGCAGCTTCTATGCCGCCTTCAGGGACAAGCCGACCGCCTTCCTCGACGCACTCCGCCGCTATATGCAATACACGCTTCTTCCCCGGCTGGACATGCTTGAGGGCGAGGCTGGCCAGCGACGCGAGCTTGTGGAATTTCTCGAAGCTGTTGGCGCATTTGTCGCAAAGCAGGGAAATCGGGGGTGTATGCTGTCCGAGGCGCTCGTCCAGTCGTCCCAGTTCGACCCGGCCTTGCGCCGGCAGGTCCGGCGTATCCGTTCTGATTTGTTGCGCAAACTGAAAAGGTTGAGCGGTGGTGACGAGGCGTTGGCATCTTTCGCCTTGGGATCCGCACTCGGATTTCACGCGCTCGCCAGATCGGGCGCGTCGAAAAAGCAGATCCTTGCTGCCTCGAGTTTGGCCGCGAAGGCGATCGGGCAGCGTCGCTGAGGTGACTTATGCACTCTTGAGGTGTTGATTTCCACGCCAGCTCCTCACGTCAGTGCTTGGCCCGCGCAATTGGCACTTTCATCGGCGGCGGTGCGCTGGCGCGCAACGACTTGGTTACGGGGGCGTGTCCCAGCAAATAGTGTAACTCGTCGTTGGACCTTCGGAACTGGTCGGATCGAGCAGATCAGCATGCCTCGGCTGCGCGCGGGCTTTACTGGACTATCGTCGCGCTCCGCAAAGAGAACGGTCAGACGAGTTTGCCGGACTGGATCGCAAGCAGAATTCGACTATGTTCAGGGCGTGGATCGGAATCGCGTCAACTGCAACGGCGAGCCTTGCGGGCATGATTAAATTCGCCTACGGAACGAACTTACCGGAATAAGCGACGGAATTTTTCCACAGGTTTTTCGCAATTCATTGAATCAAAACAGAATTTTCGGTTATTTCATCATCGAGTGGGAATGAGGCGCATTTGGAAGAATATAGTCTCTGAGAATTTTCTCAGGGACCCATCCGTCGCGCTGTCGCGAAAGACTGGCCGGGAGTGACCAGTACGGCCATAGTTGAGGACGCATTGCGCAGCTGGTTCGATCCGTAAGTGCGCTTGGTCCTTGAAAACTACTTTTGGTTCGTAAGGATACATTCGATCAGCGCCAGTCGGAAATCGAGCGCAACGTCTCGTGCACGTTTGGGAGCCTTGCCCATTATGTCTTCTACTGGCTGACGGGACCTAGCCCATTGCGGAAAGCGAACGCGATGCGGCGCACGCACTCGGCCAGAGGCGCTTTAATCACTTCATCCAGCAGGTGACGAAGTAGCTTGGGAATGAGCGAGGGGTGGCGGCAAGGCTCGAAGGAGCGGATAAACAGACGCGGCGGGCTTCGTGACCCGCAGCAGACTGAAAACATGTCTGAAACTCCGCACGTAGCGCGGAGGCTCCAACACGAGTTGGCGCGTGTGCGGTCGGGTAACATACCGCAAGGCACTCAAGACACCGCTTGGGGTGCTGAAATCAGTTGGGTTCTCGTCCGTTAAGCACTGCGCGCAGGTAGGTCCAGATGTCGGCCACGACCGAGCACAGAGGAGTGTCTTTGAGTTCCGTGCCTTACGCGTAAGTTAGCCATTGTCTGGCCTTTGCTGGATCGTCCGCGAATGACGCGGAGAGTCCTGGCGGCATTTCGGTCGGTACTGGTGTATCCCGGCGCTCGAAGGTTGCCGTTATGGCGGCACACAGGTCGCGCGGGTCGATGCTGGTGGATTTCGGGATGGCCCAGAGGTCGTAGAAATCCTTCATGCGGCCATTGATGAGCCCGAGCGCTACGACCGCCTGGAACTTCTCCGCCATGACGGTTGCGGGCGAATAGGGACGAATCCTCGCCGGTTCGAAATCCAGAAGTGACCTGTATTTGATCTCATAGTGCGGATCAGGCAGGGCGTCGCCGAAGCCGAGGTCGATCGTGATCGGAATTTCCGTCCTGCCGAGATGGGCCACGGTCTTAAGGCGTTTGCCGCCATAGACCTGATCCTCGCGAATGTCGGTTGCCGTGATTTCGTCGATCCCAAACACCAGACCATCTTCGGCATCAAGCGATAGGATTTCCGCAAATATCGAGGAGAGCGTTTCGTTGTCTGCTTCGCCGAAAGCCAGGAAGTCGACATCGCGTGTGAAGCGACCGGGATCGATGGTCCAGAGCGTGACGAGCATGCCGCCCTTTAGAACGAACTTGTCCCGGTGCGCCGATTTCGACAGGCGGTAGATCAGTCGCTCCAGACCGAATGCAACGAGAATGGTCTGGAAATAACGCCCATTCTCTCGGGCAAGGTTGAGAAGACGCTGGCGGATGGACGCGGCGATGTTGGCGGGCAGTTTAGCCATTCGAGGTCAGCGCCTCCAGATAGGGGCGGATGATTTTGCCCGCGCCATAATCCGTTGCCGCCTGCATGAGGTCTGCTGGCCTGGCCTTGCGCTGGTCGAGCGCGGATCTCAGCGCTTCGATGGCAACCGACCGGTCGACCAGTTTGGGATTTCGAAACGCGTCCGCGATGGATTTCTCCACCGAATAGATGCGGACCTGCGTTGCGCCGATCCGATGCGTCTCGACACCCTTCGAAAAGTAGGGCTCACGAAATCTGACGACACGTACTGGCGGATAGGTGATCAAGGGTTCCCAGTTCTTTGCACCGATCGCGAACCAGACCTTGCGTGGCAGCTGATCGGTCAGGCCATGAAAGGCAAGCGCTGACACAAGGCAGATGACGGACTTGGGCGCGCGCTTGGCGACTTCCGCCAGATTTGTGTTCAGGTCCGTTTCGGCATCGGCTGCCCGATACAGCCCCCGACCGATCCGCATGACGCCGCCGTCCGCGACCGCGCGGGAGATCGCCGTAGCGCTGACGCCGATCTGCCGAAGCTCGAAGGCGCGGGCTATGTCATGCTTGCGAAGATAGGCGAGGAGCCGGGCCTGCTGGGTGGCTGGCGGTGACGACATATGTTTCAAACTCTCGGACGGAATGGATTACTGTCCGATGATATGTAACATACAGCAAGGCAATCGTCGAGTGTTAGGAGGCGCGCCTTGAGGATATGAAGGCAGCGAGCCCCCCCTTTGAAGCCTGCCGGAAAGGTATGCCTCCAATTCTGCCTAAGGGGTAAAACTGATTCTAAAATAGGTTCGACGCGATAATCAGGGCTCGAACTTGAAGCCGTGCAGTGGGAAGTCTCTCATTGCTTGAGTATATCAACCCTTCAGGAAATTGACGGCTTACCGAGTCTTCCAAATATGTTTCAGCTTCAACCCGTGAGCAATGACGAGCCTGCGCTCGAAGGCGCGCCAATGATCGGCGCGGCGCAGAAGCTGCTCGCATACCTCTTTGAGCATGAAACAATTGGGTTGACCCAGGCCAAGGCCTTCCAGCGCAAGTTCGTGCATAGGGCCGCTCGGGAGTTCGCCTGGCCTGGTTGGGGAGAAGAGAAGCTCTTCTCCGTGAACAAGGTGCTCAACGAATATGACTTTCCGCCGCTTGAAGCAGTGCACCTCGTCCTTCTGAAGTTGAAACTGATCCGGCATTACAAACTTACGTGCCGGCTGACGAATGCGGGCAGGGCGGTCGTCGGCAAGCCCGGCGACCTCTACAATCTCGTCGCGCCTTTCTACCTGTTTCAAGTCGACCACGCGGCTTCCTCCAGGATTCCGGAGCCGCTGCTCGGGAACTGGAGCGTTTTCCTTGGTGTGTTGAGTGTCGAAGCTGCCCAGGGCCTGACCTGTGGCGCCTTGCGGGAAATACTCTATGGCCCACCGGATCCCGCTGAACTCTACGACAGGGTTCCGGGCATGATCCGGAGCCAGGTTCTTAATCCCCTCTGCTGGCTTGGGCTCCTGGCAGAGTTCAAGACCGAGGAACATCAGCATCCCGCCGATCGGCAGTATGTGATGACCGGGCTCTGGGCGCGGGTGTTCAGCTTTCCATTCGATCATGGGCCTGGGTCGCTGACCCGGCAATGATTGCGAAGTGGGCGCTCTACGACAGATCCTGGACTTGTCGCTAAATAGTGTTTTTGCTCGACAGGTTCACCGGAATCTTGTCAACGTCAATGAGGCCACTTGTGCTCATCATTCACTTTGCCTGCGGAGCGATCTTGCCGGTTTTGATGACGGTACAGGTATCCACATAATTTTTAATGTATTGAAAAATAAAAGAATATTTGGATCTTTCATCATCGAGTGGGAGTAACCGCGATGAGTATGCCGCAGGCACAGGATTTCCTGGATGAGAGCAAGGCGCTGCACGCGCTGCTTGCGCCGCTGGACGATGGGGCTTTCGGACAGGCGACCACGTTCAAGGCGTGGACGTTTGATGACGTGCTGCGCCACCTCCATTACTGGAACTGGATGGCGTGGCTGCAGCTCAACGACGAGTCGGTCCTGGTCGCCCAGATGGACGCGATTGCACGCGCGGGCGGCATGCGACCGGTTGAGGCGGCGCATGTCGACGATGCAGGCGGGCAGGCGCTGCTGGCGCTGTGGATCGCTCAAGCCGAAGCTACTGCGAAGGCTTACGATTCGGCGGATCCCAAGGCGCGCCTGAAATGGGTCGGTCCGGACATGAGTGCGCGTTCGTCAATCACGGCGCGGCTGATGGAGACCTGGGCGCACGGGCAGGAAATCTATGACCAGCTTGGCGTCGTGCGTCAAAATGCGGACCGCATCCGCAATATCGTCGTGCTCGGGATCAATACGTTTGGCTGGACGTTCAAGAACCGCAAGCTCGACATACCAGAGACCATGCCGAACGTCGTGTTGACGGCGCCCTCCGGCGAGGTGTGGACCTATGGCGAAGCGGGCGGGCCCGACCGCATTGAAGGACCCGCGGAAGAATTCTGCCAGGTCGTGACCCAGACGCGGAATGTGGCCGATACGAGCCTCGTCGTTACGGGCCCGATTGCCACGCAGTGGATGGGTTTTGCACAATGTTTTGCGGGCAAGCCTGAGACGCCCCCTGCGCCCGGCATTCGCAAGACATTGGAAATATAATCTCGCGCGAAACAAGACGTGAATTATCCCCCGGTGCGTGAAGAATTCGCATAATAGACGCAAGTGTTGGCGCGATCCTGAGGATTGCTGTTTAAGTCATCGTCATGGATGCAGAGCGTACAAGCAAGAAACCGGTATGGCCGCGACGTGTTGCGCCTTTCAGGGAGCAGACGCAGACCGTTGCCGTGACGGCGCGGGACGGTGCACGTATTGATCAGCTGACGGGCCTGCGGTTCTTTGCAGCCCTGCTCGTGTTCATGAGCCATTTCAAATGGGACAATTCCTGGAACATCGTCGGCGAGATGGCGCAACAGGGATCGATCGGCGTCAGCTTCTTTTTCGTCCTGTCGGGATTCCTGATCAGCTATTCGTATGGCTGGCGGCTGCGAAGCGCCGACATATCAAGGGCAAAGTATTTTGCACTGCGCTTCGCCCGGCTGTGGCCTTTGCACTTCCTCACCGGATTGCCGTTTGCGGCATTCCTTATCTGGAAAGGCTGGCTGAGCCTGCCGAACTATGGCGTGAACCTCCTGTTCCTGCAGAGCTGGGTGCCATCGACGGACTGGCACTATGCCTATAACGGCCCGTCCTGGTCGCTGTCGAACGAGATGTTCTTCTATACGGCCTTTATCGGATTGGTGATGCTCGGTTCACGCCAGAAGCTGTGGCTCTATGGCGGGCTGGTCGCGCTGGTCGCGTCGGCGATGGTGCTCGTCTACACCTATATCCCGACCCTGAACGTTGGCGGCAACCTGCCACTGGCGGAATGGATGTTCTACATCTTTCCGCTGTTCCGGCTCGACGAATTCCTGCTGGGCATGATCATTTTCGATCTCTGGCGTACGGGGAAGTTCCGGGCGTCGGCGCTGTCATATGTGACAATCCCGCTATTGCTGGCGGCGATGTATTTCGGCGCCCGGTTCGTGGCGGAACCGCTATTGTACCATCTCTATTACACGCCGTTTGTCGCCCTGCTTCTCTTGTCGTTTCTTGACGGGTCGTCGCTTCCGATCCGATTCTTCTCGTCACGTATCGCCGTGCTGCTGGGTGAGGCGTCGTTCGCCTTCTACCTGATCCACAAGCCGCTGGTCGATATTGGCGAACGGGCCCGCCACAAATTCGGGCTGTTTCCTTCCGACCTGGTCTTTGTGATCGTGATGCTGGCGATTTGCATCGCCGTGGGACTGGCGACCCATTTGCTGATCGAGGAGCCGGTCGGACGCTTCCTGCGCCAGCGTATCAACCGCATGAAATTCCTGAACCGGGCCAGATGCCCCTGAGGGAGCGGTGGACAAATCGCCCTCTGCCTGCCAGCACAGCGGGTAAAGCAACACAGTCAGGGACAAAAGACATGTCGATCCTCCTTCTCGAAAAGCGCGGCCCCATAGCGATCATGACGCTGAACCGGCCGGACATGATGAATGCGCTGGGACAGGCGGGCGACGGGCCAGCCGTGGCGGCAGTTTGCGCCGAAGTCGTGGCGGACAAATCGATCCGGTGCGCGGTGCTGACCGGGGCAGGTCGCGCGTTCTCCGCGGGCGGAGACGTCAAGGCGATGAAAGAGCGTTCGGGCGCGTTCGGTGGCAAGCCGTATGACGTGCGCGGCGGGTACCGCGACAATATCCATGTCATCGTGCGGTCGCTGTACAATATGGAAGTGCCGCTGATTTCGGCGATCAATGGCCCGGCCATCGGCCTTGGCTGTGACGTTGCCTGCATGGCGGACATCAGGCTGGCGGCTGACCACGCCAAACTGGGCGTGACCTTCCTGAAGCTCGGCCTGATCCCCGGGGATGGCGGCGCTTGGCTGTTGCCACGCCTGATCGGCGCGTCACGGGCAGCGCAACTGTTGTTCACCGGCGACGTGATCGATGCGGCAACCGCGAAGGAATGGGGCCTTGTGTCCGAGATCTATCCGGCGGATGAACTGATGGGCGAAGCGATAAATCTGGCCGAACGCATTGCGGGCCAGCCGCCACAGGCGCTGCGCCTCGCCAAGACGCTGATGCGTCAGGCCAATACCGCGTCCTATGACACGATCATGGAAATGTCGGCAGCTGCGCAGGCCCTGATGCACGAGACCGAGGACCATATCGAGGGCGTCAATGCGATCCTCGAAAAGCGCAAGCCTGAGTTCAAGGGACGCTAGATCTCGCCGCGCACATCCTTGATGACGCCGGAAAAGTCGAGGCCGCCAAAGCCTTTTTCGTCCAGCTTGGCATAGATCGCCTCGGCCATTTCGCCGAGGCGAATGTCGGCGCCTGACGCCTTGGCCGCTTCGGCGGCGAGGTGAAGGTCCTTTAGCATCATCGCAACAGCAAAGCCGGGCTGGTAGTCGCGGTTGGCAGGCGACGTGGGAACAGGCCCGGGGGCCGGGCAATAAGAGGTCATCGACCAGCACTGGCCGGAGGCGGTCGACGCGATGTCGAAGAATGTCTGCGCGTCGAGGCCGAGTTTGTCGGCGAGGTTGAAGGCCTCAGCTGTTCCGATCATCGAGATGCCCAGCAACATATTGTTGGCAATCTTGGCGGCCTGACCGTTTCCGCTGCCACCGGCATGGAAGACGTTCTTGCCCATCTTTTCGAGCAGCGGCCTGGCGCGGGCAAAACCATCATCTGGCCCGCCGCACATGAAGGTAAGTGTGCCAGCCTCGGCGCCTGCCGTACCGCCGGACACGGGCGCGTCGACCATGGTGAAGCCAGCGGCCTCCGCTTGGCGTGCTGCTTCACGCGCGTCTTCGACGGCGATCGTGGAGCAGTCGAGGAAGAGCGTGCCCTTGGGTGCATGCGCCGCGACACCATCGGCGCTGAAATAGACGCTGAGGACGTGCTTGCCAGCGGGCAGCATGGAGACAACAACTTCGGCATCGCTGACCGCTTCGGCGACGCTGGCAGCGCCTTTGGCGCCGGATGCTTCCGCTTTGGCAACGGCCTCCTTGTTGAGGTCGAAGGCCCGGACCTGATGGCCCGCCTTGGCGAGGTTGGCGCACATGCCGGCACCCATATTGCCGAGTCCGATGAAAGCGATGTCTGTCATGATGCTTTCCTAGCGGTCCTTGAAGTCTGGCGGGCGCTTTTCAGTGAAGGCTGCCATGCCTTCCTTCTGGTCTGCTGTGCCGAACAGGCCCTGGAACAGGCGGCGTTCGAAGCGGACGCCTTCGGTCGTTGGCAGTTCGAGGGCACGACCCACCATTTCCTTGGCAGCCATGAGGGAGGGCAGGGAATAGGACGCGATTTCTTTCGCTACCTTCATTGCCTCGTCCATCAATGTGTCATGCGGGACGACGCGGGAGACGAGGCCGATGCGATCCGCTTCAGTGCCATCGATCATGCGGCCGGTGAGGACCATGTCCATGGCCTTGGCCTTGCCGACGGCCTTGGTAAGGCGGATGGAGCCGCCCATGCCGGGCGTGACGCCGAGCTTGATCTCGGGTTGGCCGAACTTGGCCTTGTCGGACGCGATGATCAGGTCGCACATCAGGGCGAGTTCGCAACCGCCGCCGAGGGCGAAGCCGTTGACCGCCGCGATGACCGGCTTGCGGCTGGCAGCGAACCGGTCCCAGCCGGCGAAATAGTCTTCCATATACATGTCGGAGAAGCCCTGCGGCTGCATCTCCTTGATGTCGGCGCCAGCGGCGAAGGCGCGGCCTTCACCGGTGAGGACGGTGACAGCGATGTCCGGGTTTCGATCTATTTCGGCGAACAGGGCAGCGATCTCGGCCATGGTTTCGGCATTGAGCGCGTTGAGGCTTTCAGGCCGGTTCAGCGTGACGAGCGCGACGCGATTGCCATGCTCGAAAGTGATCGTATTGTAATTTGCCATGTCGCTTAACCCATTGTTGGAATGATGAAGGCCTGATCGCCAATGTCGTCGCCTTCGGGCCAGCGCTGGGTGACCGTTTTGATCTTCGTCCAGAATCGCACGCCTTCGGGGCCGTGCTGGTTGGTATCGCCAAACGCCGAGCGCTTCCAGCCGCCGAACGTGTGATAGGAGACCGGCACCGGGATCGGCACATTGACGCCGACCATGCCGACATTGACCTGAGCGGCGAACTCGCGCGCGGCGCGGCCATTGCTCGTGAAGATGGCGCAGCCATTGCCATATTGGTGGTCGGAGGCGAGCCCGGCGGCTTCTTCCAGCGTCTCGGCGCGTACGACCTGAAGGACGGGGCCGAATATCTCTTCCTTGTAGGACTGCATGTGCGGTTTCACATTGTCGAACAGAGACGGGCCAACGAAGAAGCCGTTCTCGTGACCCTGCAGCGTATGGCCGCGTCCGTCCATCAAAAGGTCGGCGCCTTCGTCGACACCCATCTGGATGTAGGATTCGATCTTGGCCTTGTGGGCGGCGGAGACGACGGGGCCGTAATGGGCGTCTGTGTCCGTGGAGATTCCAACTGTGAGACCGCGTGCGGATTCCAGCATTCGCTCGACGAACTCGTCGCCAGTTTTCTTGCCGACCGTGACCGCGACGGGGAGGGCCATGCAGCGTTCTCCAGCCGAACCATAGGCCGCGCCGACGATATCCTTGACGGCCTGTTCCATGTTGCAGTCGGGCATGATGATGCCGTGGTTCTTGGCGCCGCCCATGGCCTGAACACGTTTACCGTGGCTTGTGCCGAGGCTGTAGACGTATTGGGCGATGTCGGACGAGCCAACGAAGCTGACGGCCTTGATGTCTGGATGCGTTAGGATGGCATCGACCGACACCTTGTCGCCATGGACGCAGTTGAGGACGCCCGCCGGTGCGCCGGCTTCCATGAAAAGCTCGGCCAGGCGTAGTGGGACCGACGGATCCTTCTCGCTCGGCTTGAGGATGAATGTGTTGCCACAGGCGATGGCGACAGCCGACATCCAGCAGGGGATCATGGCGGGGAAGTTGAACGGCGTGATACCGGCAACCACGCCCAGCGGCTGGCGCATGGAATAGACGTCGATGCCGGGGCCGGCGCCTTCGGTATATTCGCCCTTCTGCAGGTGCGGGATGCCGCAGGCGAATTCGACGACATCAATGCCGCGCTGGACGTCGCCCTTGGAGTCGGCGACGACCTTGCCATGCTCGCAGGAGAGGAGTTCCGCGAGCTCGTCGATGTTTGCTTCAAGGAGGCGCTTGAACTCGAACATGACGCGGGCGCGGCGTTGGGGGTTCATCATTGACCAGGCCGGGAAGGCGGCCTTGGCGCTGGCGACGGCGGCGCCCAGTTCGGCTTCGGTAGCCAGCTGGACCCGTGCCTGAACTTCGCCAGTATTCGGATTGTAGATGTCGCCGAAGCGGCCGGACTTGCCGGTTGCCTGTTTGCCGTCGATGAAATGATGCACGTCACGCATGGGCGCTGATCCCTTTGTTTGTCATTTCGGCCCAGTCTAAGACCAGTGTTTCTTCTGGTAAATGAAGATAAATGCAGCTTATACCTGTGTTTTTGCAGGTAACGTAGAATGAACTGGGACGACCTGAAGCTATTCCTCGTAGTGAGCCGCCAACAGAAACTCGATCTTGCGGGCGCCGTGCTGCATCAGGACCCGACCACGCTCAGCCGGCGTCTGCGGCGGCTCGAGTCCGATGTCGGCCAGACGCTGTTCGAGCGTACGCGGCGCGGGCATGTCCTGACGCCGGAAGGCGAAGCGCTGGCTGAACGGGCCGAAGCCATCGAAGCGATCACGCTGGGCATTGGTGACACCGGAGACGGCGAGCGATCGCTGGTGGGTAAGGTGCGGATGGGCGTCACAGAAGGGTTCGGCACAGCCTTCGTCGCGCCGGCACTGTCGGAATTCGTCAATGAGTGGCCGGGGATCGAAATCGACCTTATCTCGCTATCGGGCCTTGTGAGTGTGCCGAAGCGCGAGGCTGATATGTCGGTGCTGCTGACGCGCCCGAAGGCCGGACGGATGAAGGTGCGCAAGCTGACCGACTATTCGCTGCAGCTCTATGCCAGCAAGGACTACCTCGCGGCGCGGGGACCGATTGCAACCGTTGACGCGCTGAGTGACCATAAGCTGATTGGCTATGTCGACGACCTCATCTATTCGCCGCAGCTGCGGTATTTCGATGATGTGCTGCCGGGGCTACATCCCGGATTGTCCAGCCCGAGCATCATCGCGCAGATGGAGATGACCCGGGCAGGATCTGGGCTGTGCATCCTCCCGAAGTTCATCGCGAACCGTCACACCGATCTCGTTCCGATCCTGCAGGTCGAGATCGATGTGAAGCGGTCATTCTGGCTAGCGATCCATGAGGATGTCGCCGGACTGGCGCGTATCAAAGTGCTTTCAGACTACCTCGCAAGGCTCGTCAAAATGCGGCAAGCCGAATTTTAGAGCACCTCTGCAGCAACGTCAGGTCAGGCAACAACCGAAGCGTCGTACATGGCCTTGATCTCCGCCTCGGAAATTCCGAGAGATGCGAGGACCTCTTTCGTGTGTTCGCCCATTTTTGGCGAAGGCCCCTTTGGGCCATCGTCGGCGCCGGGGAACCTGACGGGTGAGGCCGGGGCAGGGTAGGTCGACCCGTCGCCCTTGGCGCTCGGTGTCTGCACGATGGCGCCCGAGGCAAACGCCTGCGGATCCTGTGCCACGTCGGCCAGTGTCTGGACCGGCGCCCAGGCGATGGAATTGGCGTCGAGGCGTGCGGAAATTTCCTCGCGCGTGTATTTGGCAAAGCCTTCGTCGATGAGCGCGACGACGTCTTCCATATGCTGGCGACGCCCTTTTGCGGTGACGTAGCGCGGATCTTCGGCGAGGTCCTCGCGGTCAATCACCTTGCACATGGGCACCCAATCAACATCGCCCTGACGGGCCACGATACAGATCCAGTGATCGTCGCTTGTCTTGTAGAAGTTTGAAATGGGGACAATCTGTTCGGTCCGTCCCTTGGTCGATGCGATACGTCCGAAGAAGAGCTGGATGGCGAAATCGGAGCCCATCGCATAGAGGCCGGTGCGAAACAGTGAGGCTTCGACGAGACGTCCCTTGCCGGTGCGCTGGGCTTCGACAAGGGCGGCACAGATGCCGGCGGCTGCCGACATGGATGTCGTATGGTCACCAAACGCGGTGCGAAGCGCGAAAGGATCCTGGCCTTTGGGAATGGTCAGCCGGGCGACGCCTGTGCGGCTCCAGAAACTGGCAATGTCGAATCCCGGACGGTCGGCATCCGGGCCTTCGAGGCCATAGCCGGTCAGCGAGCAGTAGACGAGTTTCGGGTTGAGGCTACGCAGGCTTTCATGGTCCATGCCGGACCGGGTGAGGCCGCCGGGGCGGACATTCGTGAGGAAGACGTCGGCGTCGGCTGCAAGCTTGCGGACGATTTCCTGTCCTCCCGGTGTGGTTGTGTCGACGACGATGGATTTCTTGCCGCGATTGTCGAAGTCAAAGACCGGATTGTCCTGGTAGTCGGTGCCGATGGTGCGGAAGAAGTTGCGGATCGGATCGCCGCCCGGTGGCTCGATCTTGATCACTTCAGCGCCCCAGTCGGAGAGGATGCACCCGGCACCCGGCGCTGCCATATAGGTGGCATATTCAACGACTTTCAGACCTTCGAGCATTCCTGGACCTCTGACCTTGTTCTCAATATTCTTGAACGAGGTTTGGACGCTGGACTCTCAAAAGGGAAGGGGAGACGCCCTCTCAGGACCGCATTGACCTCGCGACAAGCCTCCGGATTCCTCCCGGTTCGCCACGTTCAGAAGGTGAAGTCAGGCAATTTGTCGATTGCCTCTTTGAGGGCGTTGCCCCAGTCCGATGAGATCGCGTGAAAGTAGGGATCGTCGGACGGTATCCGGCGCTGGATGCCGGTCTCGAACGTGTCGATCCTGTAGGCGTGCAGGTCGAGCGGCATGCCGACCGCCAGATTGGCCTTCAGGGTCGAGTCGAATGAGACGAAGAGCAGCTTGATCGCGTCCTCAAAGCTCATGGCCGAGTCGAACGCGCGCAAGATGATGGGGCGACCGTACTTGGTTTCCCCGGCCTGGAAAAAGGGCGTCTCGTTGCTCGCTTCGATGAAATTGCCTTCGGGATAGACTAGGAAGAGTCGTGGCTCCATGCCCCGGATCTGGCCCCCGACGATCATCGTCGCGCCAAACGTGCTTTCGGCGGTCTGGCCTTCTCCGGCCTGAGTGTGGATCACTTCCTTCAACGCATCCCCGACAAGGCGAGCGACCTGGAACATGGTCGGAGCCGCCAGCAGGGTTTGCTTGCGGTCGGCTGGAATGACCGAGCGTTCATTGAGCAGGCTGACTACCGCCTGGGTCGTGGCGAGGTTCCCGGCGGTCATGATGGTAATGACCCGGTCACCTTCGACCGACCAGTTGAACATCTTCCGGAAAGTCGAAATGTTGTCGACGCCGGCATTTGTCCGGGTATCCGACATGAAGAGAAGGCCCTGATCGAGGCGAAGCGCGACGCAGTAGGTCATGCGAATCTTGTCCTGGTTTACGGCGATTTGATCGAGCGTTACTGCTGGACCTGCAAGGACACAAGCAGGGATTCAGCGGCGCCGCCAAAGACGATTCCGGAAATCGGCGCGGCTTCGTCATAGTCCAGCCCCGTGGCGACGCGGACATAGCGCTCATCGGGCGAAATGACGTTCGACACGTCAAAGCCGATCCAGCCGACATCGGCCACATAGGCCTCGGCCCAGGCATGGCTTGCCTCCTGCTGAATGCGGTCGTCCAACATGAGATACCCGCTTACATAGCGCGCAGGAATATCGAGCAGCCGCGCGGCGCTGACAAAGGTGTGGGCATGATCCTGGCAGACGCCATGGCCAACCTTGAGCGCTTCCTCGGCGGTCGTTCCCGAATCCGTGCGGTCGGTTTCATAAGCGATGGCTTCGCGAATGGTGGTCGACAGGTCGTGCAGCCGCCGAATCGTGTCGGGATTGTCGGGCATGTCGGCGGCCAATTTGCGGATGAGCTTTCCGGGTTTGGTCAGCGCTGTATGGCGCTTGTAGTACCAGAGCGGGGCGAAACCTGAATGCGGCCCGACAACGCCGTTTGTCGGCAACGTGTCGACATTGCCTGAGCACGTAATGGATATTTCGCGCTGGCCGGCAGCAAGGCCGATCAGTTGCACCCGGTTTCCGTGCTGGTCGTCGAAGGCGCATTCTTCGCGACCGCCTTCGATCTCGATCGTCCAATTCTGGATCGATTGCGTGGCACAGGATTTCGGCGTCAACCGGATCTGCTGTAGTCCGTAAGGCACGGGCTGGTCGTAGGAATAGTGCGTCTTGTGGCTGATGTGGAGTCGCATGGCTTATTCGTAAAACCTGTAATCTGTTTCGATCTGGGAGGCGAGCGCGGCATTGTCCCGCAAGAATTCGCGAATGAATTCGTGCAGCCCGGATTCGATGATGTCGTCGATAGACCGGCCGGTGAGGCCTGCCTCCAGCGCGGATGCAAGATCATGACAGGGGCGGCGGTCGCCATAGTCATTCTCGAGGTTTGCCAAGCAGGCAATCAGTTCATCATAGCAGAACGCCAGGGAGCGGGGCATGCGGGCGTCGAGGATGAGGAATTCCGCGATTGCCTTCGGATTTGCGTTGCCGGGGTTGAGCCAGTGGAACGAACGGTCGGCGGATGCTGACCGAAGGATCATTTCCCATTGGACATTGTCGAGTGACGAGCCGACCGGAGCCCCGGTGGGAAGGAGAACATAGTATTTGACGTCGAGGATGCGGGCTGTGTTGTCAGCCCGTTCGATCAGAGCACCGATCCGGGAGAAACTGAAAATATCGTTTCGCAGCATGGTGCCTTGCAGCGCGCCGCGTACGAGGGCGCTATGCTGCCGGATGCTGGACAGCACCTCCGGAAGGTCGCCTTGGGTCACTGGTCGCTTCAGCATGTCCTGCAACAGCATCCAGCCGTCATTGACGGCCTCCCATACTTCCCGCGTCAGTGCCGTGCGCGTAGCGCGGGCATTGTCGCGCGCCATCTGCATGACCGAGTAGACGCTCATCGGATTGGTCTTGTCACGCAGCAGATAATCGACCGCATTGTTCGGCGTGACGGTTTCGTGCCTGGTGAGATAGGCATCGCGGCACCCGACGGTGGTCAGGACTGACGCCCATTCGTCTTCGCCCGAAGCCGCGCGCGTCAGTGCCATTCGAAAGCCCGCCTCCACGAGGCGTGCTGTGTTTTCGCTGCGCTCGAGAAATCTCGATAGCCAGAATAGTCCGCCTGCGGTCTTACCTAGCATCGGGTCATTCCTCCAGCACCCAAGTGTCCTTGGTCCCGCCGCCCTGGCTGGAATTGACCACGAGTGAACCGGCCTTCATCGCGACGCGTGTCAGGCCGCCCGGCGTGATGTCGATACTGTCAGGAGAGACGAGTACGTATGGCCGAAGGTCGACGTGGCGCGGCGCAAGACCGGCGCGAGTGAGGATGGGGACTGTCGAAAGTGCAAGTGTCGGTTGGGCGATATAATTGGACGGGTTGGCCTCCAGCTTGGCACGGAAGGCGGCCAATTCGCGCTTGCTCGCGGCGGGGCCGACCAGCATGCCATAACCGCCGGAGCCGTGCACTTCCTTGACGACGAGTTCGTCTAGATGCTCGAGCACGTATTTCAGCGTGTCAGGCTCGGAACAGCGATGCGTCGGGACGTTTTTAAGTATCGCCGCCTGGCCGGTGTAAAATTCTACGATTTCCGGCATGTAGGAGTAAATTGCCTTGTCGTCGGCAATGCCTGTGCCTGGCGCGTTGGCGAGGGTGATGCCGCCTGAGCGGTAGACGTCCATGATGCCGGGGACGCCGAGCAGGGAGTCGCGATTGAAATTCAGCGGATCAATATAGTCGTCATCGATGCGGCGGTAGAGCACGTCGACTGGCTGGTAGCCTTGCGTTGTGCGCATCGCAACGCGGCCATCGACAACGCGCAAATCGTGACCCTCGACCAGTTCCGCACCCATCTGGTCTGCCAGGAAGGCATGTTCGAAATAGGCCGAATTGTGCAGCCCCGGTGTGAGTACCGCGACAGTGGGGCGACCCGTACACCGGGTCGGTGCGCACTTGCTGAGCGAGCGGCGAAGCAGTGTCGGATAGTTGCCGACTGGCTGGACCTTGATGCGCGAGAAGAGTTCCGGGAACATCTTCAGCATGGTTTCGCGGTTTTCGAGCATGTACGAGACGCCGGACGGCGTTCGGGCATTGTCTTCGAGTACGAAAAATTCATCTGCCCCGGTGCGCACGAGATCGGTTCCGACAATGTGGGTGTAGACCCCTCCAGGCGGCGTGACACCGATCATCTGCGGCAGAAAGGCAGCGTTTTGCGAGATCAGGTGTTCCGGAATGCGTCCAGCCTTGAGGATTTCCTGACGGTGATAGATGTCGTGGAGAAAGGCGTTGATCGCCTTCACGCGCTGTTCGATGCCGCGGGCCAGAAGGCGCCATTCCTTGCCATCTATGATGCGGGGGACAAGGTCGAACGGGATGAGGCGCTCGTCGGCTTCCTTGCCGCCATAGACATTGAATGTGATGCCCGTTCGCCGGAAAAATTTCTCAGCTTCGCGGGACTTCTTGTGGAGGTTGTTGGTTTTGACTGTATCCAGCCACGCGCAATATTCAGCATATGGTTGGCGTGCAGATTCGTCCGCACGACGCATTTCGTCGAAGAAAATCGGTTTTTCGCCCATGATTACAGAACGCATCACTTCATGAACCCTTGCAAGGGGCCGCATGCTGTTGCCGACGACATCGCAATCGGTGAATATGTTTTCAGCAAACGCCGGACTGCGCGCCTGTAAAGCGACCAATTCGGTTGGTCCGACGCGGAAAACGGCGATCGGCTTGCCAACCCTGCGATAGGTCGAAACCAATATGGTCCTGTTTTGGGGTGCCCCAACTGTGCCGACGGTCGGCTATTTGAAAGCACATCCCGACTTCAATCCAACCATCTTGAAGACCAGAGCCGCCGGACAAAATCCCGTAAACGATGCCTGCAACATGTTGAGGCCCGCGAAAGCGACGAGCAGCAACCACCATGGCGACACCCAATAGCCAAGGACAAGTCCGGCGAGGACGACGATACCGGCGAAGGCGAAAACAGCGCGATCAATATTCATAAGAGCTATCCTTCTTGTTTACGGGAATTGTGTTTAGGCGGCCGACAGGGCGGCCTCGATCCAGCGGTTGAGACCAGGGCCGGTTTGTGCGCCGGACTGATGTGCAACCTGGTGGCCGTCATGGTAGGCGATCAGCGTCGGCACGCCGCGGATCCCGAGGCTTGCGGCGGCGGGTTGGTTTTCATCCGAGTTCAGTGTGAACAGGCGAATGCGGTCGGCGAACTTGCCAGCAGCCTCATCATAGGCCGGTGCCATCATCCGGCAGGGACCACACCAGGGCGCCCAGACATCGAGTATGAAGGCTCCCGTGTCGCGCGCCTGCAGCCGGGCGAGCCTGGCGCCATCAATTTCCACAGGGTGCGGGGTCGAGAGCGACGCCGCGCATCTCCCGCATTTCGCCGCAGACAACGGCCGTCTATGTGGCGTTCGGTTCGGCGTGCCGCACTGGTGGCAGACGAGGGTGGTGGACGGGTCAATGGATTTCGTCATCGGTGTCTAACTTTCAGTGCTTGATCTTGTGGGTCTTCAGCAGGCCCAACGCGACATTTTCATAGAATGTCTCGGCGTGGCCCGTGCGGACCTTGCGCAGGAAGTATTTCTCGAACGCGACCTTGGCCGTGTGCACCCATCCGCCTGACACCGACCAGTTGACGTTGCGAGGCGGAATTTGCGGCTGGGCAATGAAGGCCACGCCGCCATCGCCGAAATCAGCGATGCAGATGGCGTTCCAAGTCGCTTCGTGGGTCGCCTCCCTGCCCTTGCGCAAGGCACCGATATTTTCTGCGACGGCATTGCCCATGGACTCGATCATAAAACCGGTCTTCGGGACACCGACCGGCACGGGCGTCTTTCCAACAGGCGGTATAGCGATGCAGACGCCTATTCCGAAAATTTCCGGGTATTTCGGATTGCGCTGGTGCTGGTCGGTGATGATGAAGCCCTTGGGGTTCACGAGGCCTTCAATGTCACGCACGGCCGCGACGCCGCGAAAGGCCGGAAGCATCATCGAGAATTTCATCGGCAAGTCGTGCTCGGTCTTCACCGTACCGTCTTCATTAAGTTCTTCGACCAGCATACGGGTCGCTTCGACCTTCTTGACCCGCGCATTGGTGATCCACTTGATGTGGCGGTCGCGCATCTCGCTTTCGAGCAGGCCCTTGGTGTCGCCGACACCGTCGAGCCCGAGGTGGCCGATATAGGGTTCGGACGTTACAAATGTCATCGGCACCCGGTCGCGAATCTTGCGCTTGCGCAGTTCGGTTTCGATGATCATGGCCGTTTCGTAGGCCGGTCCGAAGCACGAAGCCCCCTGGACTGCGCCCACGATGGCGGGGCCGGGATCTTCGCAAAGCGCCTCGAACGCGGCACGACCGGACTGTGCGTGGTCGATATGGCAGACCGACTGGGTGAATCCGGATTCGGGGCCCAAGCCTTCAATATCGTCAAAAGCGAGTTCAGGGCCAGTGGCGATGACGAGATAGTCGTAGGGAACCGAGGTTCCATCCGACATCAGCACGGATTTGGCATCCGGATCGACTTTCTTCGCCGCACCGACAATGAGTTGTACGTGCCGCTTCTTCATCGGCTTTGCCAAGTCGACCAGAATGTCTTCGCGCTCCCGCCAGCCGACGAGGACCCAAGGATTGGACGGGACAAACTGGTAGAAGCTGTTCTCGTTGATAACGATGACTTCGTCCTGCTTGGGAACTTCCTTGCGGATATTGTAGGCGGCGATGACGCCGCCCAGACCCGCGCCGAGTACAACCACTCTTGCCATTGACCTCTCCTTTTTCGTGTCGCAAAGGTCTCGTAATTTAGAAGATCATAAAATACGCAATAATCCGGATAGGGGCCAAATAACGATGACACTATCCTTCCCAATGTTGCGCAGCTTGCGCGAAATCGTGTCAGGAAAAGGGGCAAACATGAGTGACGCAAAAGATCTCGCGCCAAACGCCATATTCGACGAACTGAAGGCGGGACGTGTCCTGTTGGTGGACGTGCGTGAGCCGGCCGAATTTGCGAACCAGCGCATCCATGGTGCCGTGCTGATGCCACTGTCGACATTCGAGCCAAAGGCGCTGCCGACAGATGGCGCGCGCCGGGTCGTGTTCCAGTGCGGGTCGGGCAAGCGTTCGCGGAAAGCGCTTGATACATTCGTGGCTGCGACTGGCGTGGACGCTGCGCACATGGCGGGTGGTATCGCTGCATGGAAGCAGCAGGGTCTTCCGTGCGCCCATATCGACCCGGCAACCGGACGGGTGGTCGATCATGGTCATTACTAGCATGATGCCCCTTCTGCGCATGGCGGTCGCGAGCATCGCATTTTCTGTTCAGGCCTCGGCTCAGGTGATGACCGTGGAGGAGTCCGTGATCGTGGATTACCGGCCTGTCGTCGCCCGGGTGGAAGCCGGGGATACGGCGACCGCCCGTTCGCGCCTTCAAGGCGTTGTCAGTAAGCTGCTGGTCGACGAGGGGAGTGTGGTGAAGACCGGGGACCTGGTGGCGCTTGTTATCGACGCCACGCTGGACCCTCAGTTAGCGGCGCTCGATTCGCGGACCGCTGGCATGAAGGCCCAGGTCAAGCAGAATGAAGAGGATATCGCCCGCGCGGTCGCTTTGGCGGCACAGGGTTTCTATCCCAGGGCCCGTCTCGAAAGTGAGCAAACGGCGCTCGACGTGATGCGGCGCAGTCTTGCCTCGGCTGAAGCCGAGCGACGGGCGCTCGCGGCCCGGAAAGCCGAGGGTCGTATCCTTGCGCCTGTAGATGCGAAAGTCACCTCGGTGAAAGTGGTGGCGGGGTCCGTCGTATCGCCGGGCGAAGTCATTGCCAGTTTCGCAACACTTGAAGGCATTGTCCGACTCTCACTGCCTGAGCGCCATGCTGCCGAAATGGCGGAAGGCGAGACCTTTACGCTTCGCCTGCCGACACGCGGGGGAGAGGTTCGTACCGCGACGATCATAAAGGTTTACCCGGAACTTCGTGATGGCGCCATGATTGCCGATGCGACGGTCCAGGGTGGGCTGGAGGCTTTGGTCGGTGAGCGTGTGGATGTGCTCGCGCCAGTCGGTGAACGCCGCGCCATGTTGGTCCCGGTTGATTTCGTATCGACACGCTACGGGGTGGATTTTATCCGCGTGAAAGTCGGTGAGCGTTTTGTTGATGCACCCGTGGCCCTCTCGGCGCCGCTGCCCAATGATGCCGGCCAGTATGAAGTCCTGTCCGGACTGAAAAGTGGCGACCAAATCGAAAAACCGGAGTAGGCGCCCATGAGACCCGACCTTTCTGGCTCGATTACGCGGGCAACAATCTGCTCCCCGCTAACGCCGCTTTTCCTGCTGACTGCGCTGGCCGTTGGCCTGATCGCGCTGATGACAATTCCACGCGAGGAAGAGCCCCAGATTTCGGTGCCTATGGTCGACATGATGATTGCCGCGCCGGGACTGCGCGCCGCCGATGTGGTCGAACAGGTGACCGAGCCGCTGGAGGAAATCATCAAGGCGATTCCTGACGTCGAGCACGTCTATTCGCAAAGCCGGGATGATGGGGCGCTGGTGACGGCGCGGTTCAATGTCGGCACCGATGCCGACGATGCCATCCTGCGTGTGCACGAGAAGATTCGAGCGAACCTGGACAGGATTCCCACCGGCGTCCCGATGCCACTCGTCGTCGGGCGCGGAATCAATGATGTGCCGATCGTTACCCTCACGCTGTCGCCGGAACCGTGGACCGGAGATGTGTGGAACGACACATCCTTGCGGATGCTGGCAGAAGAGCTGCAGAAGGAATTGATCAAGGTCGATGATGTTGGACTGACGAGCGTCGTTGGCGGACGGGCGCTGGAAATGCGGGTTGAGCCCGATATCCACGCGCTGGCAGCTTACGGCGTGCTCCTGCAGACCCTGGTCGAGACCGTCAGCCAGGCGTCTAACGTCAATCCCGTCGGTATCGCTCGCCGGGACGGGGAATCGCTGCTCGTGCAAGCCGGGGACCGGATCAATGCATTGAGTGAACTGGAACGGCTGGAATTGCGCGGCGCTGATGGACGCACGGTCTACCTGTCGGATGTCGCGACCATCCGGGTGACCGGTGCTGAAACGGAATCGCGCGTGTGGACGCTTGACCGGAATGAGGGGAGCGACGGGTTTCGCGCCGCGCCTGCTGTGACCGTGGCGCTAGCCAAACGGCCCGGCGCGAATGCGGTGAAGGTGGCCGAGGCGATCCTCGCACGGGCGGAGCATCTAGAAGGCGATCTCATCCCGGAAGGCGTGCGCCTCGAGGTGACTCGCAATTATGGCGAGACGGCCAACCACAAGGCCAACGAGCTGCTCTACCATCTTGGACTGGCGACTGTGTCGATCGTGATCCTTATCGCGTTCGCGATTGGCTGGCGCGAGGCGCTGGTGACCCTGATTGTCATTCCTACGACGATATTGCTGACGCTCTTCGCGTCGTTGATGATGGGCTACACGATCAATCGGGTCAGCCTGTTTGCGCTGATTTTCTCGATTGGCATCCTGGTCGACGATGCCATCGTGATGATCGAGAACATAGCCCGCCACTGGGCGATGAATGACGGGCGCACAAAGGTCGAGGCTGCGATCAACGCGGTGTCGGAAGTCGGTAACCCGACCGTGATTGCTACGCTGACGGTTATCGCCGCACTGCTGCCGATGATGTTCGTGTCGGGCCTGATGGGGCCATACATGGCACCGATACCGGCGAATGCGTCCGCGGCCATGCTGTTTTCGTTCTTTGTCGCCGTGGGCATCGCCCCCTGGTTGCTGATGCGCATTGCAGGCGGCGTGAAGGTTACGGCACATGCCGGCGGGCATGGCGGCGCGGACACCCGGCTTGGCCGATTTTACCGGCGCGTGGCCGGCCCGATCGTCGCATCGCGGCGCAATTCCTGGATTTTCCTCATAACCGTGGGGGTGGCGACCCTCCTGTCCGTTAGCCTGTTCGCGACCAAGGCGGTTTCCGTGAAACTGCTGCCGTTCGACAACAAGTCAGAAATCCAGGTCGTTCTGGACCTGCCGGAGGGGGCGTCGGTCGAAGATACCGAGCGGGCGCTGTTCGCGATGGCGGACCTCATCCGCGATGTGCCAGAGGTCGAGACGTTGCAGGCCTATGCGGGCACCGCCGCGCCGTTCAATTTCAACGGGCTTGTGCGGCACTACTTCTTGCGCAACGCGCCTGAACTCGGTGACCTGCAGGTCAACCTGTCGGAAAAATCTGAACGCAAACGCGCCAGCCACGCAATTGCGCTCGACATGCGCGCACGGCTGAGCGTCCTGGAACTGCCGCCGGGCGGAAGTGCCAAGGTCGTTGAAGTACCACCCGGACCGCCGGTGATCGCGACATTGATGGCGGAAATTTACGGTCCGACGCCTGAGACCCGCCGCCAGACGGCTGGCGTGGTCCGGAAACTGTTCGAAGAGACAGACTTTATCGTCGACGTCGATGATTCCATCGGCGACCCCCAGCCCCGTCTGACAATCGCGATTAACGAACCGCAGGCGGCGCACTATGGCGTGGTGCAGCAGGACATTCTCGATACGGTTGCGCTGGCCTTTGCGGGGCAGACCGTGGGCGTCAGCCCCCGTGGAGAGGGGCGCAACCCGCTTGATATAAGGATCCGTCTGCCAAAATCAGAGCGTATCTGGTCACAGGAAACCGCGTCCATCCCCGTGCCGCGCCGACTGGCCGGCACCGGAGCATTGCCGGTGGAACTCGGCGCACTCGTCAATGTGTCGGAAGAGCAAGGCTCGCCGGTAGTGTTTCGGCGGGACGGCCATTTCACGGACATGGTGATGGGCGAACTCGCCGGGCGGTACGAAGCGCCGATCTATGGCATGTTCGAAATTCAGGACCGGGTCGAAGCCTTTGACTGGACAGGTGCCGGTCTCGTGAAACCCGCCATCCGCATGTACGGACAGCCGGAGGATGAGACGCGCCCGACGCTGCTATGGGACGGCGAATGGGAAATTACCTATGTCACGTTCCGCGACATGGGTCTGGCTTTTGGCGTGGCCTTGGTCGGAATCTATATCCTGGTCGTCGCGCAATTTGGCACCTTCCGTGTGCCGCTAATCATCCTGACGCCGGTGCCACTAACCCTGATCGGCATCATGATCGGTCATTGGATATTCGGCGCTGCCTTCACTGCGACGTCGATGATCGGCTTTATCGCGCTGGCGGGCATCATTGTGCGCAATTCGATCCTGCTGATCGACTTTGTCCGGCGCAGGACGGATGCTGACACGCCGCTGAAGGATGTCCTGCTCGATGCCGGCGCAATCCGGTTCAAGCCGATCCTGTTGACGGCGCTCGCCGCAATGATCGGCGCATCCGTCATCCTGTCGGACCCGATCTTCCAAGGGCTAGCGATTTCACTGCTGTTCGGCCTGGCATCATCTACGGCGCTGACGGTGCTTGTCATACCCGCTATTTATGTCGCACTGCGCGGACCTGATTGGACACCACCGATGCCAAATCGCTCTAACACAACCGATGTAGCTCCCCTGACGCAAGCCGTGACGTGATGGCAAAGTCGAAGTCCATCAGTCCTGAAGCCTTCCTGCTCGTGTCAGAGCGCGTTGCCGAAGCTGCGGTTGTGTTGAAGGCGATGGCCAGCGATACGCGCCTGATGATTCTTTGCGCGCTGAATGAGAACGAGATGTCGGTTACGCGGTTGGCGGAACTGACCAATCAATCCTCATCGGCCGTGTCCCAGCATCTTTCCAAACTGCGCGCCGCTGGACTGGTCGAGTCGCGCCGCGACGCCCAGACAATTTATTACCGGTGCAGCGGCGGCATCGGCAACGCCGTAGTCAAAACGCTTTGCAATTTTTACAGGTAAATGCCGGGATTTGATCGTGAACGTGCACACCAAGCATGCGTGGATAGGCCCGGCAGGACCAGAACAGGTCCGTCAAAAAGGCCGGCCGCGGTCCGGATATGACCAGGTTCCGGACTGGCGTTGGCTGCTTACGATTTGTGAGTAAAAAATTATTCTCGCCAGACAAAGGTGACCACGCGGTTTGAAAGTGATGTTCAAGAAGAGCAGAAATGGGGCGTACGAATCGTCTTCTGTCACGCCCCGCCCCGCCTTGATTGATTGCCTGAATATCTGAGTTCTCGTTGAAGCTGACAGAGAGTCAAGCGCTGTCGCTTCAACAATCCACTGATCAGAGTTTCCCCAGACCCTTAAAGATGCGCGAACTGAATCTGACGCACGGGGCAAAGTTCAGCCGGATCTATGCGCAGCAAGTCGAGGCGCTCGACAAGCACCGCCGCAAAGGCCGGCAAACCGTCGTTGTCGAGCATGTGCACGTGAACGACGGCGGGCAGGCGGTTGTGGGCAGTGTGTTGGCGGGGATGGGGGGGGGTAGTCAAAAAGTGGGGAACAACCCAATGCGCCAGTCCCGCTAGACTTGGTCGATGACCGTGACGGGCGAGCTATCTATAAGAGTGATATGGATCTTAAGCGGCGCCCTGCGCAGAGGCTGATTATGCGCAGGGCTGCAGCTTAATGGCTTATTCGTGCCATTGGCCGGTTCCGGTGGATGTGCGGCCTTTCGAATAAATCGTAACGGTACCGGTGCGTCCGGCTAGAGGACCTGTCTTGCCGATCAGGCCGCCGACACAGCTCATGGTGGTCATTTCGGCATCCATGAAGTTGCAACCAGTGTATACGGTAGAATTTCCGTCTTCACTTGCGCCATCGCATACGCCGTGGACCATGAATATGGAATCGCGTGGTGGTTGGCTTGTCGACACACATTTGAACGCGCTTTCTCCCTTGGTTCCGTCAGCATAGGTCGTCGTCGTGGTTCCTGTCCAGTGCGCGCCAGAGACGCTTCCTTGCGGAGTTGTGGCGCCGACGGTCGTCGGCGTTTCAGACGTAGATGAGAAAGTGAAGGCTTGCGCGAAGGCGCCTGCGCAAAACAGGCCAGAGGTCAACCCGAAAGCCACCAATCGACCAGCGTTACCTGGTATTTTATGCATTGTTTTCTCCACAGTGATTTTGTCCATCATTGTACGGACGGAGCAATTCGGCCCGATAGCCCAATGGATTGTGGTGGCAACGCTTTATCGCTATGGCTGCCAGATCGATGGCGCTAAACCCAGTGTCTGCGACTTCGTCAGGTCCCACCCTGTTTTGCCTTTTACTTATACTCCGGATTGAGAATATTTGAAAGCGCACTGACGAATTGTCCGGAAAAGCCAGCGCATGCGTTTCGACTACTGCATGCGAGTATTTCGCTGTTTCAAGATATTGTCGCTGCACCGCCAAGGCCTTTTCATCAATCGATAACTGCGACTATCATGCGGGATGGCGCGGTCTCCGAAACAGATGGCTCCAAGGCTACGTGATTTGCCCATACTGGGACCCATCCCGACCGGTTCGAATGCTGCATGTCGCAGGCGGACTTGGTTGGATTTCCATTCCCTTAAACAGGATGCCGCCGTTGTAGACGTGGGTGAGAAAGCGCGTTGCTGGCCGGGGGCAAGGCGGGAAGGTAGGAGATTGCGTTGGCGCTAAACGGCCCCAGGTCACCGGCACCTTGCGCGCGGGCCGCGCCCGGGCAGACGCGCCGTCTGCCCCCTCACTGCTGCTGGGAAAGCCTCCCCACGCCTGTAAACGCCAAACGCGCAGGCTGGTGCCGTGGACACGAATCCCTCCAGACACGTGCATCATGGCCTTGTATATACGAGACTTCCGGGAAGCAGACCGCGCGGCGCTGATCGCGCTGTGGGAGGCGTGCGCGCTGACCCGGCCATGGAATGATCCCAATGCCGATGTGGACCGGTCGATCGCGTCCCGCGATGCGACAATCCTCGTCGGCACAGTGGAAGACACCGTCGTCGCCAGCGTCATGTTTGGCCATGACGGTCATCGCGGCTGGATCTATTACCTGGCTGTCACACCGGATCGCCATACCCGTGGCCATGGACGCGAATTGATGGCTGAAGCCGAGCTCTGGCTGACGGCCCGCGGCGCGCCAAAGGTCCAACTCATGGTGCGCGGGGAGAACGAGACCGCGACTGCCTTCTACAATGCCCTCGGCTACGAGCGCCAGGATGTCACCGTGCTCGGCAAATGGCTCACGCCATCGCCCGAGGCCGAATGAGGGTTCGAGAGGCCAGGCGCGCCTGACCTCTCTGGCCGCAAGGCCAGTGGGAAGCGTGCAACGCGGCCCCCAGTCGGCGAGCCCCCGCAGCGCGGGGAGACCCGAACGGGTGGCCGCGTGACCGGAGACGAGCCGGGCACGGTCGAATGCCTTCGCGGATTTTGTCGGCTCCAGCCGCCTGGACAGACCCGCGCAGCGGGGTGATATTTCCAGACATTGCGAGTGCTCACCGGGGCCTGGAACCCGTCAGTTTCATCCAGTGGCCTGCATTCCTGCCGAAACAAATATTGCGCCCGCACGAGATTCTTTTGCCGCATGACGCCGGTTGATCGTTGAGTCTGCTGGCATCGCGTTCAGCAAGGAGGAACCGCTGGCGCCGATGAATGAGGGCAGGTGAGATAGGGCCCGCACGTGTGGATCGATACGGGTGAACCGAGGTTCCCGCCTACTGGGAGGCGAAGACGCATGGCAGAGGGCAAGCCGAGAGCAAAGCGGGCACCATCGGAAACAGCTAATTACAACCTGACGCATAATAGCGTTCAAGTCTCTTTGTGGTCGTCTATTCCAACGCAAAGAAGCCAGGATGGAATGGGCTGCCGCTTATGGGGCGTCCGGTGTTAGGGCGCCAGCTTATCAAAGCCTTGGGGCAAACCCGGTAATGCGTTCAAGTATTGCATCGAAAGCGACCTGGTCCCGGTAGTAAAGCGCCCGCGTTCCGGCATAGGCAGCTGCATAATTCTTTCGCGTTTCGGCATCGCTGAGGAGGAAGGATTCATTCCTGGTGAGGTCTGCTTCATCATCTTGCCGAAAGCGTTTGGCCTTGTGTTCCAGATACGCCTTTGTTCCGATGAATTCCTGGACCGAATTGTCGCCAAGAAGGCAATAGACATCGTAATAGTGCCGCATGAAATTCACCGGCATGTCACCGTTTTCCTGATGCAGGCGGTATTTGGTCGAAATCGTCTGGAGCTTTTCGACAAATGTATAGCCCGGCTCGTAACAGGGCACGTCGATCGCGCGGTTGTCGACGAGGCCTCCGATCCCGCTCGCTGCGGCAAGGTCATAGGCCCAGGATGAGATCGCGCAAGGCCGGTTCGGCGCCACCTTATCGAAGCCGGCTTCGAGCAATACGCCTTCTTTCAATCCGTCCGGCAGCGGATGGATTGGCTCATATAGGAGGCGGATGCCCGCGCCCCGATGTTGCGGCAAGTCGTCAAACCCGGTGTCACGCTCGACGGCGGCAAAGCCTGGAATCCTGATCCGCGTGGCCAAGTCGTCGAAAAAGGCAAGGCGCGCCGCGGCATGGGCCGGCTTTCTATGGTTCGGTCCATATTTGAGGTCGGTCTCCGGGTGGATGAGGATGTCGATGTCTTCCGAGAACCGGTCAATCAGTCCGTAGCCTTTGGACAGGGACGTGCCGCCCTTCAGTTCGAACGTGAAGCCGAGTTGCTGCAGGCCCCATAGGCCATGCATGATCCAGTAGTCTTTTTCGACAAGACCGGGATCGACCTGTTCCTGTCTCGCGGCGACCGCGATCAGGTCCGGAAAATCTGGAAGTTCATGCAGCAGCATCAGTCCGACGCTGCCATGTCGTCTGCAAGCACCGGTTCAAGAAGACGCGCAGCGCGCGCTGACCCGAAATCCTTTACGGCGCGTGCAAGCCGGGTCCGGTCCATGCTGCGGGCGCGCGACAGCGCTTTCGGCAAGACGGCCGCCTTGTCCTCCGCCAATCGGCTCAGATTGTGCAGGAGATCGACCAGAAGAAACTCCATGTCCAGACTGGACGGCACAGATGCCCGCATCCGGAAGTCATAGGGACGTCCGTCCAGCTTGAAGTGTCCGTGGCGTTTGCGGTTGTAAACCACAGGTTCGTTGTAAAGCTGCGTCGTGCCGAGGCCGAGGCTGTTATACGCGTTCGGTGAGACCATGAGAAACCTGTCATCTCCCAGGAATGTCTCCACCAGCTTTTCCGGACTGGCTGGTGCTGAGCCGAAACGGGTCTTGCGCGGTGCCATGTAGAGTCCCGGACCGACCTTTTCCAGTCTGCCTTCGTCCAGCAACAGGCGGAGATGCCGGTCGATGGCATTGGACCAGCGCGCAAGATCCTTGCGCCGGTACACCTGTCCCGGACGGAGCCGCTTTTTCAGTTCTGCCATCGCCGTCATGTTTGCCTCCGTCTGTGCCCATATAGGTGACCGCCCTCCTTAAATGCAAGTAATATAATTAACAATTCATGCATATCTCGTGTGAGTATGGCCTTGTCTATAGAGAGCATATTGCTAAGAGCCTGCTCCAAAAAGAGGTGTGTGATTTCAGCGACTTATGATTCTGTTGGTTTGCGAACTAACAGGAGATCACGATGCCTTGGACTGAGCCGCAGACAGGCGCAGCCAAACCACACGGCCACAATATGAGCGCGATTGCTCCCGCTATGCAAGCGACCTGACGGATGCGGAATGGGCTTTG
>Ga0105055_10002288_pt1 | contig 30144 bp, 25 predicted proteins | sample BON03_FD_78090 | JGI IMG/M metagenome (GOLD analysis project Ga0105055, IMG submission 78090) | Freshwater microbial communities from Lake Bonney liftoff mats and glacier meltwater in Antarctica - BON-03 | ecosystem: Environmental > Aquatic > Freshwater > Ice > Glacier meltwater | place: Lake... | reverse complement strand
TGCGAGAGTTCACGCCCTTGGCCAAGCCGCGCTTGGTGACGAAGTTGTAGATACCTCCCACGCCATTTTCATCGCCGGCATACCAGTTTTGCACGGTGGAGTACTTGATGTCGGCGTTGTCCAGCGCCACCAGCTCGACCACCGCCGCATGCAACTGGTTGCTGCTGAATGCGGGCGCCGTGCAACCTTCAAGGTAAGACACGGTTGCGCCCTCTTCGGCCACGATCAGCGTGCGTTCGAACTGGCCCGACTCTTCGGTGTTGATGCGAAAGTAGGTCGACAAATCCATTGGGCACTTGACGCCCTTGGGGATGAAGCAAAACGAGCCGTCGGTGAACACCGCCGAGTTGAGCGCAGCGTAGTAGTTGTCGCCCGTGGGTATCACCGTGCCAAGGTACTTTTTCACCAGTTCCGGGTGCTCCAGAACAGCTTCGGACATCGAGCAGAAAACAATACCAACCTCGGCCAGCTTGGCCTTGTAGGTGGTGGCCACCGACACACTGTCAAAGATCACATCAACCGCCACACCGGCCAGCGCCATGCGCTCGTGCAGCGGCACGCCGAGCTTCTCGAAGGTGCGCAGCAACTCGGGATCAACCTCGTCCATGCTGCTGAGCTTGGGTTTTTGTTTGGGTGCAGCGTAGTAGCTGATGGCCTGGAAATCGATCTTCGGATAATGGACGTTGGGCCAGGCAGGCTCGGTCATCAGCAGCCAAGCTTGGTAGGCCTTAAGCCGAAAATCGAGCAGCCACGCAGGCTCGTTCTTCTTGGCTGAAATCATGCGAATGGTGTCTTCGCTCAGGCCCTTGGGCGCGACCTCGGATTCGATGTTGGTGACAAACCCGTGCTTGTAGGGCTTGTTGACGAGTTGCTGAAGCGCGGTACTCATGGCGTTTCCTTGGTTTGAAGGTTCAACGTTTCTGCGGCGGCGGCTCCCGCCTTTTTCAAATTGAAGCTCTCGCCGCAACCGCACTCGTGATCCACATTGGGATTGTCAAATTTGAAGCGTTGGGTAAGGCCTTCGGTGACAAAGTCGATGTGCGAGCCATCGAGCGCCTCAAGGTTCTCGGGATCAACCAAGATGCGCGCGCCGTGCGACTCAAAGCTGTGTTCGCCAGGCCGAATCGCATCGGCGAGCTCGAATGTGTGGGCCAGGCCCGTGCAGCCCACTTTCTTGATGCCGATGCGCAGCGCGATGCCCGAGCCTTTTTTATCGAGCTGGCGCTTGATCTGAGTTGCGGCTTGTTCGGTCAGTGTCATGGTCATTTGTTTAACTCCTTGCTTGAAAACACGGCCGCATAAGCGGCCAGCTGACAACTCAAAAACTCCGGTCAATTCATTCGGCCAGCGCCCGACCAGCAATTGCCCCCGATGGGTCACAGTCGAGACCGCCAGGCTTGAACGGATAGTTGAGTAAGTTAGTCGACTATAGGCCGTTGCTGAATTTCGGGAATGGGCCGAGCCAGAGGCAAATCTTCAAGAAAGGGTTATTGGCATCGCCGCAGGTCGACCACAGCGCTGCCGACGGCCCCGAAGCGTTGCGACAGAGATGCCGCCACATCACCCGCCCGACACTGGCCCACAAGCGGATGTGTTGCGACAGAGATGGGCGTGTGGCGCCACAGCCGAACACGCTCTGAGGCGACGGCAGCTGCACCCGGTGATGTCGCGACTTGGGTTCACGAAGCTGCCGATCGGGTGGCCAGTTTTTGTCTGCCAAGTCGCCCGGTCCAACGTCGACAGCGGGCACTTGGCCGAATGCCTTGATCGGCTCCGACCGGGGGTGAACCACGCCACCGGACACGGCCTTTCATGGGCACCAGCAATCCAGCTGAAGCGGCCTTTCGGTTGTAAAACGAAGCGGCAGCTCCTGGCCACTGGGTACCACCACGCACAACGCCAAGCCACGCAGCATTTCACGCCTTTTGATGTGCCGCCCTCGCAGTCACCGACAACCTGAGCTTGCCCGTTGCACCCTCAGATGCCCTTGCGCCTGCTGCCGCCACAGCAGCTTTTCGGTGTGCGCCAGGAAATGCCACAGGCAATGGAGGGGTCAGCTCGCCCATGCGGGCCAGGGTGTCGAGCATTAGGCGCTGGGGCTTGAGCGCATCCGACGTTCTGGGGTGCTCGGGGTTGTGCCTTTGAAACCTGTGTTTCGCCACACCGCGCGCCCGCTGCAGCGCTGGCTGGAATTCGGGTGTGCAGCTGGTCCAGTTGATCGGCTGCAAGGTACGCCGCTGGCGCAGCAGCAAGTAGGCCGAAAAACTGATGAGGAGAACCATTGCCTGGAGGCACAGCAAGCCCCCACCGCGTGTCCTGGGGGCGCAGCGTGCCTCCTCCGTGGGTCCAACAAGCGGTGAAAGGGTGGAACGGGATGAAGCTGCACGACAGCACCGAAACGCCGCCAAGGCGACTCGGCAAGGCAAGGCAGGGCTTGCGCGGTAGCGGCCGCTTGGGCCTGGCTCGAACCCCCTGCCGGGAGCGCCATGAAACGCCCTGGGGGGTGATTTACCTTGGCGAGCTGTCTAAAAAATAGGCAGAGGGCCGGCGTGCTGGGCCGTCGAACCATGACAGGCGCAGGCCTCGCCGTGGGCTGCTGCAACCAGCTCGTCCAGGATGCCGCAATGCCCGCTTTCATGCTGGCCGTTGCAGCGCGATTTCAGCTGCACCAGCTGCTTCTCCAGCGCCTGCATGCTTTTTAGGCGGGCACGCACGCGGCTCAGCTGCTCAGCCACCAGGGCGTCCACGTCCGAGCAGTTGCCGATGCGGTCGTCGACCACATCGAGCAACCGCGCCACCGAGGCCAGCGGCATGTCAAGCGCGCGGCAGTGGCGAATGAACGCCAGACGCTCCACGTGGCTGGCGTTGTAGTCGCGGTAACCGTTGTCCCGCTTGGGCGGTACCGGCAACAAGCCCTGTTTTTCGTAATAGCGGATGGTCTCCACCTCGACACCGGTGGCCTGGGACAGTTGTTTGATTTGCATGAGAACTCCCGAAATAGGTGTTGACACTGTAGCGGCTACAGGGTTTCCAATCAAGGCCTTGAAAGGAAAACCCCATGTCTGCCCATTGCTGTGACCACGAAACCCCCAAACCCGACCAGATCGCCAACCTGGGCCGCTACCGCCGCATCTTGTGGGTGGCGCTGGTGGTCAACGCCACCATGTTTGGTGTGGAGATCATCGCCGGCGTGCAAGCGGGCTCGCTGGCCCTGCTGGCCGACGCCATCGACTTCGCGGGCGACGCGCTGAACTATGGCGTCTCGCTGGCGGTGCTCGCCTCTGCCCTGGCCTGGCGGGCTCGCGCGGCCATGCTCAAGGCGCTTAGCATGATGGGCTTTGGTGCATTCATCCTCGGGCAGGCGGTGTGGAGCCTGTGGCACGGCGAGGTGCCGATGGCCCTCACCATGGGCGCGGTCGCCCTGCTCGCCCTGGCCGCCAACATGGGCGTGGCCGCCCTGCTTTATGCGTTTCGCGAGGGCGACGCCAACATGCGCAGCGTGTGGCTGTGCTCGCGCAACGACGCCATTGGCAACGTGGCGGTAATGCTGGCGGCGCTGGGTGTGTTTGGCACCGGCAGCGCCTGGCCCGACCTGCTGGTGGCCAGCTTGATGGCTACCCTGGCGCTACACGGCGGCTGGAGCGTGTGGCAGCAGGCGCGGCAGGAGCTGAGCAGCGAGGCAACACCTGGACACGCGCACTGAGCGCAGACCGGCCCTGCTCACTCCTGCGTCGGTGCTTTCAAACCGATGACCACGCAACCCGATTTTTTGGTGGCAACACACGGTTCGCGACCAGCCAGCGCTCGGTCCAGCGGCGCCAAATAGCACCCGCTGAACGCATCCGCGCTCCGGCGGATCGCGACTCCTCACTCCCCGTTTTGCCTTTGTACAACCCCCACACATCAAGCTTCAACTCAGGCGGTCTCCAGACCCCATGTACGCCATGAAGACAGGCTGGCCCTGGCTCATGGCCGCTTGGCTGCTGGCCCTGCTGTCAACCCTGGGCGCGCTGTTTTTGGGCGAGGTCATGGGCATGACGCCCTGCCTGCTGTGCTGGTACCAGCGCATCGCCATGTTTCCGCTGGCCCTCATTCTGGGCATGGCGGCCTTTGGCGACGACCGGCGCGGTGCCTTTTACGCTCTGCCGTTGGCGCTCATCGGCACCGGTCTGGCGGCGTACCACAACGCGCTGATCGTGGGCTGGGTGCCGAGCTGGTGGATTCCTTGTGGCGAAGGGCCGTCGTGCAGCCAGCAAAGCCTGGTCGTTTTTCAAAGCATCCAAATTCCCTGGCTGTCGCTGCTGGCCTTCACGGCCATCACGCTGCTGCTCACCGTTTTCTTGCGAAAGACCCGTTCATGAACACCAAAAAAATCACCGTCATCGGCTTGCTCGCGCTGCTGGCAGGCGCCTTCTTCTTTGGCGTGACCAGCTACCAGAAAGGCGTGCAAACCGCGCAAGACAAGCAAAACCGCGTCGAACAAAGTCGGCTGGTGCGCATGCACTCGCCGGTGTTTGGGCCAGCCAACGCGCCAGTCACCATCGTCGAGTTTTTTGACCCAGCCTGCGAGACCTGCCGCGCGTTCTACCCGATCGTCAAAGATCTCTTGGCACAGTATCCGACCGAGGTGCGGCTGGTGATCCGCTACGCGCCGCTGCACAAGGGCTCGGACGTGGTCGTGAAGTTGCTCGAAGCATCCAAGCGCCAGGGCAAGTACCAGGCGGTGCTGGAAGCGGTGCTGGAGGCACAACCAGCCTGGGCCGACCACGGCCAGCCCAATGTGATGCTGGCGTTTCAAGCCGCGGCGCAGACCGGCCTGAACATCACGCTGGCGCTGGAGGACGCGCAAAGGCCGGAGATGGAAGCGCTGCTGCAGCAAGACATTGCCGATCTCACTGCGCTCAAGGTCAGCAAGACGCCGACCTTCTTTGTCAACGGCCGCAGCCTGCCCAGCTTCGGCCCTGACCAGCTGGCCTCGCTGGTGGCCGAGGAAGTGGCGAAACTGGGCAGGTAATGCCCAGGCTCACACGATTTCGAAGCACCAGCACCGCGCAGAAATCGTTCACGTTGGTGCCGGTCGGCCCGCTGAGCACCAAATCGCCCGGCGATTTCCAGAAAGTGCAATCGGCGTCAGACTGAAGATTTGCGCCACCGCGCAACATGTTGCTTTGCCACTGGTGCGCCTATGCAGAAGTTACCGCGCAGAAGAGCCCAGCAGCAAAGGATCTCCCGAGGTCTTTCAGCCACCTCAATCCAAACTGACGCCTGCTTCCTTCACCAGCTTGGCGAAGCGGTTGGTGTCTTCCTTGATCTGCGTTGCCATCTGCTTTGGCGTGTCGCCGACGGGCACGGCGCCGATGTCGTCCATCTTCTTGCGGAACTCAGCACTGTTGATGATTTTCACGGTCTCGGTGTTCAGGCGGGTGATCACATCGACCGGGGTTCCGGCCGGCGCCAGCAGGCCAAACCAAGTGCCCATGTTGAACCCCGTCAGACCGACCTCATCCAACGTGGGCACATCAGGCAAAGCGGTCGAGCGTTGAGCGGTGGTGACCGCCAACGCTCGGAGCTTGCCCGCCTTGATGTGTGGGAGCACCGGCGTGATGGTGTCAAACGACATGTTGACCTGACCGCCCAGCAGGTCGTTGGTGAGCGGAGCGCTGCCGCGGTAAGGCACATGCAGCAGCTTGACGCCGCCCATGCCTTCAAACTAAGCACCAATCAGGTGCTGGCCAGTACCGATGCCGTTGGACCCAAAGGAATACCTGCCCGGATCTGCTTTGGCCAAAGCCAGCAGCTCCTTCACGTTTTGCGCCGGCACGGCCGGATTGACCACCAGCACGTTGGGCACCAGAGCGACTGTGGTCACAGGCGCGAAGCTCTTTTGGAAGTCGCAGTTGGGTTTTTTGTAGACGCTGGTTGCGATGGTGTGGTGCACCGCACCCATCAGCAAGGTGTGGCCGTCGGGCGTGGCTCTGCTGACCTGCTCTGGACCCACTGTGGCACCTGCGCCTGGCTTGTTTTCCACGATGACCGGTTGGCCCAGGCTTTTAGCGAGCTCGATACCGACCGTTCGGGCCAATACATCGGTCGTTCCGCCAGGGGCAAAGGGCACAACAATGGCGACGGAGCGGTTCGGCCACGGTTGCGCCAGGGCCGAGCCAGCGGTCATGGCTGCGGCGAACGCTGTGGCGCTTAGCAGCCAGCGGCAGCGGCGCGAGGATGTGATCAAGGCATTCATGGTGTGGTCTCCTGGTTGTTGGGGGAAGCGAGAATGCTTCAGGCGCCCTGGCGAATGCGCTCACACACAGCAGCCGTTACCTGCAGGGTGGTGGCCGTGCCGCCAAGATCACGCGTGTGCATGGCTGGGTTCGACGTGACATGCTCAATAGCAGCCATGAGTTGGCGGGCTCCGTCGACCTCGCCGAGGTGCTCCAGCAGCATCACGCAGCTCCAAAAGGTGCCTACCGGATTGGCCAGTCCTTTGCCCACAATGTCGAAGGCCGAGCCGTGGATTGGTTCGAACATGCTTGGGTAGCGGCGCTCGGGATCGATGTTGCCGGTGGGTGCAATACCCAAGCTGCCAGCCAAGGCGGCGGCGAGATCGCTGAGGATGTCGGCATGCAGATTGGTGGCAACAAGCGTATCCAGTGAAGCGGGTCGATTGACCATGCGCACGGTTGCCGCGTCAACGATTTCCTTGTCCCACTTAACATCGGGAAACTCCTCGGCAATCTGCACCGCGATCTCGTCCCACATCACCATGGCGTGGCGCTGGGCGTTGCTTTTTGTGATCACCGTCAGCAGTTTGCGTGGACGGCTTTGCGCCAGCTTGAATGCGTACCGAATAATGCGTTCGACTCCGACGCGGGTCATCATGGTCACGTCGGCTGCCACCTCGATCGGATGCCCCTGGTGCACCCGGCCACCCACGCCCGAGTACTCGCCCTCCGAGTTCTCGCGCACGATGACCCAATTCAGGTCTTCGGACCTGCATCGCTTGAGTGGGGATTCGATGCCGGGGAGGATGCGCGTGGGACGCACGTTGGCGTACTGGTCAAAACCCTGGCAAATCTTCAGGCGCAAACCCCACAGCGTGATGTGATCGGGAATGTCGGGGTCGCCGGCCGAGCCAAACAAGATGGCATCCTGGTTGCGCAGGGCGTCCAATCCGTTGGCAGGCATCATCTCGCTGTGTTGCCGGAAGTGGTCGCCACCCCAGCCAAAGTTTTCAAACTCAAAACGGTAGGTGCTGGCCACCTCTGAGACAGCTTGCAGCACTTCCTGGCCTGCAGGCACAACTTCTTTGCCGATGCCGTCTCCGGGAATGGTGGCGATGCGGTAGAACTTCATGGACGGTTTGCTCAAACAAAGTGGTCAGAAAAAGGAAAAATGTAGACGCACCAGCAGCGACAAATATGCCCTAGAGTTAGTCCACCTTTAACTTTTATTTAACAATGGCTGCACACGCAACCGCCCCTTCAGAAATGCACTTCTTCAGCCTGCTGGTGCGGGCGGGCAGCTTTTCAGCGGCAGCGAGAGAACTGGGACTGTCCACGGCGGCGGTCAGCAAACGACTGGCGCAGATGGAATTGCGTATGGAGGTGAAGCTGTTGCATCGCAACACGCGGCGCTTCAGCCTCACCCCCGAGGGTGAGCTCTACCTCGGCCAAGCCAGGCGTATCGCGGCCGATATCGACGACCTGGAGCAGCTGATATCCGGCGCCAGCACGGCGCCCAAGGGCCTGCTGCGTGTCAACGCGACGCTGGGCTTCGGACGCAGCCATATCGCGCCACTGATCTCGAACTTCGCAATGCAGCAGCCGCAAGTTCAGCTTCAGTTGCAACTCACGGTGAACCCGCCGCCGTTGACCGAAGATTTGTTTGATGTGTGCATCCGCTTTGGTGAACCACCAGATGCTCGCGTGATGGCGCAAAAACTCGCCTTCAACCGGCGCCTGATCTGCGCGTCACCTGCCTACCTGGCCTTGCGAGGCCTGCCACGGGTGCCAGCAGATCTGTCCCAACACAATTGCATCGGCATCCGACAAGGCGACGAGGCCTACGGTGTCTGGCGCTTCAGCACGGGACACGGCAAGCCATTCGAGCCTGTGAAAGTTCGCGGGAATCTGAGCACAAACGATGGCGAGATCGCCGTCAACTGGGCACTCGACGGACACGGCTTGCTGATGCGGGCGGAATGGGACATCGCCCGCTACCTTCGCAGCGGACGGTTGGTGCAGGTGCTGCCTGCCCACCTCACCCCTGCCGCTGACATCTTTGCCGTCTACCCGCAGCGGCACCAAACGGCGGCGCGTGTGCGCGCATTTGTGTTGTTTCTGGAGGCGGCCTTCAAAGACAGACTGCCGTCAGTCGGCAGCAGGGAGGACGAACCAGACCCTAACCCAAGTTCGTAGCGGCATCAGAGGACCAGCACAGCGCGGAAATCGTTCACGTTGGTGTGGGTCGGGCCGCTGACCACCAAATCACCCAGCGCGTCGAAGAAGGTGTAAGCGTCGTTGCGCGCCAGGTGGTCAGCCAGCTTGACGCCTTTTTCGACGGCGCGAGCCAGTGTGTCGGGCGCCACCAGCGCACCAGCGTTGTTCTCCACGCCGTCGATGCCGTCGGTGTCGGCGGCCAGCGCCCACACGCCGGGCACGCCGTTCAAGGCCTGCGCCAGACCCAGACAGAACTCGCCGGCCCGCCCGCCCCGGCCCCTGGGCTGGCCTTCGGTGCGCGGCTTGATGGTGACGGTGGTTTCACCGCCGCTCAGGATCACGCAGGGCTTGTGAAAACTGCTGCGCCCCAGCACGGTGGAGCGCGCCAGCGCCGCGTGAACCTTGCCCACCTCGTGCGACTCGCCCTCGATCTCGTCGCTGAGGATGTAAGCGTTGATGCCCAGCGCGCGCGCAGCCTCGGCGGCGGCGTGCAGGCTTTGCTGGGGCGTGGCGATCAAGTGCGTGGTGTGGCCAGCGAAGCAGGCGTCACCCGGCTTGGGCGTTTCCAGCGCACCGCTTTCCAGCTGCGCGCGCACCGCAGCAGGCACCTCGATGCGGTGACGGCGCAAAACCGCCAGCGCCTGTGCGCAGGTGGAGGCGTCGGCCACGGTGGGGCCGCTGGCGATCACGCTCACATCGTCCCCCGGCACGTCGCTGATGGTGAGCGTGACCACCTGCGCCGGTGTGCAGGCAGCCGCCAGGCGCCCGCCCTTGATGCGCGAAAGGTGCTTGCGTACCGTGTTCATTTCCAAAATGTTGGCACCGCTTTCCAGCAGCTGGCGGTTGATGTGCTGCTTGTCTTCCAGCGTGAGTCCGTCACACGGCAGCGTGAGCAGCGAGGAGCCGCCGCCCGAGATCAGACACAGCACCAGATCGTCTTTCGTCAGCCCCTGCGCGAGCTGCAAGATGCGCTGCGCAGCAGCCAGCCCCGCCGCGTCGGGCACTGGGTGCGACGCCTCTACCACCTCGATGCGCTGCGGCACACCGTCGGGGCGCGGTGGCGTGTGGTGGTAGCGGGTGACCACCAGGCCCGAGAGCGGCGCATCGGACGGCCACAGCGCTTCCACCGCCTGCGCCATCGCGCCACCGGCCTTGCCGGCGCCGAGCACCAGGGTTCGGCCTTTGGGGGGTTTGGGCAAGCAGGCGGCGGTGTTGCGAAGCGGCAGGGCGCGCTGCACCGCGATGTCGAACAGGTGGCGCAGCAGGGCGCGGGGGTTATCGGTTGATGGCTGGGTCATTTTGGGCTCCGTTTTTCGCTTTTTATGTGACGCTGCAGTTGCCTGACATGCCGATTTTCGACCTCGACGGGCGGGCTGTCTTTGTTGACTTGGCCGGCTTGATTTTGCTTGCTGGGCTGGCCACGAAAGCCAACCCCCACCATCAAAGAAAAGGCAAAAGGGCAATGCCCTCACCCCGCTGGGTCCGGCGCCATCAAATGCCCCACCATCATCTCCAGCGCACGACACAGCGCCGAGTGGTCCAGCCTCCCCCCCATGCTGTGCGCCGCCCAGCTCTGCATCATCTGCGCCGCACCCGCCATGTTCGGCAACGCCACCCCTGTTCCTTGGCCTCTTGCTGCGCCAGGTTCAGGTCTTTCTGGTGCAGCTCGCTGCGAAAACCGGGCTTGAAGCTGCGCTTGACCATGCGCTCGCCATGCACCGTCAGAACGCGGCTGGCGGCGAAACAGCCGATCAACGCCTCGCGCACCTTGGCCGAAGCGGTTGCCGAGGCGTTGCTGGCAAACAGCAGCGCCTTTGCAACCGCATCGATGTGGAGCGCCACGGTGATCTGGTTGGCGACTTTGGTGGTCTGGCCGTCGCCGTTCACGTTACCGCCAACCAGGCTGATGTTTTTGCCCATCCGTCTAAGCAGCAGCTTCACGCGATCGAACGCGGCCTGCGGCCCGCCGACCATGGTGGTCGGGCTGGCCGCCCTGGCGCCCACCCCGGCGCCGCTGACCGGTGCGTCCAGATACTCGCAACCCGGGTCGTTGATCTTCTTGGCAAACAGCTTGGTGGCCATTGGGCTGATCAAACCCATGTCGACCACCAGCTCGCCCAGGCGGGCGTTGCGGCCGCTAGCCGATTTCTTTAGGCCTTTGGCCTCGCCGCTCTCGCCAAACAGCACGCCAAGCAGCACGTCTTGCACATGCGGTGTGCCGGGCACCATGATCCAGACGATGTCGGCTCGCTTGGCCGCCTCGGTGGTGTTGGTGCAGATGGTGGCGCCCTGCTCGGCAAACGCCTTTGGCATTTCGCTGCGGCTGCTCAGAAACAGCTGGTGGCCGGCTTTGAGCAGGTTGAGCACCATGGGCTTGCCCATGGTGCTCAGGCCGATAGATACGCGTTTGGGCCGGCTTTTGGTGTTTGTCTTGTCTGCTCTGGTTGTTGTGTTTACAGCGTCTGCCCGTGGGCTGCGACCCAGCCCAGGTCGGCATCGGTGCCGCCGGGGCCACTGCCCGCCGGCAGGTTGTGCAGCGCCACTGGCAGACCGTTGTCTTGCAGGCGCTGGGCGGTGTCTTCGGCAGCGAAGTTGTAGGGGAACAGAAACTCCACCGCTTGAAAGCCAGACTGAGCGGCGGCGGCGAAGCGGTCGAGGACCGGCAGCTTGTTGTGCAGCGTGGTGAGGTTGGCGGCGAACTTGGACCGAGGAAGTTTCGGGTGAGATTGGCCTGATGGTCAGTCGAGCAAAGCAACAGCGGTGGGCGCATCAGGCGCGCTGGTGGCCAGCTGGTCGAATTCCACCATGCTGTCGATTTTTGGTCCGCATCAAAATGTGGGTCACCCGCCCCAAGACCATCTCGAACACCACCGGCACCTTGAACCCCGCCATCCAGGTCTTGCCTTGCGGCCTGGGTCGGCAGCCACCGCACCCAGAGCGGCGGGAAAGATTCAGCCCAAGGGGCCGGCCTGGCCGCACGTGATCCAGTGGTGCGGGTGGTGAAGGTGCAGAAACTGGGCACCTGCGATCTGGCTCCGGCCGATGGCAGAAATGTAGGGGGCGTCTTTGCCGAAGGCGTTGTTCATACACGGGTACACCTGCTGCGGCTTCATGGGCACGGTCTCGTGGTGGGTCTTGCGCAGGAGCTGCACACCCGATTTGCGCGCCAGACAGCAAGCGACACAGGTGCTGCGCTTGCGCAGCTTGCCAGCGGCTTTCCAATTGGGCGTCACGTCCACACACAGCTGTGGCGCGGCCCTGGTTCCACCGGTGGCAAGAATGTTTTGTCGTTCATGCGCAAAAGAACTGTTGTTGTGAACGGGCAAGCAAAACGATTCGCAAACAAGCTGTGTTGCTTACCCCATTGCCAAACGCCAGCGCCGATTCCTGTACCGATTGGGTCAACCCGCGGCCTCGGCGGCCGACAGACAAGCCAGCTGCGCAGCGCTCGGTCGATGCGCACCTGCACCTCGCCCTTTTTGATGTGCACCAAAAAGGGCGTATGCCATGCCACCGCACGCTCCTTGGGTGAATGTTGGGTTGGTGTGCACGCGACCCAGCGCTCAAGCTCCCGTTGCCGTGGGAGCAAGCACCCGCAGCAGCCAGCGGTTCAGATCGGCGATTTCGGGGGCGCACACGCTGTGACCCATGGGGTACGCATGCCATTCGACCGGCTGGTTAAGCGCCAGCAGCGCATCGCGGGAAGCCTGGCCGCGCTCGATCGCCACCACACCGTCCTGCTCACCGTGCGCGAGAAAAATCGGCACCGCTTGATTGGCCACAGAACGCTCTGACGCGGTGCGTTCGGCCAGCGGGAGGTAGCCAGACAGGCCCACAACGCCGGCCAGCCGATTTGGCGCTCGCAGGCCCGCGAGCAAGGCCATTGCGCAGCCCTGAGAAAAACCCATCAGCACGGTGCGCTCGGGCGGCACGCCACGCACGGCTTCGCGGTCCAGCAGCCCCTGCACAAGCGCCTGGCTTTGGCGCAAACCCACCTCGTCTTCAACCCACTTACGGCTCGTATTGGGCGGGTAGATGTCGTACCAGGCGCGCATTTCGCGGCCGCCGTTGACCGTGACCGGCCGCACAGGCGCACTTGGAAAAACAAAACGCACAGGGCCCACGTTGGCAAGCTCCAGCTCCTGCGCGATTGGGACAAAATCGTTGCCATCGGCGCCGAGTCCGTGCAGCACCACGATGCTGGCCCGGGGCACCGCTGCTGCGTCTTCGCCGGTCACCAATTCAATGAGTTCGATGTTGTTTGAGATCATGGCAAATAGCATACGACAGCACGCACCACCTCCCAACACCCCACCCGGAAAACCCACCCCCATGACCCCTGAGCACCTGCTGAACCACCTCGACAGCGGCACGCTGTGGCCCACACCCGTGTCGGGCACAGAGCGTCCCAGCCTCGATACCGCCTACGCCAGCGCGCTGGCGGTGCGCGCATTGCGAATCGCGCGCGGCGAACAACCACGCGGCTTCAAGATTGGCTTCACCAACCGCACCATCTGGCCGCGCTACAACGTCTATGCCCCGATCTGGGGCACGGTGTGGGACACCACGTTGCAGCATTGCGAAGGCACTGACAAAACCGAAATTGCCGTCGCGTTGGCCCACATCTGCCAACCGCGGCTGGAGCCCGAGATCGTGTTCGGGATCGGTACCAAGCCTGCGGCAAACGCCACGCTCGACGAGCTGTTCGAAAGCATTGCCTGGGTTGCGCCTGGCTTCGAGGTGGTGCAGTCGCACCTGCCCGACTGGAAATTCGAAGCTGCCGATACCGTGGCCGACAGCGCCCTGCACGCGCGCTTGGTGGTCGGTGCGCGCGTCCCCGTGAACGAGCTGGCGTCCAACGCCAACGCGCTAGACAAGCTGCTGGCTGAGGCCCGCGTCACGCTGTACCGCGACCACCAGCCAGTGGAAGAAGGCCTGGGGTCCAACGTGCTCGGCAGCCCCTTGCGCGCCCTGCATCATTTCCTCACCGCACTGCACGCCTGCCCCGACGCACCCGGACTAGAGGCTGGGGATGTGGTGACCACCGGCACCTGGACAGACGCTTGGCCACTGCGGCCCGGCGAACGCTGGCAGGCCCACTTCTCTGTTGCGGGCTTTCAGCTCGGGCTACACACTGCAGCCTAAAGGGCGAGGCCCGGCCAAGGGGTGGGGCAAAACATCCGAAATGACCGCCCTTGTGGTTGTTGAAGTCGAATCTTCATATCCAACAAAAAACAAAATGAGGCCGGTCCCACCCGCGTTCCTGGCATTGCAGCGCCCGCACCATTGAGAAAAAACGACACCCAACCGCTGGCTCTGACACAGCCCCTGGGCAACGGGGTGGTGCAAGCACTCACCTGAATCCAGATCGGCGATCTGGTTGTTTGCGTCGCGCGCCCAACCCAAGCCCAGGGCCGGGAGCCGTGTTCGCGGGTGGCGCTGCTGTTCAAAAATTGCTCCTGGTGGATGCTGACCGACCTGGTCATCTGGAGCTTCGGCTGCGTCTCGGTGCCGCCGTCCCCCACCTTGGCGGCCGACACCGTTTGCCAAGTCCTGGCCCACAGCGACGCCAAAGTCTGCTTCATCGGCAAGCTCGACAGCTGGGAAACCATGGAGCCGGGCGTGCCGGTCGACATGCGGTGCTCAACCACCCCTTGTCGCCACCCGACGCGGTGGCCGCCCAACTGGAGTGGACTGCCATCTGCTCCGTGCACCGAGCCGATGCCAGCCAACCCGCTGCGCGGCGAAGGCGAGTTCCCCACGCTGGTCTACACCTTGGGCACCATCGGCATGCCCAACGGCGTGATGCAGTCGTTTGGCAGCTTCGCCTGGGTGCTCGGCAAAGGCATTAAGCGCATCCCCGTGTCGGGCGAAGACCGCTTGTTGTCCCAGCTGCCGCTGGCCCACACGGTCGGACGCACGCTGGTGAAACACAGCCGGGTGCGCCCGCGAATGCATGTCTTCTTTGCCGAATCGCTCGACCTCTTCGCCGCCGACTCACAGCGTTCGCGCCCCACGGTCTTTTCTACGTACCGCGCCTGTGGGTCAAGTTTCAGCAGGGCGTTTGCCACAAGCTGCCACCAGCCCGGCTCAACCGCATGCTCGGCGCGCCCATTCTGGGCGGCATCGTGCGCACAAGGCGAAGCAGGCGCTGGGCATGGACCAGTGCAAATACGCCGCCGGCTGCGCCGCGCCCATGCCACAGGCGCTGCTGCAGTGGTGCAGCAAACTTCGCCTGCATATCAACGAGGGCTGCGGCACGACCGAGAACCTGACGCTGCATCACATCACCGAGCTGGGTAAAAGTCAGCAAGGCACGGTAGGTTTTGCCTACAAGGGCGTGGAGCAGCGTATCGGTGCGCAGACGGGCGGTATCCAGATGCGAATTCCGGCGCTGATGACGGGTTACTTCAAAGAGCCTGAAAAGACCCAGCAAACCTTCACGAACGGCGGCTGGCTCAACAGCGGCGACAAGGGCTCGATCAACGAGCAGGGTCTGCTGCGCATCACCAGCCGGGTGAAAGACCTGCCCAAGACCGGTCAGGGCAAGTACTTGGTCTTGGCACTGATCGAAGACAAGCTGGTGATGCACGGTGCGGTTGAAGCCTGTGTGGTGACCGGCGCCAACCTGGGTCAGCGACTCGGTACCGTGATGCTGAACGCCGAAGCAGCAGCCAACATAGCCGACGCCTGCGCGCGCAGCCGCACGAAAGCCTTCCTGATGGCCCGCCCCGAGAGCATCGACGCCACGCCAGATCCGCACGAAAAGCTGCGGTGTGTGGTGGTAGTGACCACCGCCCGGACAGTGGAAAACGACGTCTTTACGCCCACCTTCAAAGTCAAACGCAAGCGTATCGAAGACCTTAACGCCAACCACCACGAGGCTTGGGTGGCCTCGGGCAAGAGGGTGATCTGGCAAGCCAGCTGACCGGAAGAGCTGGTGGCCAGCATGGGATGCATCGAATCGATTTCGGTCTGACGAACTCAGGCCTTGGTGTTTGTGCTGCGCTTGCAAGACACTTTTGGCCAGCGCCGAGCGCCACAGCTTACCCATGCAAACAACAAAGAGCCCGGCCGTGGTTCAAAACCAACCCAATTGGCCGAGACGTGCGTTGGAGCCGGCCCTGCAGATTAGCGCCTGCGCCGGGCGCAAACCAAAAAGGCCCGCAAAAGCGGGCCTTGGACAGTCACGTCCCGCGCAAAGCAGGCGCCGCTATTCAGATGCGAAATTCTTCGATGCTTTTGCCAGAAGCGAGTACCGTGCGCACCCACTCCGGCTTTCGGCCTGGGCCGCCTGCCCAGAGTTCGCCGTTGGGGCCGCTGAATTTGGCTGGCGCGCTCGACTTGGACTTGATACTTTTCGAGCCTGAAGCGCCGCCCAGATCGGCCGCCGTGATGCCATATTGCTTCATCTGGCTTTTGATCCCAGCGACGACTTCGGTCAGTTCGCTCTTGCGCGCCTGCTCGGCCTGGGCCATCAGCGATTGCGCTTGGGCCATGAGTTCGGAATAGCTTGCCATTGAATGTCCTTCTGTTTGGTCAGAGTAAAAAAATTGTTAATGCTTGCATCTCAGCAACGCAAGCACTATTCTAATCGCTAACGACCAGCTTGGTCCAAGCTTGCAGCTCGGCAGGCAATTCAACTTGCAAATCGACAGGCTCGCCCGTCACCGGATGGACCAATCTCAGGCGCCACGCGTGCAAAAACATGCGGCGATATCCTAGCCGATCCAATTGCCGATTGAGTTCAAAGTCACCGTATTTTTCATCGCCCACAATGGGATGCCCAGCATGGGAGAGATGAACCCGGATCTGGTGAGTTCGCCCGGTTTTGATGGTGACCTCCAACAGCGTGAAGCCCTCGGCCGACCCGCCTGGTAAGCCCGGCGGTGCTGCAATTGTCCTCGCCACCCGCACCAGCGACACAGCACGCATCGCATTGGGGTTGTCTGGCTGCGTCACCTTCACACGCCGCTCGCCATCGGGCAGCAGGTATTTGTGCAAAGGCTGATCCAACACCTTGCGCTTGTCTGGCCATTTGCCCCGCACCAGCGCCAAATAGGTCTTGCCTGTTTCCCTGGCCCGAAATTGATCCTGCAGTGCCGTGAGGGCGCTGCGCTTTTTGGCGATCAGCAACAGGCCACTGGTTTCCCGATCGAGTCGGTGTACCAATTCGAGCAAGCGAGCCTGCGGGCGGGCCTGACGCAGTTGCTCAATCACCCCGAAGCTTACGCCACTGCCGCCGTGCACCGCTGTGCCAGCGGGTTTGTTGATCGCCAAAAAGGCATCGTCTTCAAAGACCACCGGAAAATCGCGGCCCGGTGCGGGATGGGCCAGTTGCGTTTTGTTGCGCTCAGCGGTGCGAATCGGTGGAATACGCAACACATCACCCGCCTGCACCCGATCTTGTGCCCCCACCCGCCCTTTGTTGCGACGCACCTCACCAGAACGAATGATCCGGTAAATGTGGGTTTTGGGCACGCCTTTGAGATGGCGTATCAGGAAATTGTCCAGCCGCTGTCCCGCCGATTCTTCATCCACCATGATGTGGCTGACCGAGGCTGCCGATGCGTGGGAGGTGACAGGAAGCATGAAAGTTGAAAATGAGCATGCCCGCGCCGGCTGGGCAGACTATACTGCTACCCACTTACCGCGCGCCGCGAGCAATTGATTGGCCTTGATTTTAAGGCAGTCGCTACAAGCGGATGCTCCAGCTATCAGAAAATGGAGCCCGGTAGGTATACGTTGCCAACCCCAGCACCCACGTCCTTGGCCTTGTCTGACACCTTCCTCTGAGGAAGCCAGGTCGGCCTTAGAAGCGGCAGACGCTGCGGTCGAATCGGCTCCAGAGATTGCGAACCCGAATACGGAATACACCACCCGTCAGCTCACCAGCTGCCAGGTAATCACCAGTCAGCCAACGGCTGATTGGGGACAACGAGCGGCCGATAACACACCGACCGGCGCCCTGCTGAAAACAGCCCGCCGGTCGAACCCGCGCTTTGCGTCCACGCGCCCACGCCCTGACCCGGCGGTTCAAGGCAGCCCTTACCCAGGCGCTGCCCTGTCGCACGACAGCCGAACCCCAGGCCCCAAGGCTCTCCGGCAGTTCCTCCCCCGTTTGCATCTCTGGTCGTTTCACGGCAGACCGGCGCCCGAGACCCGTTGGGGTTGGGGCGCTTTTGATTGCTTGAACAGAGGACAACGCAACATGAAACGCATGCTGATCAATGCCACGCAGGCCGAAGAGCGCCGCCTGGCTATTGTTGACGGGCAAAAATTGCTCGACTACGAAATCGAAATCGAAGGGCGCGAGCAGCGAAAAGGCAACATCTACAAAGCGGTGGTCACCCGCGTCGAGCCGTCGCTGGAAGCCTGCTTCGTCGACTATGGCGAAGACCGCCATGGCTTTCTGCCGTTTAAAGAAATCTCGCGCAACCACTTTCAGGGCACTGTTGCCCCTTCGCAGGCGCGCATCAACGACGTGATCAAGGAGGGCCAGGAGCTCCTGATTCAGGTTGAAAAAGAAGAACGCGGCAACAAGGGCGCCGCGCTGACCACCTTTGTCAGCCTGGCCGGGCGTTACGTGGTGTTGATGCCCAACAACCCGCGTGGCGGTGGCGTAAGTCGCCGCATCGAAGGCGAAGACCGGCAAGAGCTAAAGGCCGCGCTGGACCAGCTCGAATACCCAAACGGCATGAGCATCATCGCGCGCACCGCCGGCATTGGCCGCGCTGCCCCCGAGCTCCAGTGGGACCTGAACTACCTGCTCAAGCTGTGGAACGCGATCGACGGCGCCGCACAAGGTGGCAAGGGCGCGTTTCTGATCTACCAGGAATCGAGCCTGGTGATCCGTGCGATTCGCGACTACTTCAACAGCGACATCGGCGAGATCCTGATCGATACCGACGACATTTTCGAGCAGGCGCACCAGTTCATGGCACATGTGATGCCCGAGCACGAGCACAGGGTAAAGCGCTACCGCGACGACGCGCCGCTTTTCTCGCGCTTTCAGATCGAGCACCAGATCGAAACCGCCTACAGCCGCACCGTGCAGCTGCCCAGCGGCGGCGCGATTGTGATCGACCAGACCGAAGCGCTGGTGGCGGTGGACGTCAACTCGGCCCGCGCCATCAAAGGCGGTGATATTGAGGAGACCGCTACCCGAACCAACCTGGAAGCGGCCGACGAGGTGGCACGCCAGGCCCGCCTGCGTGATCTGGGCGGCCTGATCGTGATCGACTTCATCGACATGGACGAGAGCAAGAACCGCCGCGAGGTTGAGAACCGCTTGCGCGACGCATTGCGCCAAGATCGCGCCCGGGTGCAGTTCGGCGCCATCAGCAAGTTTGGCCTGCTGGAGATGAGCCGCCAGCGCCTGAAGCCCACCCTGAGCGAGGGTGCGTCCATCCCCTGCCCGCGCTGCGGCGGCTCGGGCCACATCCGCGACACCGAGAGCTCGGCATTGCAAATCCTGCGCGTGATTCAGGAAGAGTCGCTCAAAGACAGCACCTCTGCGGTGCTGGTGCAGGTGCCGGTCGAGGTGGCAAGTTTTCTGCTCAATGAGAAGCGCACCGAGATCACCAAGATCGAACTCAAGCAACGCATCAACGTGCTGCTGGTGCCCAACAAATCACTTGACACGCCCAACTACAAGCTGGAACGCCTGAAGCACGACGACGCTCGCCTAGACAACCTCGACGCGAGCTACAAGATGGCCGAGGAGGCGGATGATGTGGCCAGCTTCACGCGCCGCAGCCAGGAGCGTACCAACAAGCAAGAGCCGTTGATCAAGGGTGTGTTGCCCGACGGCCCAGCCCCGATGGCTGTGCCCAAGCCCGTGGCCCCAGCAACGCAGGTGGCACCGGCGCCTGTGGCGACGCCCGTGCCACCAGTGGCGACGCCTGTGCCGGCTGGAAAAGGTTTCTTCGGTTGGCTCAAGAGCCTGTTTGGCAGTGACGAGGTCGCTGCACCCGCACCAGCACGGACACACGCAGCAGCACCAGCAGCCGCCAGCACCGAGGCGCGCGAAACCAAGCGCGACAGCCGAGGCGGCCGTGGTGGCCGGGGCGGCTCGGACAGCCGGGGTGGTCGCGATGGTGGCCGCAGCGCCCGTGGCGAAGGCCGCGGTGACAGCCGCACCGTCGAAGGCCGCAGCGACACCCGCGAACCGCGTGCAGAAGTGCGTGGTGAACCGCGTGGCGATGGTCGCAACGAAGGCCGTGGTGAACCGCGTGGCGATGGTCGCAACGAAGGCCGTGGTGAAGGCCGCAGCAGCAGCGAGGGCCGCAGCGGCGAACGCCGTGGCGACAACCGCAGCGAAGGCCGTATTGACGGTCGCAACGAGACCCGAGGTGAGGAGCGCAACGGCTCGCGCCGCGACGGTCGGCAGGTTGCCCCTGTTGACGCTGGTGCGCCTGGCAGCAGCCCGGCTGCAGAGGGCGGTGAGATGGGTGAGCGTCGCGAGCGCCGCAGCCGCAACGACGGCCGCCGCCGCTCGGGAGCAGTCGAGCAAGCGGACGGCAGCGCTCCACAGGCGCAGCTGGAGAACGGCAACGTGCCATTGCAAGGGGTGGACAACACCACTGAAGACGTGCGAGCCCAGCCCACCAGCGATGCGCCTGACCGCGAAGCCAGCGGCGAGCCGCGTGCACCGCGCGAGCGCCGGGGTGGTCGCGATCGCAACAGCCGCGACCGCCGCGAGCGTGCACCCCGTGACGAAACCGCAGGCTCGGCAGATGCCGCAGCCGCTGACACGGCGCCTGTACAGGTCCCGGACGAAAGCGCTGACGCCACGCCGGTGCGCAGCAGCTACTTCGTGCGCCCTGCGGCTGAGGAACACAACGAGCCAGATGCGGTCAGCACGCCGGCAGCCCTTGAAACGGCTGCAGCTTCCGTCAGCGTCGTGAGCGAGCCCGAGCCAGCCAGTGCAACGCCCGTTGCGCCAGCCGTGTCAGTTGTGCCCGTTGTGCAAGTTGTGCAAGTTGTGCAAGTTGCGGCAGTTATGCCAGTTGCGTCAGTTGCCGCGCATCCTGCACAACCAGTGCAGGTGCCACAGGCCGTTGTGCCAGTTGCTCCCGTGCAAGCTCTGCCAATCGTGGGTGATTTTGTCTTGCCCATCGAGGAGATGAACCAGGTTGCAAAGGCCAGTGGCCTGGAGTGGGTGAACTCCAATGCCGAAAAAGTGGCGCAGGTGCAAGCCGCTATCGCGGCTGAGCCAGGCGCCATCCACTTGCCACGCAAGCCCAAGCCGGTGGTGGCGATGGAAGACGGCCCGCTGGTACTGGTGGAAACGCGCAAAGATCTGCGCAACATGCCACTGCCGTTCGAGACCCCATCGGCGAGCTAATCAACCACCCGGCCTTGGCTGTGTGGCGCACAAGAAAGCCGGCATTCAGGTGCCGGCTTTTTTTCGTCTGCACGCCGGTGATTCGGCGCGGCTGGCTGGATGAATCCACGGTAGCGTGCAGCGCGTGCAGCGCGTGCAGAGCCCGGCTGTCCTGTGGCGCCGCCCAGTGCGCTGGCGGGCACAATCAACGCCAGCCCTATGCCGCGCCCATGTGGCATATGTGGCATATGTGGCATTGCTGCGCCGCGCCGCGGCGAGCGCCTCAGTCGAGCAGTGCCGCCTTTTTCCAGGTGCTCTGCGCAGCCGCCTCGTCACCGCGTTCTTCAGCCAGGCGGGCCAGGCTGCACCAGGTGCGGCGCAACAGCGTAGCGTCCTTCAGACCGTGGCTGGCCTGCCCCAGCAGCTGCGCGGCTTTGCCCCAGAGCTGGCGTTGCATGCAGGCCTGCCCGGCGAGGTACTGCAGGTACACATTGCCGGGTTGCTGGAGCTGCGCCTGCTCGAGCCGGGCCAGGCCAGCGGCATCAAGCTGCGCCAGACCGGGCTCCAGCGCCAACACAAACTGACGCTGCTGCGACGTGCTGAGTGTCGGCAGATTCGGCCACAAAGGAGCCAAGCAGCTGCGCACCCACGTGGATGCTTGCTCGCGCTCTTGCTCGTCAGCTGACAGGTCGGCCACCACCTGGCGGGCACGCAGACCAGCCGCCAAGGCGAGATCGGGCAGTGTGCGCTCGCCCGCATCCAGCCGCATCCACACAGCCTGCAACTGCGACAGGTCTTGTGCTTCGCGAAAGCTGTCCAACGCCAACCCGCGCACAATGCTGGCCGAGGCCTGGGGCGCAAACGCCCGGTGTTTGGCCAGTACGCGTGCGGTTTCCAGCGCCTCGCTGGTGGCCTCGTCCAGGCGAGCGATGCGCAGCTTCAGGCGCAGTGCCTGAATGCGGCGCGCAGCGCCCTGCGGTAGCTCGGCCAAGCGGCTGCGCGCCAGGTTGGCGTCGCGGTCTTCCACCGCCCAGCGCACGGCTCGCAACAAAGCGCCTTCGTGGGCGTCGGGCGCGCTCTTGGCGAGCCGGGGGTGCAAGGCCAACTGCAGCTGATCATCACGTCTCTCTCGGTTTTGCAGGGCATGCGCGCTCTCTGCCACCAACAGGTGGGCCAGCAGCTGCAATTGGTGCCGCCGCGACCACTGGGCAGACGGCATACCGTCGAGCGTTTTTAAAGCCGAACGGCCAGACGCCTGAGCCCGAACAAACCGGCCCGCGAGCTGGTACGACAGCGCGTCGAGCACCGCGCCCACCGCCGCTCGCTCAACCTGCTGCGCGCGCCAGTGCTGGGCCTGGCGAGGCAACTCTCGCAGCAGACTGACCGCGCGCAGCGCCAGATAAATCAGCACAAAGCTGGCCGCAACGCAAAACGCCACAAAGTTGAACGACAGATCGAACCTGTAGGGTGGCCAGAACAGCGTGACCGTGGCCTGGTTGCGACCCACCAGCAGCGCCAGTGCCACCGCCAGAGCAGCCAGACCGAGCAACCAAAACACGCCGCGCATGGTGCCCCTTTGGCGTCGGTGCGGCATCAACGACCCCCCGCCGCTGTGTTGAGGGCAGCCAGGCTTTCGGCAGGCTGTGGCAGCTCCACCATCCGAAGTTCTTCGCGCAACGTGGTCAGCGCGGCCCGCGCCGATGCCACCGCTGGCGCTTCGGTATTGAAGTAGCGCGCGAGCGCGGCCTCAGCAGACACCAGGTCGGCCAGCGCAGACGCCGGCTGGCGAGCGAGCAGCCCGAGCCGTGCATTCAGCAGCTTGAGCTTGAGGTTTTCACGCAGGAAATAAGCCTGCTCGGGAGCGAGCAGAGCGGCCTCGGGCTGGTCGATGCGGCTGACCCGAACCAAATCGCTGCTGGCGCGCAACACATCGCGCCAGGCCCGGTCCCACCGCTGGCCCCAGCGAGCCGCCCAGCCTGTGCTCGGTTCTGGCGCCAACGCGGGCGCAATAGCGGTTACTGAGGGCGGCGCATTCTCGGGCTTCTCGGCTGTAGTCTCTGCGCGGGTTTCGCTGCCAGGGGCAGCGGATTGCGCAGTGTCTGGCTTGTCAATGCTCAGGGCGGGGGGGCCGGCGACCGCAGCAACCATTGGGACAACGGCAACCGTGGGACCCACCTGGTTGGCTACCGGCCAGGTATCGACCAAGCGGGCCAGCTCATCAAGACGCAACACAACCGAAGGCACGTCGGCCACCGCAGCGCCGCGCACACGTTCAATATCGCGCTGGATCGCACGCTGTACCGGGTTGAGGCGGGGCTGGGCCGCCCGGTCGATGCGCTGGTCGGCTGACTGCAAAGCAGCGAGCAAGGGCGCCACGCTGCCAGTCAGCTGGGACTGCTGCTGGCCCAGGCGCAACGCCGACTCCAGGTCTTGCACCAGGTTGTCGTCGCGCGAACGCGAGAGCGACAGCATGAGTTCTTCGAGTTGGCTGCGCTGCAAGCTCACCTCGGACAACCGCACCTCGGCCACGGTCATACGGGCGTCGAGCTCTTTGGTCAGCGCCTCGGCCTGCCCACTGACGGTGCGCGCCTGTTCAACCTGCACCGCACTGTCCTGGCTGCGCCGTGCCATTTCCCGCTGGGTCTCACCCAGCTTCTGCCACAACCAACCCGCAGCCAGCAGGGACAACGCGGCAAAGAGCAGCGAGAACAAAGCCAGCAAGACCGCAGCGCGGCTGGCGAAGGTGCTGGATGTGTGCGGTGTCGATTGCGGTGCGGGTGTGGCGGCTCCCGGGCTCTCGCGAGGCGCGGCTGGCGTGACAGTGGGCGCTGGCACGGCCGGCGTCTCGGCGGCGGCGGGCTGACCGGGCTCGTCGGTGCTGGAGGTAGGGTGGGTATCGCTCATGACATGCTCTGCCAGGATTTTAGGGCGCTCACCACATCGGGCAGCGCTGGCCGGCTCTCGATCACCCGGCCAAAACCAGCGGCGCTTGCGGCGGCGGTGATGCGCGGGTGGGTGGCCAGGGCCACTGCGGCGGACCAGCCGTGTCCAGGGGTCAGGGTCTGCAGGTTGGTCAGCGCCTCGGCGCTGCTGAACAGCCAGAGCTGGCCCGAGCCGCTGGTGTGTTGAATCAGCGCGCGCTCGGCTGCCAAGAGCACCGGTGCCCGCCGCTCGTAGGCAATACAGGCGGCGACCTGCGCACCCGACGCTTCACAGCGTTGAATCAGCCAGTCGCGACCGGTGCTGGGCAGTGCACCTTTCCGGGGAGCGTCGCGCAAGTCATCCAGCTCGGGCGAATACCCGCGTACCAGCAGCACCCGGGCGCCGGGGTGCAGCTGGGCGGCCACCACCGGCCACAGGTGTTCAGAATCGAACTGGGCTGCGTCGGCCGGCGGCGCGTCGATGCGCTCGGCGCTGATGCCCAGGCCCGCCAGCGCCTGCGCCAGCACGCGAGCGGTGCCCGGGCCGGGCGCCCAGAAGCGGGTGGTGGGTGGTTGCTGGGCCGGGGACGGCGCCACGTCGTGCGCGAAAAAATGCCGCACCGCAGCGGCACTCACAAACATCAGCGCATCCATCTGCCACCAGTGGCGGCGGCACTGTGCCAGCGCGGTTTGGGCTTGCGGGTCACCCGGCTCGGTGATCTCGATCAGTGGCAAGGCCTCGGCGTGCCAGCCACTGGCGCGCAAGGCCTGCACCCAGTGGGCCGCCTCCGCCGCCGGCCGGGTGACGATCACCCGGCGGATAGAGCCGAGCCGTGGTGCGCCGGGGCTCGAATCGGCTGCGGGTGCCAATGCCTCACGCCTCGGCTGGCAGCGGATGGGCACCAGCAGCACGCAAGGCCTCAGCCACCCGCTGGCCCAACGCCTCGGCTTGCGCCAGGTCTTGTACCGGTGCGCTGTCTTGGACACGCACCATGCGCTGCATGCCCTCGGGGTCGCCCCAGGCGGCATCCAGCCGCAGCCTGCCATCGGCCAACCAGTCGGAATAGGACGCAAGCGGCATGGAGCAACTGCCTCCCATGGCACGCGAGACGGTGCGCTCAGCCGCCACGCGCAGCCAGCTGGGCATATGAACCAGCGGCGCCAGCGCCGCCACCAGATCGGCGTGGTCGGCCCGCACCTCGATGCCGAGCGCGCCCTGACCAGCCGCTGGCAGCGACTCAACCGGCGAAAAAATGTGGCGAATACGCGGCTCCAGCTTCAGCCGCTTCAAACCGGCGGCCGCCAGCACGATGGCGTGGTACTGACCCTCATCGAGCTTGCGCAAACGCGTGTCGAGGTTGCCGCGCAGCGGCTCGATGCGCACATCCTGCCGACCCAGCGCATCCAGCGCCTCACGCAGCAGCACCAAACGGCGCAGGCTGGAGGTGCCGACGATGGCGTCGCGCGGCAGATCGGCCAAGCGATCGCAAACCGGCGACACCCAGGCGTCGCGCGGGTCCTCGCGCTCCATCACGCAAGCCAGCGCAAAGCCTGTGGGCAGGTCCATCGGCACGTCTTTGAGCGAGTGCACCGCGATGTCGGCACGCCCTTCTTCCAGCGCCACCTCCAATTCCTTGATAAACAGGCCTTTGCCACCGACCTTGGCCAGGCTGCGGTCCAAAATCTGGTCACCCTTGGTGGTCATGCCCAGCAACTGCGCGCCGTAGCCCAGCGCTTCGAGCAACGCCTGCACGTGCTCGGCTTGCCAGATTGCCAGGCGGCTTTCACGGGTGGCTATTGTGATCTTGAGGGGGCTTGGGGAGGGGGAGGACGACACAGGCAGTGTGGGTGGAAGCAGTGTGAAGCAGCGGCGTCGATCCGGCTACGGGACACCGATGACAAAGCCAAATGCTAGCATGACTGTTGCTCAAAAATTCAGCAGTTGCCGCATGAAAACACCACCCCACCGCCGCGCCCAAGCCCTGCTCAGCGCTCCCGAAACACCCGACAAAGACCGGCCGCTGGTGGAGGACATCCGGCTGCTTGGACGCATTTTGGGCGACGTGATCCGCGAGCAAGACGGCGCGCCTGCGTTTGATCTGGTGGAACAAATTCGCCAACTGTCGGTGGCGTTTCGGCGCCACGACGACCAGGGCGCTGACCGCGCGCTCAAGACCTTGCTCAAGCACTTGAGCGGCGATCAAACGGTGAGTGTGATCCGCGCCTTCACCTACTTCAGCCACCTGGCCAATCTGGCCGAAGACCGCCACCATATCCGCCGGCGTACCGTACGCGAGCGCGCCGGCGACCTGCAAGAAGGCAGTCTGGCACTGACTTTGCGGCGTTTGCAGGAAGCGGGTATCCCGAAGGATCGCGTGGCTCAAACGCTGGCGCACAGCCACATCTCGCCGGTGCTCACCGCCCACCCGACCGAGGTTCAGCGCAAAAGCATTCTGGATGCCGAGCGCGCCATTGCCCAGCTGCTGACCGAGCGCGACGCCCTGGCGCCGCGCGAGCTGGCCCACAACGAATCGCTGCTGCGGGCCCGCGTCATTCAGCTCTGGCAAACCCGGCTGCTGCGACTCACCAAGCTCACCGTGGCCGACGAGATCGAGAACGCGCTGGGTCATTATGAGACCACCTTTTTGCCGCAAATTCCCCGCTTGTACCGCGAACTGGAGCATGGGCTGGGGCAGAGCGTGGCGCCCTTTTTGCGCATGGGCCAGTGGATCGGCGGCGACCGCGACGGCAACCCCAATGTGACTGCGGCCACGCTGGAGCTGGCCCTGCAAAGCCAGGCCCGGATCGCGTTGCGGCACCACCTGGCGCAGCTGCACCTGCTCGGCGGCGAGCTGTCGGTCTCGGCCATGCTGGCGTCGGTGAGCCCGGCGATGCAGGCACTGGCCGAGCGCTCGCCCGACACCAACGCGCACCGCCAAGACGAGCCGTATCGCCGCGCGCTGACTGGCATGTACGGCCGCCTCAGCGCCACCCTAAAGACCCTGACCGGCGTTGAGGCCGAGCGGCACGCGGTGGCGCCCAACAACCCCTACCCCAACGCCGCCGAGCTGCTGGCCGACCTGCGCACCATCGAGGCCTCGCTGATCGCCCACCACGGCGAAGCGCTAACCGAAGGTCGATTGCGCCCGCTGATGCGCGCGGTTCAGGTGTTTGGTTTTCACCTTGCCACCATCGACCTGCGCCAGAGCTCTGACAAACACGAGGCGGTGGTCGCCGAGCTGCTGGCCACCGCGCGCATCGAGGCCGACTACAGCGCGCTCGATGAGGCCGCCAAACGAGCGGTGCTGCTGCGCCAGCTGAGCGACGCGCGCACGTTGCGTGTGCCCGAGGCGCGCTATTGCGATCACACGGTAGACGAGCTGCGCATCTTCGAGACCGCGCGCAGCGGGCGCGAGCGATTTGGCGCGCAGGCCATCCGCCACGCCATCATCAGCCACACCGAAACCGTGAGCGATCTGCTGGAGGTGATGCTGCTGCAAAAGGAAGCGGGGCTGATGCACGGTCTCTTGCTGGACGCCGAGGCCGCCACGACCAACACTGCTGTGTCTTCGCTGCCCCCCAAGGGGGATCGGGCCGGCCTGGGGCGCCCAGCCGCCGCCGCCGCCATCTGCGACCTGATTGTGGTGCCGCTGTTCGAGACCATTGAAGACCTGCGCAACGCGGCGCCCATCATGCGCGAGTACTACGCGCTGCCGGGCGTGCGCGCCATGGTGCAGCGGGGCGATGCGCTTGGCTACTGCGAGCAAGACATCATGCTGGGCTATTCAGACAGCAACAAAGACGGCGGCATCTTCACCAGCAACTGGGAGCTCTACCGCGCCGAGACCGCGCTGGTAGAGCTGTTTGACCAGCTCAATGCAGACACCGTATTGACGGAGCGCGGGTGCGACAGGCCAGCCGCTGGGCCGCCCCCAAGGCAGGCCCAAGCCCCTCGGGAGGCAGCGACCCGCGAAGCGGTGGAGCGTGGGGGCAACACGATCCAGCTGCGCATGTTCCACGGCCGTGGCGGCACGGTGGGGCGCGGCGGCGGACCGAGCTACCAGGCCATCCTGGCGCAACCGCCAGGCACGGTGCGCGGCCAGATTCGCCTGACCGAACAGGGTGAGGTGATCGGCGCCAAATACGCCAACCCCGAAATCGGCCGGCGCAACCTGGAAACCCTGGTGGCGGCCACGCTGGAGGCCACCCTGCTGCAAACCACGCGCGACGCGCCGCCCGAGTTCCTGTTGGCGGCCGCCGCTCTCTCTCAGCACAGCATGACCGCCTACCGGGCGCTGGTTTACGACACGCCGCGCTTTGCCGAATTCTTCTTCTCGGCCACCCCGATCCGCGAAATCGCCGAGCTCAACATTGGCTCTCGTCCGGCTTCGCGCAAACCCTCGCAAAAGATCGAAGATTTGCGCGCCATTCCCTGGGGCTTCAGCTGGGGCCAGAGTCGGCTCACTCTGCCCGGTTGGTACGGCTTCGGCTCAGCCGTGCAGGCCTTTTTGCAACTCAACGGCACCAAAGGCGAAGCCAAACAAAAGGCACTGCTCCAGCAAATGGTGCAGCAGTGGCCGTTCTTCAGCGCCCTGTTGTCCAATATGGATATGGTGCTGGCCAAGAGCGATCTCGCGCTGGCCTCGCGCTACGCCGAGCTGGTGGAAGACAAGCGCTTGCGCAACCAGGTGTTTGGCGCCATCGAAGCCGAGTGGCACCGCACCGCCGATGCGCTGGCGCTGATCACCGGCGAACAGCAGCGCCTGGTCAACAACGCATCGCTGGCCCGCTCCATCCGCCACCGCTTCCCCTACATCGACCCGCTGCACCACCTCCAGGTGGAACTGGTGCGGCGCTACCGCGCCGGCAAGCGCGAGGTGGATCGAGACGACCGGGTCAAGCGCGGCATCCACATCTCAATCAATGGAATTGCGGCAGGCTTGAGGAATACGGGCTGACACCGAGCAAGCCTTTATGTGAATCCCTAAAATAGTTGCATGACCCACCTTACCAATGCCGACCTTCACTGCCACTCCATCTTCTCCGACGGCACGCTCACGCCCGAGGCGCTGGCCGAGCGAGCGAAGGCCAACGGCGTTGAGCTGTGGGCGCTGACCGATCACGATGAGCTGAGTGGGCAGGAGCGGGCGATGCAGGCAGCCCACGCACTGGGCCTGCGCTACCTCACAGGCGTGGAAGTCTCGGTCACGTTTTTGCACGCCACGGTTCACATCGTGGGCCTGGGCATGGACCTGGCCCACCCGTCGCTGGTCGATGGTTTGCGTGAGACGCGCGGTGGGCGCGAGCAGCGGGCACGTGACATGGCGGCTGGCCTGGCGGCAGCGGGCATCACCGGCGCCTACGAAGGCGCGTTGAAATACGTGGGCAACCCCGACCTGATCTCGCGCGCCCATTTCGCGCGCCACCTGGTCGAGTCGGGTGTTTGCAGCGACATCGGCTCGGTGTTTCGCAAGTACCTCACCGAAGGCAAGCCCGGCTACGTACCACACCGCTGGGCCAGCCTGGGCGATGCGGTGCGCTGGATCACAGGCGCTGGCGGTATGGCCATCATTGCGCACCCGGCGCGCTACGGTTTCAATCCCACCGAGGAATACGCCCTGTTCACCGAATTCAAAGGCCACGGCGGCCAAGGCATGGAGGTGCTGACTGGCGCACACAGTTCGGCCGATGCGTTGAAGTACGCCGATATGTGCCGCGAGCTTGGCCTGTTCGCCTCGCGCGGCAGCGACTTCCACGGCCCAGGAGAAAGCCGTTGCGATTTGGGCTCCCTGCCGGACCTCCCCGGCAATCTCTCACCGGTTTGGGAGCATTTGCAGTCGCGCATTCATTGATTCGCTGATTTCATGAGAAACGCCCGCGCGGCACCCGGTGCCCTCGCGGGCATTCTTTTTCTGGTGGTGGCTGTGGCCTGTTTCGCGGTGCTCGACACCACCGTGAAATACATCGGGGCCACCGTGTCGGTGGTGGTGTCGCTCTGGTTTCGTTACGCGTTCCAGGCGCTGGCAACCAGCGCCATCATGCTGCCCCGCCATGGCAAGCGGCTGCTGCACACCGCTCACCCGCGCTTCCAGTTTCTGCGTGGACTGCTGCTTGTGGGCATCAGTGCGCTGGCCTTCATCAGCTTGCAGCACATGCCTGTGGGTGCTTTCACCGCCATCGTCATGACCACGCCGCTGGTGGTCACGCTGCTGGCGGCGGTGTTCCTCAAAGAGCGTGTCGGCACGCTGCGCTGGTTGCTGGTGGTCGGCGGCTTTGTCGGCACCTTGCTGATCGTGCGTCCCGGCGGCGCCGTGCTTGGCTGGGCCAGCCTGCTGCCGCTTGGCCTTGTGGGGATGTACGCCTGGTTCCAGATCATCACCAGCCAAATGGCGCGCACCGAAAACCCGCTGACCATGCACTTCTACACCGGCTGGGTGGGCGCTTTGTTGTCCTCGCT
>Ga0105055_10002280_pt1 | contig 30197 bp, 18 predicted proteins | sample BON03_FD_78090 | JGI IMG/M metagenome (GOLD analysis project Ga0105055, IMG submission 78090) | Freshwater microbial communities from Lake Bonney liftoff mats and glacier meltwater in Antarctica - BON-03 | ecosystem: Environmental > Aquatic > Freshwater > Ice > Glacier meltwater | place: Lake... | reverse complement strand
TTTTCAGAGTCCACTCACTCCCCGCCTCCTGGGACTTCTCATCCTTTTCTCTCCCCGACCAAAGCAGGCAGGAAGTAGGACAATGCCGTGCCGCCCAGGTCCATCACTCCCTGGATATCTACAAAGATCAACTAACTCACTAGCGTGGCTTTCAAATATGTCCCCCTCCCTTCCTATCTCCCGTCTCCATTCACCTCTGCTCTCAATCAGTCTCTCTCTCAGTCCCAGCAGCAGGTGCTCAATCAGTCACTCTCATTACTTTACACACGACGCAGATACCGACGGCCGGTCTTGTTGATGCTGCGGGTCTCCAGGCTCGCGACGGCCTCCGCCTTGGCGTGGTAGGTCGACAAGGGTGCGCCCACCTTGTTGGTACTCTCGTCCGCTCCCTCAGGCACCAGAAACTTGGCGGAGCCCACGTAGGGAGGCGGCGTGTAGGGACCCGCGGCGGTGTCGTCCTCCGCCAACCACCGGTGGGAGCCATAGGGGGGAGGAGTGTACGGGCTGTCAGACTCTGCCAGCCAGCGGTGGGACCCATAGGGGGGGGGCGTGTAAGGGCTCGCCGAATCCTCGGCCAACCACCGGTGCGAGCCATAGGGGGGAGGGGTGTACGGACTGTCAGACTCCGCAAGCCATCGGTGAGAGCCATAGGGAGGAGGGGTGTAAGGGCTCGCCGAATCCTCGGCCAGCCATCGGTGAGAGCCATAGGGAGGAGGGGTGTAGGGGCTTGCCGAGTCCTCTGCCAGCCACCGGTGCGAGCCGTAGGGGGGAGGGGTGTACGGGCTCGCGGAATCGTCCGCCAACCATCGGTGAGAGCCATAGGGGGGGGGCGTGTAGGGGCCGATCGCGTCTGCCAGCCAGCGGTGGGAGCCATAGGGAGGGGGCGTGTACGGGCTAGCGGAATCCTCTGCCAGCCAGCGGTGAGATCCATAGGGAGGAGGGGTGTAGGGGCTAGCAGAGTCCTCGGCCAACCACCGATGCGAGCCGTAGGGGGGAGGAGTGTAGGGGCTGGCCGTGTCGTCCTCTGCGAGCCAGCGGTGGGAGCCGTAGGGGGGAGGAGTGTAGGGGCTGTCAGACTCAGCCAGCCAGCGGTGGGAGCCGTAGGGCGGGGGCGTGTAGGGGCTGTCAGACTCCGCCAACCAGCGGTGAGACCCGTAGGGAGGAGGGGTGTAGGGACCAGCCGTGTCATCCTCTGCTAACCATCGGTGAGAGCCGTAGGGAGGGGGCGTATACGGACCGGCTGCGTCCGCCAGCCAGCGGTGCGAGCCGTAGGGAGGAGGAGTGTACGGGCTGTCAGATTCCGCGAGCCATCGGTGGGAGCCGTAGGGAGGGGGCGTGTAGGGCCCGGCCGCGTCCGCCAGCCAGCGGTGAGAGCCGTAGGGGGGCGGGGTGTAGGGTGAGTCTGCAGTGAAGGGAAGGATAGAGGAGGGAAAGGAAAGAGTGTAAGATCAATGTCGTACTTGACCCTTCCTCCAGCATTTCTTCCCTCTTATTCTCCTTCCATCACTCAGGTTGAGGCTTTGGAGACCCATAAATCTGAACACGTACCTTGGGCGACGACAGTTCCAAATAGGAACGCCGCCAAGGAGCCGACGGTGACGCGGTGGATCAAGGTCATGCCTGGCTGGTGCTGAAGGCTATGAATGGTCCGCGGAAAGCGCAAAGAGGCAGGCAAGCTGTAGAGATGTGTGTGTGCGTGGGTGTGTGAGTGAGAGCGCGTGTAAGCGTTCGGTGGTGTCGTCAATGACGTCGTTGCGTTCAGGGACGTCCTGCCTGCCTTGCCTACCCAACCCAGCAGAGAGGGGGTGGAAGGGCTTCATCGTGAACGACGGGACGTGTGCTTCAGACGGGTGTGGGGACGGGTTATGGGCTTTAGCAGATGAAAGGAGCCGAACCGAGGCGTGTCCGTCCGCAGCTGCACAAGGACAGGGCGTGGCAGTGCACTGGCGCCCGGTCAAAGCGTGCCTGCAAGGGCTGGTGGCTGGGAGAGAGGTGGAGGGTGTGAGGGTGCACTGGCCTTGCGTGGGCCTTGGTCCAAAGGGCCTACACTACAGCTCGCAAGCCGGAAGTGCACGTGCTGCGTGTGCCGCCCACCAGGCCGTCCTGGCCGCGATGCCTGCGCGTAACCAAGAGGTGGCTGCCCCGCCGGCGGCGCACCGTGACCGGTGGGTGGGGGGCGCAGGGGTGGAGGCGGAGGGGGCGTGGCTGCATGGGCCTTGCGTGAATGTTGGGGCCAAAGGGCGTGCACACCAGAATGCAAAACGGAACTGTATGCGTGCTGTGCGCATGCCGCCGCGCTCTCGAGTGTGACCAAGGGAGCAGCGCCCGCCCCCTGTCCTCCCTTGCTGTGTGGCGGTGGCAGGTGGATGATGGTGGTGCATTGTGTGTGTCCCATGTGCCGTGCACGACCTGTGGGGTGTTAGTTCTGTTTGGGCAGTGAAGGGAAGGGAGGAGAAGGGGACAAGGGAAAGTGCGAAACGATTATGAAAGCACGATCCCCCGTCCTTCGTCCGTCCCACGTGAAACGCATATGTGCATGGGCCAGCAGGGCTGGGCCACGCAAAGCCCAGAAGGACCAACACACGCGCCCTTGCGAGCAAGCCGCAAGCTACAGGACAAAGTGGGGAGAGAAAACCCATGGGCACGAGGAGAGGGAAATGCTCTCAGCCCAAACTCTTACCCGCAGGCCATGTGTGTGCAGGAGCAGGAAGGACTTTAGCCGGTTTACCGGCCCGGTTACCACCCGCGCTGCCGTTTCACCTCTTCAAAAAAACGGCTCTATCCAACGGTAACACTGCCTGCTGGGCTTTCACTCACGCGAACGAGTCTCTCTCCTCTTCTGTGCAATTACAGAGCCGACCATGGCCAATCCAGATGGGGACCGTCGTACAAAAAGGGCCCTGGGTCCTCCTATGTGGCTGTGCTCGGCGCGACGTCTCGCTCTCTTACTTGCTGCATACCTACCTGTCAAAGCAGTGGACTTAGCGCCAAGCAAGCAAGAGGAAAGAGCAAGGATTTTCACAAAATGTACATTTGCCTTCCTTATTACCATACAGTCCCAGCTGCGTCAGAACATGCTTCCTCTATGTACATGTGAAAACGCTGCAGAAGACTCGAAGGGACAAAGAATGACGGACAGCGCCAACAAGCAAGGATGGAAGCGCTAATTGACTCGAGCGAGAGGGATTTCCTAATGAGCCAAGCCTCTTTCTGTTGAGAGCATATACTTCTTCTTTGTTATTTACATATTGAACATTTACAGGCTTTGCTATTCCTATTATAAATGGGACGCCTACTTCTTCTTTTCCCTTTCACATTCGACATCACAAAGACGAGCTTCCAGCATGTCGATCTGTGTCAGGAGCTTCTGCAACGTATCCTCCTCTATCAGCACTTTGGTTGAACGATCTGGCTGGTAACCTGATGGGCACGTTGCCCCTGGGGGGCACGCTGTGACCTCCCCTTCGTCCACAAGCCTGCTGGTGGCGGTCGTGTTGGTGGCTTTGCTGGGCTGCGGGGTCGATCGGAGATGCTGGATAGAGGCAGAAGTGGGAGGGGGGGGTCCCTCCTGCTGCGTCCTGCTATTGCTGATGCTCGTGCCTTTCGCAGCGACAGTTTCCGCTCGACTACTGGTATCAGCATCGGTGCCACCACCACGGAAAAAGATGGACGACACAGCTCCCGTCCCCTTCTTATTGCTGCTGCTGCTGCTGCTGCTGCTAGCGGTGCTGGCACCCACTGCTTGCGACGGTGGCAGCATCGGACCCGTCTGCACGGGACGCCCAAGCGCTTGCGTCGGCTGAAAGAAGAGAATATCCTGCTGTACTGCCCCCTCCGTTAAGCCGTCGACGCCGATCCAGCGCGCCTTTTCCAGCACACGGAGAAGGGGCCATGGATCTGTGGCGTCGTCGCCAAGCTCCGCTGGACCCATCGCTCCCGCTGAGGATCGCCCGCTGGTTCCCAAACCATGGGTGCGAGGGTTCGGGGGATTGGGGAGTGCTCGCAGAGGCTCCAACGGCGCAAACTCCCACACGCCGAACTGGAAGCCCCCGTTGTTGCAAAGCACACCAAAGCCATACCCCATGTCCACATCCACCTCGTCTAAGCGGTCAAGGAGGCACTTCATTAGGTTGTAGACGCGCATAAATGCCACATTGTCGTGCTGCCAATCGCCCAGAAGGCGCTTCTGCACGATCTGCTGGTGAGAGTGTTGCGAGGCTGGGGGTTGTACATGCGACTGCTCCCCGCCCCTGCCAGTGCCCACGTCCCCGGCGCCAGAGAGTCCGGACCTGTGCGCATCCAGTCCCGGACTGGTGGCCGCTGTCTTGGCTGCTTGCCGGTCGATATGAAATGTCAGAACCAAGGGCGTGCTCTTCAGGTCCACATCGCGGATGGCCTTGAGCGGGGCCTGCCATAGGAGGTGCACCTCAGGCGCAGAGCCCCCTTTGTAAGAGCAATCTGCGCAGACCACGCGCTTGGTACTGATGACTATCAGAGTCTCCTCGTTCGGCTCCTTCGTGATGATCTCCGCTAAAATGACCGTATCGTCCATGTCGAATCCCCAGGTCTCCAGCGATTCCTCGCGAGCCTCGACAATGTTGAGAGTGCCCGCCACTGCCGAGACAACGTTCTTGGTGGAGATTAAGACGGTGCGTCCAGCTGCTTCGACGGCAGCCATAGCCCCACCCATGTCCGCTTTCAGCCCTGCCGTGGCACCACCGCTGCTCCGGCCGCCGGATCTGCTATCCCCCGCCTCATTTACAGGTAAAACACTGCTGCTGCCGAGTTTCTTCTTCGAAGTCTTGCGACTGAACTGCTGCAAGATCAACACCCCTCGCGCCAACTATTGTTTCAAAATGCGGAAAATGTTGAACGTTAGATTAAGCTGGCACAGGCCCATCGAGCATGACCAGTATAATAGCTACGCATGCTGGATTGTGCTCGTTCAGGCACTCAATATAATAGATACAGCAGCTAGACACAAGCATCACAAAACACTGAGGCACACACACGCACTTGCACTTCCGCAATCTCTACTGCTCTCTATTTTTGAAGCATGTACGCACCTTGGTATCATACGGCAAGAGGCGCCCGTCATTGGCAAATGTGTGCTGGAGCCGGTGGCGGCGGACAGGGTCCAAGCGTTTGTCCATCGAAATGACCATTGCCAAATCCCTGAAACCGTCTGATGTGTGCGCTATAGCGTCCAGCACGCCGACAATAGGCTTTGCCACCACGCCCACCAGTCCATACCCACAGCCGACCAGAAATCCGCGGCAGCCATCTGATCGGGTACGCATATGAAGGTAGGTAAATATAGGTATTATATGAGTCTTTCACGAGTATACATGCAGAAATGCGTGTGCCAATTAAGATGTTATGTGCGGACGTGATTCTGTGTGCGCCCGTTCCATGACCTACCTCGGCGCGCCCCGTAGTAAGGATCCGCGACGATTCCGGTCACGCCATGAAAGACGCCGTGGAAGAAATCCTTGACAGGCCGCACGTACACCTCGTTCCGTTCCTTCGCCAACCGTTCCCGCGACTGCATAAATCGTTGGTCCTTGGAGATGGTAAAGAGCACCCCGCTCCCCACGCTCTTGCTGATCTTGCCCGCGACGCCCAGGAACCCGGAGGTGGTGTTTGACACCAGCGAGGACGTGCCCTTCACGACGCCCCGCACAAACGCCTTCGGGCTTTTGACCAGTCCCTGTGCCGGCTCATAGAAGAAATCGATCATGCCGGTACCCAAACTGCTCGCGAAACTCAAGGGGTTTCCAATAATATCGACGCTGCCAATGATTTTGTACAATTGAAACAAGAAATTGGAAGTGTAGTGCGCTTGCAACGTCGCCCAGATCTCCGTCGGGGACTGAAACACGTGCGCGATGTCCAGGGCATTCAGTTTGATGGACGCACCGGAAATGGAGGGGACGAGAGGCAACACTACGTCTGTCAACAACTGAAACGTCGTAAAGATAGACGCCACTCGCGGGTTCCGCCGCGCTGCCGCCGAAGTCAGCTGGCCATTCACAATCAGATGCGACGTGTCCATTCCACCAAGGAGCGCGCCCGCTCCTGCGGTGACGGCCGCGGCCGCAGCTGTGTTCGAGGTCGTGGCCGCTGCAGCCTTCCACAGTTTCCGATCCGCTGCATTCTTGAAAAAACTAATGTTGACCTTAATGGGGCACAGCTCGAGCTGCTCGATGTACACCATCTGCGTCATGTATGAGTACGCGTCCTCCTCAGTGTCCGAGTCGTTGTCCTCCGCTTCACCACCGCCAAGGCCCGCGCCAGCAGAGGCGAAGGCGGCGTGCTGTCGCGATGGGGAATGCACCCCGGCGAATCTGTCCTCTACCGTGTGCCGCGAAGTGCTGTCTGTGGCAGAGCTATGGGCATGCCGGGCATGAGGAGGCGTACAGACGCCTTTGGGTACCTGCCGAGCCTGAGAGCTCGAGAAAGGCGACGAGGCCGACGGTAGCAAGGGGGAGGGAGGGCCGCCGGTGCCTTGCAGGCATGCTCCGGAGCCCATCGGGCGTGGCACCGGTGAGGACATCGATACACGGGGCCGGGCTAGCCTGGTACCGGGCAATCGAGTGCCCTTTTCTTGATCCTGTTGTTGGTGGTGCTGCTGCTGTTCCCGTTGCTGCTGCTTCTGGTCGTACAGTGTGGAGGTGGTCACCAAATGGTCCACCAGCACGCGCGAGAAGGACTGCCACAGGGCGTGGAGGAAGTCTTCCTCAATCTTGACATCTACTTCCTGCAGCAAGACAAAGACGTACTTCAGACGGTACAGATGATCTGGCCGCGTAAGTTCGTTCCTGTCCTTCTGCCTAAAGAGACTGCACTGCAACAGCGGCTGCGTCATTTGCATCGGCGTGGGACCAAAAACAATGGGTGCCTCGGCCTTGGGCAGTTGATTGTCCAGTTGCACGCAAGACACCACCAAGCTGGCCCGGGTCAAGGCCGGATTGTCCACATAGCGGGCTTCAACACTGCGTATCGTCATGGATAGCAACTCAGTACGCTGATAGGAATCCACCACGGAAACCGACATTTCTGTCAGGTACGCCCGCAGATAACTGCTGGTTTTAAGCGCGCGCTGACCCTTGTCAAGAGGGACCCAGCGGAAGCCCAACTTCAAGCAGGCGTCGTTGGCAAAGTCATCAGAAGAGACTTTTTCCGAAGTCCAAGGATACAATGCCCGCGCCGTGTCGCCCTCCACCGACTGAGCGTCCGCGGGATGCAGCAACGGGAACCAGCGCATGTAGTCGCCGTGGTCGTCGCAGCAGTCAATGACCGAGCCCAAAGGCACCTCTATGTGACCCAGCTCCACATCTTGCAGTTCGTGCTCGCTCCAGACGGTGATATGGATGCTTCCTGTCGTGTTGAGGTGCTCGACCTGCAGCGCCAATTCGTTGCGCCCGTTAGCGGCCTCCCAGCGCGGATAGACACCAGGCTTGGCCTTGCCTGTGCGCTGTAAATGAAGGCCGTAGCGGACGGTAACATAGATAGACTCGGTCTTCTCCCCCAGATTCAGGGCCTGCAACGGACGAATGCGTAGAGTGCCTCCAGGATTATTGACGCAACGGTGGGATCGCGCGACCTCCTGCTCGAAGCTTCGACGGGCCATGCCATGTTGTGTTGCCAAAAGGCGCCGCGTTGAATGTGTTGTTGGGCACCGTGACAAGAACTGCTTTGGAAAGTTTGCGCGACTGGATGCCCGCAAAGCTGCCTGCTGCTGGGTGGTGTAGGACCTGGGCCGCATACAGGTGGGAACCCCAACGCCGCGCAAAAAAAGATCGGCTGCAAAGCCAACGTGGCTGTTCGAATGCTTGTGCGAGGAGGTCGAAGAAGAGGCAGAGGTATGGGACCCGCCGTGCTGCAGGATTTCGCAAGAGGCGCCCTCTTCTGAGTGCTGCAGGGGATGCGACACCAGCTGGCGCTTACGCCAACGTGACAAAGCAACTCGCGCCCGCATGGTGTTTTGGGGCGACAAGGGTGCCTGGTCCAGCGGGATTACCGGAAGAGAAAAGCCGACGCCGGGTTCGTCGCGACTGCTGCTACCTTGGCGCTCCCATACAGGAGGTGGGCTTCCGGGATGCTCCTCTGGCAAAAGCAGGGGACTTGGGCAATCAGGATCGTCGGGGTCGCGACCAAAGATGCCCCGTGCCGACTGCGCCAAGTGGCCTCCCCGTCCTTGTGGTCCGTTGGGACTGTCTCGCGGACGTGTATCCATAATCCTGTTTGTCATTTATGTGTGGAGGGAGGGAGAGATAGAAGAGAAAGTGGGTGTGACGATCTCTGAGTGTGCGTGTATCAACACCTCGGAGCATCTTTCCGGGCGAGTTCTATTCTCCAAAAAGACTAAAGGCACAGATGAAGAGTACAACAGGCAAATGTTCGCACACTCCATCTTATGACTTGCCGTTTCTATGTCTATCCTTACCTGACATTCGCCAGTTTCCGGTGGTTGATCGGCCCGTCCTCAAGTTGCAAGTGGTGCTCCGCGGCACCTTGTTGTTCGAGCTTCTCCTTTTCCATTTGTTGCTGCTGGATCTCCAACTCCTGCAGCTTGCTTTCCGTCCAATCCTCCAGGTTGCTGACCAGGCCTTCGAGCGAATGGACCCACCGCATGCGCAAATGAATGGCGCCCAAGTCTGGTTGGTCTGCACCTGTTTGCAATGACTGCTGGAACAAGTGAGGCTTCGGCGTCAAAAAGTACCAGCCGTCCAACTCCGTTTCGTTCTCCAGCACGTCCAACTGCATGTCAATCCGGCCCAAGAAATCGCTCTTCTTCACAGGGCCGTCAAAATCCTTCACCTTGACATGTATGGAATATGCCTTTGGGTTGGCGAAGGCCTGCGGTGGGACCTTGAAGATGAAGAGCTGGTTTTGCCATTTGGGATTCAACGACTTCTCTATCACATATGTCGTGTACTGCTGCTGATAGGTAGGATCACGTTCGAAAAGTCGATCCTGGATCTTGAGGCTGACTTGCACAAATGGATCAGAGAGGCCCGAAATGTCCCCCGCCCGCAACCCTTTGGCCTCTTTCACCTCGACCAACAAGTGATGGCGTTCTCGTATGTGCGGGTCGGCATTGTACAGCTCGGCTTGGAGGCTACCAATTGCGCCCTCGACCGCGCTCAGGTTTAGGGCCTTGAGTTGGCGCTGGGGACGCTCCTGGCGCGCATGCTGCGCAAGTTCCTCGGTCAGCTGACTGTACACGTCGCGGTGCTCGACGAACATCTGCCGCAGCTTGGCCAACTCCTGTTGCCGCTTTTCTACGCTCACACATTCCTCCGCAGAGCCGTCCTTCGACACATACAAAACTCGAGTCGTCCCTTCAGTCCCTACGCGCGCGATCAGGCTACGCCCATCATCCGTGTAGGGCTCCTGGAGCGGGATGGCATGTGCGAAACCAATCTCGTCTAAACGGACACGCACAGCAGAGTTCTTGGCCGCGAATTCGTTGGGCACGCCGCGACGGGACAAGCCCCGTCGCTCCACCACAGCACCTGGTACGGGGGCGGCAGAAGCACGCCTACCAGGCACGCCCTTCCTGATCGCGACACGCAGATCCAGCTTATGGGGCTTCATGGGCTCCTCCCAGGCGTACATGCTGGACTCATGCGGAGCCAACGAAATCCAAGGGTGAGACTCACACCCTAGCTGCCGGAAGTGAATCATGAAGTTCTTCGTCCTATTCACGATGCGATACGGCGGGTTCGTGCTCGGGTCTAGCTTGTTGACAATGACATAGACGCTGGGGCCAACCGGTTTCAGCTGGACTGTGATGTACTCGGGGCCCTCCTGTGTGTATGTGGATGTGTGTGTGCGCGCGCGTTAGATATATGTGCGTAAGGGTCTGCATTTTCCGATAAATGCGCTCATTGTATCTACGATGCTGTACCTCAGCTACCTGTGTTTGAAAGTTGAGTTTAACCAATCAGTAAAATTTCTGATGTTACAATAACAACCGCTTACCAACCAACCACGCACCTGTTCGCCGTTGCCTATCTCCGCATTGTGCTGCGTGTCCACGACCAGCTGGCCCAGCGCACGCATACGGAGCAGACGCATGTCCTCCTCGTGGGTCCGGAAACGCAGCGTGGCCCCGGTGGTCGCCAACAGCTCCTTCAGCGCGGCCATGACCTTCTTAAAATTCTTGCCCGCGATCGACTGGCCCTCAATTGTCAGCAGCACGTCCCCCTTTTGAATCTCGGTCTTTTCCGCAAACCGGTTGGCCTTCAAGCCCTTGACAATCAAGTTCTCGTGGTTCCAATCCGTCTCCAGCCAAAGGCCAATCTCCTGGCCAGGTGGCAAGACAATGTCGAATTCGGGAGCCTTTCGCGTCATGAGGTGCTTCACGCGGGACAAGTCAGTCTGTCGGGACAGCTTCAGGCACAAGTCCACACCGTCGTCGATCAGGAATGGAGTGCTCTTGTCGTAGTTGCCCTTGAGCTGCACAGTCACTCGCTTCTCAGTACTGCGCGGCAAATGCGCTTGGGCAATCCGATGGCTGCCAATCTCGTCAGAAATGTGGCCCAGACGGAAGTACGTAGAGTCCTGCGAGAGGTAAAGAGGCAGCGGGTGCCGGTTCCATACCACATAGCGAGGGCAAAAGAAGACAACTCTTGTGAACTGGCCAAGCCGGCCGGGCGCCAGGTTGATGACAAAGCCAATCTCCATGTCGCCCCACTGCGGATGCCGCACCGTCAGGACTTGATTCACCCCGACGGTGTCGAGTGAGAAGCCCTTGGACCAGCCTGAGTCATTCACCTTCACCTTAAGTCGTTGTTGTCCCAAGGTCAAGACGGTGTCCTCGGCAAAATTGAACATAAAGGAGGCATCGCAGAGCTCGTCGAGGTCGTACGAGTCCGTGAAGTGCGTCGACATCTTTGTGGTGTTGGTTCGCAGGCCCCCCTTCACTTTCCTGTGAAACTGAGACAGCCCCTCCTCACCAGGGTACTGCTTGTGCCGCTTCTTGTTCCAACTTGAGATATTGAGAGGAGAAAAGCCAGCTTGCGAATGATATGCGCCCTGCATCGGCAAGGGCTTTGACGGGCTGTCCTCCCGGCGCTGGGGCCGGAATTGCCCGACGCCGCTGAAGGCCGCTATGGGAGGGTTAGAAGGCCTCCCCCCACTCGGTCCAGGCGATGAGGTGGTCGGTGTATCGGACGGACCACCACCGGGCGATACCACCGGAGTCGTCGCCGATGCCGTTGCCTTGGCGGCGGTGGCCGCACCCAAGGTACCAGCCGGAGGGGTCGACTTTCCCTCCTGCAAGTACGTGAGCAAGCAGTTGGTGTTGTTGACCAGCCAGTAAGGACAGTACACCGTAGTCCGCCGCTGACCCGCCCCACCGACTTGATGGTGTAGCTCCAGCAGCAGCTTCTGATTTTCGGTGTCCACTATGACTATGGATTTCGCCACCTCATTGTCCCCGGCTCCAGCACCGCCCCCGCTGCCCTTGTGGATGAGAGCGCTTTCAGGACTGCGACAGTACTCAGTTTGGACGACGAGCATCAAAGGGCAGTCGAGGCGCACGTCGTGGGCGGGCAGAGACTGGCCGGCCTGAAGCTGCGCCTTCCAGAGCAATGCCTTGCTCCTGAAATCATGCAGCTCAAAGATGCAGGCTTCAGGCAAAAGGTTCTCCAGGACCAGCGGAGGGTGAATCAGAACCATGTACTCCACTGGGTCATGCACAGACTCTCCCTTTCTACTGCTCCAGCGGGATGGAGTGCCGGCGCGCTTGCGCGGGGCATCCCCAAGCTCCTTGCCTGTAGGCCCCATGGTCTCGTCGGAGCTACCGCTTGTTCCACCCTTCTTGAGCTCAGTACGCACCACTTCCACGCAGTAGCTGACGGGAGAGGAGGTACTGGCGGACGATGCTGACGATGACGATGACGCTGCGGCAGGTTGGTTACTGGCACGTAAAAGGGGACAAAGAAGATGCCGGGCCTGCCGCTGCAGCACGGCCGTAGCAAACGAAGGAGAGTCCACCTCGCGTGACGGGTCATGGCCTCCATGATGGTGGAGCGAGGCCTCAAAGAGCCTTGCCGATTCATCCACCAGCATTTTCAAGTCTACCGGCTCGGTGCTGAATTGGACCTCGTCCGTGCGGCGGGGATGCTTCCCCATGGCGCCTCCTGCTGTGGGGACGGGCCACACCTTCGGCTTGACCCAAAGCTTCCCCAAAGTGCGCAGAAAGCCCGAGCTAGCACCAATCTCCGCGGCCAGCCGCAGCAGCTCAAAAGGTACGTTGTAAGTCCCGCCAGGCGCCAGCGTCGTCGACATGCCTCCCAAAGGACCACCGGCCGCCTTGCTACCGTCGGTTACGGCCACGTCTTCCTCCAGGTCCTTGCGAGAGGGTCGGTGATCAGGACTTGAGTGAGCTACGAGCACGATATCGTGCTTCGTACAATTCCGGACCCGAAACACAGACCGCAAAGTCAGCTGCCGGCACCCGTCCAGCAGACGGACCTCACTCACCAGCTTCAAAGCATTGTGGACCTTCCAGTCGCCCAAAAGCCGTTCGGCTTCTGGATGACCAGGCAAGGGCCGCAGACTCTCGAAACGGACCCCAAGAGCATCGGCGGAGACGCACGTCAGCCATCGATACCCTCCCAGCTGCACAGAAATGCTCCATCCCTTGTCGAAAAGGCGGGAATAATGCTGCTGTTGGTGGTGGACCTGCTGCTGCCCAAGCGCAGCTGAGGGCAGAGCGCGGCCATGGCTGGTCGAAGCATTGCCCGTCTTCCTTGAATTGGCTGCTTGCTCGTCGTCCGGCAGGAAGAGGTCCCGGTTCACATCGAAGGGCACCTCGAGAGATTGCAGATTCTGCAGAACCGTCATGGTCGCTCCAAAGGACAAGCGACTAACCGCTCCATGCTTCAGGTACTGCAAGGACACCGCGGCCTTATCGATGGTAGCGTGGGGCTGGAAGCACCGCACGACTTGACCCGTCAGATTGCAGATCGAGAACGGCGCCCGGGTCTCCGGGAGGAGAGGTTTAGGAAACTCGTGACTGATGCGCAAGCGATCGCTGCCGAGCGTTGAGAAAAGCGACGATGCCGGGAATTCTAGCCGCACCTCCTCCACCGCGGTAGGGCGAGCACCAGTCCGACTCGAGGCCGGCAAGTCCTCATCGCAAGTGCTGCCAAAGGCTTCGCTGTTGAAAATGCAAGCAGCCAACTGAGTATCGTAGACCGTGGTGAAAAGTAACAGGTAGAGCTTATCAAAATGGAGTACGTCGGAATTGATCTGCTGAGCCAAGCGCGTAGTGTAGCCGAGAGTCTGCAGAAATGCGCTCGAGACATTCACCAGCAGTGGGCAATGAGAGCGGACTGTCAGGCCTCTGCCACGGGCGTGCCCATCCTCGTACAGCGCCCTGCATGCAAACGGCTCTAACAAAGGTTCCCAGCACTTGAGCGCAATATTGAAATAGTCGCTCCAGACCCGCACGTGCAGGCTAATGCTGAGCGACCGGGACAGTATTCCCCTGGGACTGCCTGAAGATGGTGACATTGAAAGCAGGCTCTGAGACCGCGCTTCCTGACCTAGCTGCCCGCCGTTGAAACCCAGCTTGAATTCGTTCTGCACCGCTGCAGCACCAGAAGCAACGCCCACGTCCACGTTGGGACCGTGGTAGACCATGGCATGGAGCTCACCAACCACCAGCTTGATGAGCGGCAGATGGAGGCCGAGAATTGGATCGAGCAGGAGGAGTTTCAGACTCGCTAACTCCACCGTCACCTGGCAGGTCAGCGCAGACTCCTCGTCGTCCTCGTCGCCATCTCCGGCACCACCATCCAACGTACTTGCCGATATGTCCGCGAGGGTCTTGCTCAAAGCCGGATCACAGACGGGCTGAGCGCTGCTACTGCTGCTGTCGACTGCGCCTTTCGCGTGACGTGCGAGCTGAAAATGCGTGGCGAAGGCGCTTCGCAGGCCTTTCCGTCCTTCTCGTGAGCGGGCTCGGTGTGGAGCAGCAGCGTGAAAACCCCGCAATTCCTGGCACATGTCAGCCAAGGCCTCGGGCGTGGGGCCAATGAAGACTGTCACAGTGCCGAGAATAAAAGCCAAGTCCACATGGCTACCCATAATGTAGCAAGGCCGCCGCGGCGTGGACGTAGGAGTTGCACTGGGAAGAGTCAAGCTACGTGAGGGCATTTCCAAAGGATGGACAGCAAATGGTGGCGGCTGCACGAAGGGGTCCTCCAGGGGCTTCTTGTCCAAAGGAAAGGGTGAGCTCACGACGTTGCGGATCTTCTCAATCGCAGGCAAGGACGCCTGTACTTCCAGGTGGTTGGAGTCCCGATCATAGCAGTACAACAAATCTAGCGACAGGCCATCAACTACGATCCGGGAGTCGGCCACGCTCGGGCCCCATTGCCCCTCGGAGAGCAGCCGTTTGACCGACGCGGCCGCGTCAAAGCCCGTGCCCAGGCCTAAGGATAAGGCCTCGCCTCGGACATGCGTGAGGGTGGAGCCAACCATATCGCCCTTGTAGCGGTAGAAGAGGTCTGTCCCGCAGTGCACCACCATCGTGGCGGTGTCCTTGGCCAACGCATCCTCGGGCGCCGAGACGCAAGGCCGCGTGGCCCACACCCGGACGTCCGTGCCTCCCGAGAGCAGCAGGTTTTGAGACCCCCCACTCAAAACCCGCGGGCTTTGAACATCGGCCCCGCTCGTTGTTGTCGCCTCTACCGTCAGGTCAGGCTTTCCATAAATGGGGAAGCGGAAGTAGTAGGAGAAGATGTCGACCACCAGCCAGACCAAGCTCAGGTCTTTGTGCAGGGCCTCGGCATCCTTCAGGCCCACGTTGATGCACATCCAGTTGTCTGGGGTCATGGAAAGCGTGACTTGGAGGGGCAAAGCCGGGGCTACGCTTTTCAAATCGGAGGTGAAGCCGAAGTCTGGGTCTATGAAACCCGGCACACACAGCGCTGAGGCCGGCCCAACGGCTGAGAGTGCAGCACCACAGCGTAGAAACTGCCGCTGCAATGTGCGCCGGGGGACACGTAGGTCCACAGCCTGCATGTACCCTGCCCCGAAGCTTAGCTTCACCGCGCCTTCCCCTCCTGAGACATTTAAATAGGCATTGGCCAGGTCGATCTGGGCCACCTCCAACACGGGGGTTCGGAGGCCGTTGTCCGCCATGAAGAACGACGGGGGTTGCACCAAGAAAGTGTCGCGATCGAGGCGGAGGGCTAGGGAGAGCGTGGGGGCGATGAGGCCAAAGTCCCAGATGGCCTTGTGGTCGGCCAGCCGTTGGAAGAAAGGCCGCGTGTCGTAGGCAGGCCAGATGTCGGGGAACAACACAGGGGGAGCCGACCCGGACGCCTCCCGAGCAAAAAGATCGTCCGGTGCGTAGAAGCGTGGCCTTTCTGACATATTATCGTACCAGACGCTAAAGAGCAAGTACAGTTGTGTCATTGTCACCTGGGCGTCAAAAGCGGCGGCGGCTCGTGCCGTGCTAGGTGAGAGGAAGGCCAAGAGGTACCGCGTGTGCGCCTCGTCGAGACTGTCCCAGTAAAAATCAAAGGCCGTCATGTCCCTAGTCAGCTCCTCCCAATGGAAGTCACAGGCTGTTCCCGGCAATGGCGCGCTTGCTGGCTGCACAGACGCGTAGACGGGCTGTCCAGCCTTTACGCTGCCCCAAACCCGAGATTGAGACAGGTCATCCGCCTTGGTAATCTTGGTCACCACCGCCGCCAGCAATTGCACATCCCGGGCGGCAATCGCATACCTGTGACAGCCCCCTTCCTTGTACAGCACCGGCCCTGCCGCACCAACATTTTCACGATAAGCAGCAGCCAAAGAGCGTGACCGCCTACCTCCCCCCGTCCCGCTTGATGCGTCGCCCTCCTCCGCGTCGAAAAACGCGCCCTCGTCTTCCTCCTCATCTTCAAAGCTGACCCGCGCGGCAGAACCAGCCGAAACTGAGTAAAAAAGCTCATCCACTGCCGCATGAGAGGGTGCAGCCCTGCTTCGCCGTACAGGCACCTCGTCCGCCGCGTTAGTGGCATCCGAGACATCGTGAGCTTCCGGCTGGCGCCATGTCGTCTTGCTAAACTGGCTATCCACGTGGAGGTACCGGGCCTTCAACGCGCCGAGGTCTGTCTCGCCAGAATTCCGAGGTAAGATGATGGTCACATCGTGCGCACCAAAGGCCCACTTATGTGCCGCTGCCGGGGCCGACGACGATGGGATAGAAGGCGCAGAAACTACAGGCGGGGCTGCGACGATGCCATTGGGGAAGTTGACCACCTTCTGCACCAGGGGCAGGATCACCGTATTTTGCATACCACGGTACAAATTTAGGAAGCGGAAGGTAAAGCACACGCGCATGCGGTGGCTCTCCATCTGCACCTCCGGAAGCGCCCCTCGCTGGTACCGCACACTGAAGACAGGCGGCGGGGGGAGGGAAGGGCCACCGGCGCCTCCTGATTCCTCAGTCAGCCTGCTGATGACGACAGGATAATCCTCCCCGCCCGGAGTCAGGTCCTCCACCAGCATATTCTCGCAGGTGACAGCGACGGAGGAAAGCGGCAGCGGCGGCTTGCCCCCTTGGCTGCGCTGGATGACCTCGCTGCTCACGTATTCCGAGATGACCTTGAAGTAGGCTTTCCCCTCGTTCACAAACACCATGCTGCCCGACGCCCAGCGCAGGTCCAGTATCTGCTCCACGGCCACCGACGACTCAGCTCCTTCCTTGAATGACGAGTCAACGGCACCGGACGAGCGGCGTGAAGAAGTGGTGGAGGCCATAGAGAAGGAAGGCGCGGCCGAGGGTACGAACAGTCTTTGGACAATGCTGCCAAGATCGTCGAGGTGTGCGGCCACACGATCGAGCTTGAAGATTACGGAAAGGTCACTGAGGCGGACGGTCGTGTGCTTATTGACTTTGCCACCAGCAGCTCCTGTCAAGCCCAGCTCGGCCCTTCGCAAGGATGCCGTGGAGGAGCCACCCCGCCCCCATCCGCATTCATGGTCCTGCTTGGTCAATATCACTGTCAGCGCCTTTGCGTGTGCGTGCAAGGCCACGGCCTCCTGCACCTGGAGCTGCTGCTTCTGCTTCTGCTGCTGCCCCCGAGCCTGGCGGCCTGAAGATGTGGGCACCCCGGTACGATGATTAGAGGGCTTCGTCGGCGTGCTCCGGCCATTCTTCTTACCATCTCCCCCAGCGCTTGTTGTCGTGGACCCTGCGGCAGGCTTGACGGCCACTTGAAAGACCAAGCATTGGCCCTCGTCCTCAGCAAAGCACTTCTCCACGCTCAAGGAGAGGCGCTCGTCGTAGGTCAGCTTCACGTAGCTTACGCCCAGCCCTTTCGCCACGAAATAGAAAAGGAGACATTGCTTGTTCAAGAAGGCCATGTCGGGAAGCAAAACCCTACCAACCCGCTGGCCCACGTCCACAGCAAACGTATTGAGTATTGTCCGCGCCTTGGATCTGTCTGCGGAGCCTCCCTGCATCTCAGCTTCCAAACCCAGAAAGCTCTTGGATCGAAACTCCTGCAGCAGCATCCCTAGGGCCTGCTCCGCCGACTCCTTGGAGAAGCCAGCCTCCACAATCTTGGACATTGCCAGCTTCCAAATGATATCAGAGGGCTTGCCAGGGTCGGAAAAATGCACCCACGCCTCCACCGTATCGGCAAGCAGCCGGGCCGCGCGGGCCAACATCTCTTCCTTGAGAGGCAATGGAGGCTGATCCACGAGGGCTCTGTCCCCGTGGACGGCCACCGCCACCGAGTCCACCACGACCTCAGTCAAAGAGTCCACAAGGTTGGAGAGAAGAAAGAGACGAGGCGGCGCTGGGATAGCTCGGGCAGGAAGACCCGTCTCTTGCCGTTTCTTGTTACTCTCAGACATTCGAAAAGCATGGACGGTGGAGGCCACCACCTCGAGGCGCCGCGGCGAGACACGGAACTCAAGTGGGGACAAGTGCACGTCGAGGCGCGATCGAGGATAGCCTGGATGACCGGGCAGGGTACACATTGTGGCCATCGCTTCCGTGGCCACGGGTAGCGTCAGCAATGGGAGCCGCATAGCCGCCTCGTCGCCTACTATCTCTCCGTCTGCGTCGCGTGGGACCATGAGCACGTCCAGGGAGATGGACGGCAGCGAGACGTAGGTGCGCTCCACATAGGCCGAGGACTGGGCCTGCAGTAGCCGCTGTGCTCTGACAGATGGTGGCTTCAAGTCGTGCTTCAGGATGAAGACGGTCTCCTCTATTAACGCCTCTTGCTCCACCAGGAGAAGTGCCTCCAGGTAGGCCCCGCGGAAAAGGCGCAAGCCTTTCAATTGCGCCACCACCTCATCGCCCTCTACGTCTGAACGGAGCAGGGCCCCAACCCGAAGCTCTATTGACTCGAGGGACACAGCAAGGTTAACGGTCACATGCTGGCGCAAAATAAAGTCCACGTGGCTAGGAACGGCGTAAGCTCTTCGACACGCAGCCAAATAACGAAGGGCTTGGAAATGCGGGGCCGCGCAGAAGGGGCTCTCTGAGGCAGGGATAAGCTCCCTCAAGTTCTGTAGCAAGGCCGGAGTGACATGCATCCAGAGCGGAGCTGCATGCACCTCCACTGTCAGCTGCTTATGCCGCAGCTGGCTCTTGCTCAGGTACGCATCCAACGTAAACTCGGTCACAACAGCCGACTCGTCACCCTCATCCTTGGTCGCCTGCGGACAAAGGTCGAGGTGGAGCAGAAGCACAGGCCGGCCAGGTGCCTTGTTCGGAGAGGTGATCGTTGCCCTGCCGAAATCCAACAGCTTCTCGCCATGCGCGTCTGTTGCGGCCACAACGTCGACTGAGGCATTCAGACCCATCTCTTCCCCTGGGATGGCCATCCAAAACTCGCCTTGCACCCCACTCACGGCCAGTTTCAAGACGCTTCGGACCCGCTGCTCGGATAGCTGAAGAGTGTCCAGGGCCAGGCTCACCTGCTGCAAGTGCACGTTCACATGCAGGTAGGCAGACGTGGTGGCCGTGTCCTCCAAAGACGCCGAGTCGCTTACGCCGGCCCCCAAATGCCCGCCGTTGGTGGGGCGGCCGTACCGACAAAACAAGGCGTCAGCCACATCGTCGAACGTGCTCTCACTAGTCAAAGTGGCCTGCCTCTCTGTCGTGCCTGATGGAGACGACCAAGAAGACGGAATGCCGGCCGTGGTGACAACGTACGAAGAGGAGGTCGCCATCCAGCGGCGCAGGCTTTGCAACACGCTATTTCCGTTGGGTCCTTCCGTCAATCCGTCCAGCTTGGCCTTTGTCCGACCCACCGCCCTATATAGCAGGATTTCTTCAGCCGTCAGCTCCAGCTCCAGAGAGGCAAGCTCTTGTGCCGCCTCCGCCACCTCTGTGGGCACCGCTTCGCGCCTCGCCATGCTAGTGGCCAGGGGACTGGCGGGGTCCGCTGCCGCGAGGAGCCTCCTGTAGCAGAGCAAATACTGGTCGCGGAGCTTGGCACGCTCCACAAGGTTGCCCCAAGAACGCCGCCGGGTGCTGCTACTGCTAGCGACTGGAGTGCCATTGGAGGAAAAGGAGGAGGCACGTAAGGGCCCTTGCTCCTGCCGGCGGACCTCGGCTACGACAACATCCTTGGCATAGCGCCACCAGGCGACAGGCGCCGCCTTCACACTTGCCTTAGGCCGCAATGTCCAGTACCGCAACTGGGTAGTGGCCGCTTGCACGCTGCGAACGAGGGCGGCCATGGAGAGGTTGTGCTCGCGGTTGAGGTTGATGCAGACCTCCTTGGCCACCTCCACGTTAAGGTCCTGGATGAGGCCGTGCTTGGGGTGGTCCGTGGAGGCGCGATAGGCAACGCTGAGGCTGAAAGGCCTGACCATCCAGGAAGAGCTCTCAGGGTCTGCAGGGCATCGCCGGTGCAGGCACCGGGAGGAAGAGGAATCGACGGTCGATGTTACTGTCGCCGTCGTCGTTGAAGGGCCCGTCGCCACCGCCGCCGTTGCCGAACAATCTTGTCCATCCTCCTCGTCCTCTTCCCCAATTTGTAAAGAATGCAGCAGCGACTGGTTATGGACATACATGCCCACGCCATCAACGACAACGGTCTTGGAGATGAGTTGCCGCACGCCTGCTGCCAGCGCGGCCTGGTGAAGCGAAGAAGGAGTGGCCGGAGAGGCAGGGTCGGCCGAGGCCCGAGCCTCCCCCGAGGATAAGACGCCCATGTGGATGTGCTGGATGTGGATGCCTACCACGTTATGGCTCGACTCCACTTCACCGCTGCAGTGGGTGCCACGTCCTTCCTCCTCCTCGTCCTTCTCCTCTTCCTCCTCCTCGTTCTCGATCGAACGTCTCGACAGCAAATCATTGTGACGGTGCAATGGGGCCGATGACGACGCTAATGGTGATGCCACAAACGACGATGACGACGCCGCCGTTGACGCCGCTGCGTCTCGCGAGAAAGATAAGGAGGCTGCGCTCTTGTGCTCGTGGTGGAACATGATATCCAGATTCCTCACATCGACCTCCATATTCTGCAGGACCTTCATCAGCACCGATGTGGCAATGGACGTGAGGAGAGACGATCCCCAGGACCGGCGGGAGGCGTTGCCTGGACGTTTGTTCGTTCAGGGTGGTGGGATGTGGGGACTCGTGTGAATGACTGATCGACACACATCGTTGGAGAGGAAGCAGCCTCGGCATTCATACCTTTGAGATTGTAGAGTTCTTCCTCAGCTCGCTGGACAATGGCTTGCTTGGCGAGCTGGGCAGCGGCTTCCATGGCGTGCAAGACGTCAGGCGTCGGGGGGCCGTCCACGGCTCGAGGATGAAGGCAGAGCTTCACATTATGGAGGATGAGAGAGGCCTTTCCTGTCGTCAGACTGCCCCACGGGATCTGTCGTAAATTGACGTGGATAAAGCATTCGTGAGTCCAGTGCTTGCTTGAAAGGTGCGACGAGACGTCCGGGCGCGTATGCAAGGACTGAGAGAGGAAGAAGGGATATAGGCTCACACAAAAGCAAGAAACCCACCTTGAGACGAAACGCTCCCACGACGCCTTCGTGCACGGAGAGCGGGGCATCGGGCCAGAACTTGCCGAGGGCATCCTCGCGGAAGCGCAGGTTCTGAAGGCTGAGATCCCCTTGCCAAAGGCCCAGCTGTGAATGGTGGAATCGATGACAGGTTTGCGGGTGAGCAAACAAGGTACCAACAAGCCCTCCTTCCCTGGCCTCTCTAACCAATGCATGCCTCTTACCTGCAAGTGGTCCTTCTCGACGCTCTGGAAGAAGTCGCCAAGGTACGAAGAGATGAGCTCTGTGAGCCGGGCGCTTGGAGAGTACATGGCAGCAAGCGCCTGCGTGTTGCATGCAGTGGGTGGTGGGATGACGGGGTGTTTGAGCGTCGTGTGGGTGTGTTGCTGGTTGAGACCATCAAAGACAAATGCCAGGTCCGGGAAATGCAGCGATTGCCCGTGGTTGTGTTGAGGGTACTGGGTTCGTAAAGCGTGTGGACGAGCTTGCCTTGTTGCAGAGGACGGCAAGGGTGTGTTTCAAAGAGGGCCTTCCACGGACATATGGGAAGGCCCATTAAATTGCGCAATGAAAAAATGAGCGATGTGTGGCGATGAGCTCCTTCATGCCTTGCGTGTGTGCGCCCTGAATCCCTGCCCAATGCTTATGTAAATTTACCAACAAGATGTGTAGAAGGACAATACCATCCGGTAGGCGTGCCCTGCGCCCTGCCCAAGACAGTCCAATGCTAGAGACGCGGAAGTCGACTGGAAGCCTGTAAAAACCTCCCCTGTTTGCCGATGTCTCTCCTTCGTCGAGACCACCTAACACCAACACCCGAACATATAACACACAACACAACACACAGCCATAACCTGAAGAAGATGAAGACCCTGTTGCGTGTCTGGCTCATTTGCGTCGCGTCCCTGCGCGTCCTTTCCGTCGTCTTGGGCTATCTGCAGCCGGCCACGCTGACCAAGAGCGTGTTTGGCCTGGCCGCGGACCAAGTGACCCCGCTCACGGCACGGACGTTTGGCATTTGGACCTTGCTCTCCGCGGTCGTGACTTTGATGTGCGCCTTGAACATCGAGTCCGGGCCCTTGTACCGTACCACAATGGCTTCTTTCGCCGTGGCCCTGCTCTATTTCGTCCTCGAGGTCGGAGTCTACCACACGGTCGACGTCCGCTCGGCCATGCCGCCTTTCGTCATCGCCAGTAAGTTACGGGAGGGGATCATTTCATTCCTTGTGCTTCTTCTTACTTATATAAACATTCCTTATTGCCTTCTTTACATCATTCTAACAGCATTGTCGGTCCTCTTACTGGCGGCGGGCTATTCATCCATTGTGATGGAGGAGGGCGGAAGCAAGAAAAGCAAAAGCAAGTAAAGTGGAATAAACCTGGAGGTGTGGTAATGAGTAGTTGTTTCTTTGGCGAAGACGTGAAGAATTAATAACCATGTACGAAGACAAATCTCGCGCCTTGCCTCTTGTTTGACTCTCTCTACTAATGCAATTTATAATTTCCATGGCTACATTTTCTTTCTTCTTTCTCGGTTCGCGCGCTACAGCCCCACCCTCCCGCCTTGTCACGAGGCCTCTAACGCTTGCGCTCCCGCAATAAGAAGAAGCCCTCCACGCCGTCGCTGTTCTCGTCCGTCTGCAGGGCCAAAAAGTGCACGCCGCCCAGCTCCTCCTTGCCCTTCTCGAAGATCTGCGCCTCCACGCGCCGGACATCGTTGAGCGTGGCCATCAGGTACTGGGTGTCAATGCCCACCTCCAGGACCATGAAGCGCTTGCTGAAGTTGGCCTTGATGAAGCACAGCTCCATGCTCGCCAGCCAGGCGGCGATGGACTTGGCGCGGGGGCTGTAGATGACGATGCCCTGCACCTGCTTGTTCCGGGGGATCGACTTGTCCAGCGCAAACAGCCGGGCGATGCCGCTGTTGTCGTAGTTCACCTCCCCGTCCAGGAAGTGGGAGGCGGGCAGGCACATAAAGGCGTACTTGTCGCCCATCAGGCCGTCCGGCATGATCTCGGGCTCTCGCAGGCCAAAGACGTCGTTCGAGTCCCGCATCTGCGAGTCGTAGCCCGGCATTTTGGAGTACACCTCCTTCTCCCGCTCGTCGATCCAGCTGAAGAGGGCATTGGTGGAGCGGCTGGGCACCACGCGGACCTTCAAGTCCTTGAGGGAGAGGCTGACCATGTTGAACATGGCGTTGCGGAAGAATCGGATGACGCGGGGCTTGACAGGCGCGTCCTCGATAATCTTCTCCACCAGCTTGCGCAGCTCGCGACTGTTGACCATGTTGCTGGGCATGGCCTCCACGGCCCGGAACTCCCCCAGCGAATCACACACCATCAGCTCCCACAGCTTCTTCCCGTCCTCCCCTATTACGGGCCGGGAGTAGCAGTCCAATTCCCATTCCTGGGCCAGCCGCTCCCTCACCGTGTCCTGCCGCGACGTTGTCGATGGCTCCAGGCTGGCAAACACGACGCCCTCCGGCAAGCCGAGGCTGCTACGGTCCGATCCCTGCTGCTTTTGCTGCTTTAGCAAACCACGCGAGGAGGGACGGCCAGGGACGAATGCCTCCAGGGGCAGCAGCAGCGTGGCCAAGACCAGCACCTGCACTAGCAGTAGCCCGGGCAGCGACGGCATCGTTTCTTCTTGCTTGAGAAAAATGACGGGACTGCGTTTCGTTCAGAGCGCGCTGTGCTCAGAATAGGCGAGGCGTGCGACCTCCGTGCCTGTGTCGGTGTGTAGGTAAATGAGTGTGGTCGTGGTGTCTGAATGAGTGTGCGTTAGCAAGGACGGCAAGTGAAGCAGCAAATATCCATCATCGCCAAATGCCAACCTCCAACCCACAAAACCAAAACGCACAGCACAAAAACCCCAAAACCAAAACCAAAAAAGAAAGCAACAACAAGAAAGGCACCACAAGGAGCTCGTGGCAATTTCAATTTTCGGCAGTCTCATTTGTTTCTATCGTATGGTTGATATGATACATAAACTAAATTCTTAGCTGCTACTCTACTGTACGTCCCCAGAGGGTCTTTCCTTCCTCAGTCAATGAAGTACTCCTGGGCGTCGTCAAAGGCTTTCTTTGTCCGCCAATCTGAATTGTCCCGCTGAAAGAGCAGCTCCCGCCGGGCCAAATAGATTTCGCGTATAAGACTTGAAGTACTCATCATCTCCGCACCGGAGGCTAGACTCACCACCTGAATGGTGCGGTCGTCGGTTGCGACCTTTACCCTTGGACCTCCCGACTTCTTGCAAAGCTCTACAGCGCGCCGTTCGATGTAGGAGTCCGCCGAGTCCAGCGAGCCGGTATAGACTTCGTCCACGTCCCCCTCCATCACCCGCAGCTCCGAGCCCGGCGTGTGCTCGTCGTACGCCACCACCACTTTCCAGCGGCGGGAATGGTAGATGTACCGCAGCTGCTCCAACAGCGCCTGCCGGGCGCTCGGCATCCCTGCCACGCTCCGAGCTTTGATCATTTTGGCCCAATTGCTGTGTAGGTGTACGGTGGAGAGATAAAACAAGAGGGTGAGTGAATGGGTGTGGGAGAGGCAAAAGGGGTGCAGTGGTTCAGGAAGACAAACGCGAGTGACGATTACTGGAGATGGACACCACCAGATCAATATTTCGAATTACAAAGGATCAACGCCATACATGACTCGCTGGATTGAATAAAAATAGTCAAGGCCAGACACAAAACGGTGCGGGTAGACACACAGGTCCCCCCAAACCCAACTTTCTTTCGATAAAAACTTACTTGATCACGTTGTAGCCGTCTACCAGAAGGTAGGTGCTGCACATGGCCTGGTCGAAGGGTGCGTAATCACCTGAAATTGCCTCTCGCTGCGTCGGATCCTTCTTCCGGCGCGCTTTCTTGGCCACTTCTTTGGGTCTCTCCTCGGCTTTCATGAGCTTTTTCATTTGCTTCACGAACGCTATTTGCCGTCGAACTGGGATGTTGATTTGAGAACTCACACGCGGAGCTCGGCACTCGTCACTTTCACTGTCGCAGTCCTCGTCGTCATCGCTTTTCCTGCGCCGACTTGTCCGATTTTTCTTGTTGCCCTTAGTCGCATAACGCACCACCCCGTGGCGGCTGCTGCTGCTTGGCAGAAGGAGACCGAGGGGGCTACGGACAGCGGGGTTGCTGCTACAGCGCGTTGGACGGCAACATGTCTTGGCGGAGGCAGGAAACACCGGCGCAAACGCCAAGCAAGTGGCCCGGTACTCTCCATTGCGTATTCTTGACGTGGCGGCGGCCCCGGAAGCTTTGAGGAGGCCGAAGCCGAGGAGGAGGAGCAGGGGTAGACGAAGAAGCAAGTCCCGCCGACGGCCACCAGGGTGCAGGCAGCGCATCTTTTGTACGCGAGGGGCTTGTGCCTATCAAGACTCGATTTGATCCATTGTAATGGCGCGCGGGGAGGAAATCAGGAATCGATCTGCGTCGCGCTGGGGAGGATGACGTTGGTGCTGGTTGGGCAGCGTGGGAAGACGCCAAGGCCAGGGGAAGCTGTGGATGGATGGATGGGAGGGAGGCAGAGAGATGAGAATAATAGTGCCGAAGGATGATGAGCATGTACAGAGTCGGAAGAGCGCATGGAAAGAGCATGCAACGCACAAGCGCACAAGGCCAGCTCACTCAGTTGCAATATGATGATGGAGAGACAAAGAGACCCCGCGGCGCGAAAGATGACGATAAGATTTTGCTCGTTGCAGTCGAAGCGGTGCTGCTGCTTTGCTTCCTCACGACGACACACACAAACCCGTCTCTTACCCTCCTCCCCTCCCCACCACAGCTTCTCGAGCGTGCGAGGGTGCTTCTGGCTAAAGCGGCTCGGAGCGAGCATCATGATGGCTGCGTTGCAAAGACGGGGCTCCGTCCCGACCCTCATCATTGTTCTTGCTCTGCTGCTGCTCGGGGCCATCCTTCAATGTAGTGCCTTTAGGCCGCCTCAACAAGCGCCCTTGTCGTCGTCCCGCCAACCCCAAGTGTCCAGCTTCATGCCCACGTCGCGGCGTGGGCCCTCGGCCAGCCGGCCCTCCGTCCTTGGCACTCCTCTTCCTCAAACTTTTGCAACCATGTCCGCGGAGCAAAGCCTTGTCGACTCTGTATCATCCAGTGCCGCGGCCAGCAGCAACGATGAGAAGCTCACGCAAGTGATTACGCAACTCCGGCAAGTCATGGACCCGGACCTGGGGTCGGACGTGGTGACGCTGGGCTTCATCAAGAACCTGACCATGGCCGCGGAGACGGGCAGCGTGCGCTTCGTGCTGGAGCTCACGACGCCCGCCTGCCCCGTCAAGGACGACCTCAAGGCCCAGGCGACCCGGGTGGTGGAGGAGTTGCCCTGGGTGAGCAAGGCCGAAGTGATTTTGTCCTCCCGCCCCATCAACGCGGGCCGCCCCGCCTCGGCCGACATCAAGGCCACGGGCTTGTCTTTGGTGAACAACGTGATTGCCGTCTCCAGCTGCAAGGGCGGCGTGGGCAAGTCCACCACGGCGGTGAACCTGGCCTTTGCGCTGGACCGGCAAGGCGCCCGGGTGGGTATCCTGGACGCGGACATCTACGGGCCCAGCCTGCCCACGATGGTGATCCCCGACACGGAGGTGGTGGAGTTCGTGGAGAGCCAGATCCGGCCGATGGTGAAGCTGACGGGCGTGGACGCGGCGGGGCAGCCCAAGGGCGTCAAGCTCATGAGCTTCGGGTACGTGAACCCGGGCGCGGCGGCCATCATGCGCGGGCCCATGGTCATCCAGCTCATCAACCAGCTCCTGACCCTGACTAGTTGGGGCGAGCTGGACTACCTGATCCTGGACATGCCGCCCGGCACGGGGGACATCCCCCTCACCCTCTGCCAGTCCCTCAACATCACGGCCGCCGTCATCGTCACCACCCCGCAGCGCCTGAGCTTCACGGACGTGGTCAAGGGCGTGGATATGTTCGACACTGTCAATGTGCCTTGTGTGGCGGTGGTGGAGAACATGGCCTACTCTGACGTCTCGGCCCTGGACGACGCCGCCTCCAAGGGGGCACGTGACCCCGAGGGAAGCGCCTCCACCGCGGCCTCGGAGCCCTGGCAACGGCTGCGGGAAGAGATGGAGGAGGTGGTTAAGGCCGCGGAGGATAAGAACCAAGCGGAGTTGGTGGACGAGCTGCTGGCCACGGTGCAACGACGCCTGCAGACGGACCGGGTCGCCCGACCTCTGTTTGGACGGGGCCACCGACAGCGATTGGCGGACATGTGGGGGCTGACCAACACGGTCTCTCTGCCTGTGCTGGAGGAAGTGTCGAGGTCGGGTGATTCGGGCGTGCCCTTGGTTTTGGGCCAGCCGGATTCGGCGGCCGCGCAAGTGTTTATGGATCTGGCGGGCCGGGTGGTGCGGGAGGTGGCCAAGCTCCGCCATGACCGCTCTCGCCTCCGCCCCTCCATCACCTATTTGCCTGCTGAGCACATGATTGCTGTGACGGTGCATGGTAGTAACGATGCAGGCGGAGCGGAGGAGGTGACGCCGCCGCAGAAGATGTCCCCGGCTTCTTTGCGTCGGCAGTGTCGGTGTGCGATGTGCGTGGAGGAAATGACGGGGCGGCAGATTTTGCGGCCGGAGGACGTGTTGGAAGAGATTAAGCCGGTGGAGATTGGCGCGGTGGGCAATTACGCGGTGGGCATTACATGGACGGATGGCCATAAATCCTTGTTTCCCTACCGGAGTTTTGTGGATGGGTACGATAAGGGCGTAAAGCCGGCCAAGGAGAGTAGGTAGCAGGGAAGAAAGAAAGGAAAGCAGTGCAAGTATAGCCAGTGAGTTGTTGTAGGGGAGAGGAGGGGCGTGGTAGTTGTGATGGTGGCGATGCACAAAAGTTATGCCGAATGAAATGAGAAAAGAAGGAAACGTCTGACAGTGAATGCGAATTTGGTTGAATCGCGTTTTTGTGTTGTTGGGTTTTGGAAGGGTGAGGTCGTTGCCCGTTCAATTTGATTAAATGCTTTTTTTCGTTGTGCGCTCGTGCGTGCTTGTCTATACATTTAAAAACGCTAGCTCTTTATTCTCCAGTTCCCATCGCGGATTCCTTGAGTCTAGTTCTTTACAAGGTGCCGGACAATGGCTTCCGCGTCGGTCTTCCACGTCTCCTCAGGCAAGCAATCCTTCAGAAAGAAGGGCCCTTGCTTCGTCCGTACCAGAGCGGTCATGTGTGCCCGCGCATCCGCAGCGCGGGCCAGGTCTGAGATGAGCGAGCGCACGTACGTACCGCCCTGGCACTCAATTTCCAGCCCAAAATGCGGCCACGGCATTACCTGCCCGGCCTCCTCCTCCGCCGGCACTAAATTTAAAAGGTCAACTTGCACGGGCCGGGGCTCCACCTCCACCACTTCGCCTTTGCGGGCCAGCTCGTACAGCCGTTTCCCATTTTTCCTGAGGGCCGAAAAGGCGGGTGGGCGCTGCATGATGTTACCGCGAAAGGCGCCCAAGGCCGCGTCGAGGGCTTCGGGCGTCACGTGCGCCACGTCCACCGTCTCGGTTATTTGCCCCGTGGAGTCCATCGTGTCGTACTCCGAGCCCAGCAAACCAACAGCACGGTAGGCTTTGGAGCCTTTCAAATAGATGCTGAGGTCCCGGCAGCCCGTGCCCACCCCCAGGACCAGGACGCCGGTTGCCATGGGGTCGAGCGTACCGCCATGTCCGACCTTCACCTTGACTTTGATGCCTGCCCTCTGCCTCGCCTCCTTCTCCAAGACCCCGCGGACTTTTTGCACGACGTCGTTGGAAGACCAGTCCTTCGGTTTGTACACTGCCACGAAGCCGTTCATGTCTAGCGGTGGCCGCTCGGTGGCGGCCGCGGACGTCGTCTCGTCTCCGGTGGCCGACATGGCAGGCTGGTATCTTGGTTTAAATGCTTGCTTGCCTGAACCCGGGGTCACGGACATGCTGCGGGAACCACACGAGACAAAATATGGCGGACAGAAAAGGGACCTGGTCCTGGCCAGGCCGTGGACCAGTGCTGCTGCATTAGGGCGCATGCTAGATGCTGGAGAGGTGAAGGAGGCGTTGGCGGCAGTGGCGAGAAGGAGGAGTAGGGGGGCGCCGAGAATGAAAGGCCTGCGTTGCTGCGGCCAGGCCATTGCTGGGCGACCTTCTCGCCTGTTTAGAGGAGAGGGGGGTGGTGGAGTGGGTGCGGTGAGTCTTTTGCGACGGTAATTGCCTGGGCTTGTGGGGTGTGCGGTGGAGGTGTTGGTGGGGAGGTTGTTATCGTCGCCGAAACCCAAAAGGGGGTGTGATGCTCTGCACGGTACAGTGTAGGCCTGCTTCGGCATGCGCCAGAAAAAGCCCTCCCAGAGGGTGCACTCTAAAGAAACAAGACAAGACAAGACAAGACAAAACGAAAACGCGGGGGGAACACACTTTTCTGCGGCCTCTTTGCTTCCATTTCCACATCGACATACACCAACCCCAAGCAACCCCTTCGACCCCAAACACACCCTACAGAACACGGCAGTCCGAGCGAGACGATGATGGGAAGCGCAGGGTCCGGCGTCGAAGAGGGTGCGTCGTCGGCGGCCGGGGCAGGCAGCATGCCCGCCGCTTCTTCTCCAAGGCATGCCAAAGAGGCTCCCTCGTCGCCCTTGGCACTCAAGAAGCTCTTACCCGAGGGCTCGTGCATGTCCATGGCGCCCGCCACAAAGAAGAACGCCATGTCTATGTGGGCTTGCAGTCCCAACGGCGAGATGAAGGTACGTGCTGTGTGTGTGTGGGGAAAAAAGCATGGCGGGAAACAAGGAGAGGCACCAAGAGCGCTGGCTTTCTTTCTGGGCTGCCAACTCTCCCATGGCGACTTGGCAGCTTATTTTATTGCATGCAGACTCTGAGACTTACGCCTCGCACCGCTGTTTATGTCTTACTTTTACTCGTTTTCCTATTTCTGAAACTCACCCACCCCTCAATCCCCCTACTCACTCGCAGGTGATCGACCCTCGCACCGGCACGCTGGCTACGAACCCCAACACCCAGGAGGCCGTGGAGCTGACGGCTGTGGATGGAATGCCCACTTGCCTGGCCCTGGCACATGGGCAGATGGCGTTGGCTATTGGCATGGAATCCGGCAAAGTAGAGTACAACAGCGTGACGTGGGGTGAGGGAGGCGTGCCCGAGTTTAGCTTTGAAGACTTCTTGGTCCGGTGCACCTCGGCAGTGCGGGA
>Ga0105055_10002279_pt1 | contig 30209 bp, 26 predicted proteins | sample BON03_FD_78090 | JGI IMG/M metagenome (GOLD analysis project Ga0105055, IMG submission 78090) | Freshwater microbial communities from Lake Bonney liftoff mats and glacier meltwater in Antarctica - BON-03 | ecosystem: Environmental > Aquatic > Freshwater > Ice > Glacier meltwater | place: Lake... | reverse complement strand
GAACCGTACGTGAATCTCTCGATTCATACGGCTCTTATTATGCAGTCGGCCAACAGTCTTTTATGTTAGACTAATTTGTAGCCTAGCTCCCAGTGATAGAACAGGTTTGGAAATGAAACCGTTACTTGCCTAAGTCATCTTACAGCTTTGACCTTGCTTCCCTTGAAGCGCTTGTACTTGTTCAGAATCCACCTGATCATTCGATGGTGAAGGTAATAAAACACAGGTCGTAAACTTCTATGGCTTATTTTCCCATAATAGTGTATCCATCCTCGGATCTTTGGATTCAGCATGGTAGCCAAATCCTGAATACCTCGTTGGGTTTTGTTATGGAAATTCAGCTTTCGAAGTTCTCCATTGATGCGAACTTTGGACTTGCGACTCATCTTACAATCAAATTGCAGAAAACTTCCCCCATTTCTCAATCTGTTTCTAAGGGGCTGAAAACTGAAACCCAGAAAATCAAATTGTACAGGATAACCTGTCAAATTTCTGCCTTCTTTCTTACAATAAACAATTTTCGTCTTTTCCGGGTGGGCTCTTAAGCCGCACTTTTCTAAACGATCCTTCAAATCCGTAAGTGTTCCGACAGCTTCCTGATAGCTTCTGCAATGGATAATAAGGTCATCAGCATACCTAATCATGATGACAGATGAATGGAATTTCTCCAGCCACTTATCTACACAGTAATGCATATACAGATTGGCAAGAATTGGGCTGATCACTCCTCCCTGAGGAGTTCCTTTTCCCGTGGGCTCTTTGACTGTTCCATCTTCAAGAATGACTGGTGCTTCCAGCCACCTTTTGATGTACACCAGTACCCATTTCTCTGAAACGTGTCTTGCCAAGGCTTTCATTAATAGCTCATGACTGACATTTTCAAAGAATTCTTGTATATCCAAATCTATCACCCAGCTATATCTTCGTACATTTTGCTGTACTTTTTGGATTGCTGTGTGCGCATTTTTGGTGGGACGGTATCCGTATGAGTTCTCTACGAATACTGATTCCAACCTCGGTTCAAGGTACGCCTTAACTACCTGTTGGGCAATCCTGTCGCTTACAGTAGGTACTCCCAAAGGACGGGTTTTACCCCCTCCCTTGGGGATCGTGACCCGCTTTATCGCAGGTGCGAAGTAACTGCCTGAGGCTAGTCTATTCCATAGTTTGTACAGTTCCGTTGAACGTACCCTATCAAAATCTGACAGGCTTTGCTGATCAATTCCAGCACTGCCACCGTTACTTTTTACTTTCTTGTAGGATTCCCATACCATTTCCTTGGTAATCGGCACCGACTTTGTCTGTTCTTTAAAAATCATCCTTAAACCTTTAAGTTGTTCTTAAATTAAAACTGCATAATTGAAGCCCTTCGCTCCATTCCCATTACAGAAATCTCATCACTACTACGGCTTCATCCGCCACCTATATACTCATCAGTAATCAACTTACAGGTAGTTCCTGCTTGTGTTTTCCTTTTCACATAGCATATAGGCTTCCTGTGATTCCACAATAAAGCCTGGATAGAAGTCATGCCTCCTTTATGACGGTTGCCGTATAGACAGTAATTAGGTGCCCTCTATACTTATCTCCGAGCTCTCGATATAGATCAGATTTTGACAACGACTGGTCTTTTCGTCACTTCATCGGACGGTTCGCTTTCGCTCATCTCTTCAATCCTTACCTGACTGTTTAAACAGCCTTTTCTTCTATCGCTTCACACATCCTTGTTGCCGCAGATGCATCATAGAAGTGGTTTGATGAGTTTTCCTAAAAACCCTCACCAAGGGACCTCCCCTCATCTTTATTATAGCTTTCACAGCACACATCGAGTAGACGGCCGTGAGCCATAAGCCCACAGCCTGCCCCGATTCTATTTTCGGGGGTGCGCCTACGCCACGGCGCACACAGTCTCACACCACCGTATCCCGATACTCGGGACAGGCTGTACGGGTCTTCCCGATAAAAATCGGGACAAGCTGTATACGGCGGTTCATCATGCTTAGAATAGTCGCTCTTTACACCAGCTATTCCTTTCCATTACTTTTGAGATAAGGCTTTACAAAGGCTCCTTATCGAATTTTCATTTCACAAGATGTTCAGCTCCCGAATCAACTTCAGGACAGGCTTTCACTACTTCTGTGAGACCTCCATAGTTCTTATGGCTCGTTCCTCGTAGCTACTGTGACCTCGGCTGACTTCTCTTAAATATTCACGACATACAGAGATCTTTCTTGGTAAGACCAATATCCGTGTCCCTTAAGGCGGGTGTGTGCCTATCGCTGCTCTATCTAATATGGCTTATCTCTGAAAGTCAGAGCTTAGGACTTTGGCATACTCCCTATACACGTGACAGGTAGTGCTACCTCATCCAGCTTGATAGCCTCATATAGAGTTCATGTTTAGTTTACCCTAAGCGGAGTCGAAGAGTCAGTACAGACACCGCAGTCTGGCTTACTTTCTACCCTTCAATATGGCTCTTGGCTGAAATGGTCTAAAAGAATCATTTTATAACACTCAGCCCTCTCACTGCAAACCAGCTTTTGCTACTTGCTTGGCATCGAGGCGCTACCACTGCGCTTAAGGGATGCCCACATTCATCTGCACAGTCATTTCACCCGCTGAACGATCCTCTTTTTGGTCTATATTCACCATTCAAGGCACACGCACCGAATATAGAAAACAGGCAATTTTGCTAAAATCAAGTCTTTTGGCTCCCAGTAAACTTTCTGCCTAATTGAAAGTTTTATGCATAAATATCCCCTTTTTTTAATCTGCTAGACGTTTTGCTAAATCAAAAAAATAGAAATATATGAGCTTTCTGAGAGGTGAATGGAGAAAACTTGCACTTGCCAATTACGCAATTGACAAAGAGTTACTTAGCAAATATCTGCCTAGTGGGACTGAATTAGATCTATGGAATGGAAACTGCTTTGTTAGCTTGATTGGATTTATGTTTATTAACACCAAACTTTTAGGGATTAAGATTCCCTTCCATACTGAATTTGAGGAAGTAAACTTAAGGTTTTATGTAAAACGATTTGAAAATGGAGAATGGAAAAGAGGTGTCGTATTTATCAAAGAAATTGTTCCAAAACCAGCGTTAACCTTCGTGGCAAATACGCTCTACAAAGAGAGTTACCAAACATTGCCAATGGAACATTTTTGGAGTACTGAAAACAACCACAGAACTGTTCAGTACAAATGGAAAAAGAATCATAAATGGAATTCAATCAAAATAGAGGCAAGTCTCGAAAAGTTTGAAATTGAATCTTCCAGTGAGACAGAATTTATAACGGAACACTATTGGGGCTATGCAAAAGTGAATGATCATAAGACCAACGAATATGAAGTCACGCATCCTAAATGGCAAGCTTATAAGGTGAACAAGTATGCTATTGATGTAGATTTTGAAAGTACGTACGGAAAAGAATTTAAATTTCTCAATTCGATCGATCCGACTTCAGTGATGCTTGCAGAGGGGTCTAAAATAACAGTCGAGAACAAAAAAACAATAACAAGCGACGCTACAACAAAATCTATATAACCTAAGGATTTTATCGGTTTTTAAACCTTGTTCTTATCGGTAAGTGCGCCAGAGTGTTGTTTTACATTTTGGACCTAAATTTAAAAAAACAACTGTTATTTTAGCTTATTGAGTTATTTTAAACTAGTTACTTTTAAATCCTTACGTTACTTCGGTATAACGTTATAGCCAATATAGACCATTCCATATGAAAACAAAAGCTACAATACTACTATCAACACTCTTGCTTATCTGGTCATGCAAACCCTCGATGCAGGAATCTGTTGATTTAAATGTTCAAAATTGGATTCATGGTTCTGAAAATTGTGAAGAAAATATTGACTCACCAATTCAGGTAGTTAAGTACAGCAGTGACACTTGGATTCTGAGGCAAAACAAATGCACAAATTACGAAGCACCTTTCATGTTTTTGTTTTTTGGTGAAGAGAAGGCTTTATTGATGGACACTGGAGCTTCGGAAGACGACGATATCTTTCCACTTTATAAAACAGTACAAAAAATAATTAATGAGTGGGAAGAAAAAAATGGAGAGGTAGAATTAATTGTGGCTCATACGCATAAACATGCTGACCACTTTGCGGCAGACGTTCAGTTTCAAGGAAAACCAAAAACAACGGTTATTGGTCTGGAAGTTGAAGATCTTAAGAACTTTTATACTATATCAAATTGGCCTGAAGAAATTGTAGATTTTGATTTGGGTAATCGAGTAATAAAGATAATTCCGATACCTGGACATCAGGCTACTTCAATTGCTGTTTATGACACATCAACCAAAATTCTATTAACAGGAGACACCTTTTATCCTGGCAGATTGTATGTAAATGACTGGAGCCCTTTTAAAAAAAGTATTGAACGTCTTGTCAAATTCGCTGACAAGCATGTAGTATCAACTATACTTGGGAATCATATTGAGATGACTCAAACGCCTGGAGTTGATTACCCACGGGGAACTATTTACCAACCGAAAGAACACCCGCTTCCTTTAAGTGTAATTGAATTAAAAGAACTTTCAGGAGCTCTAACAAAACTGGGAGATACACCAACACGAGAAGTTCATGATAGCTTTATTATATATCCGATTGAGCAATAAAACTACCTCTAACAATAAATAACTTGTATTTATCAGATCATGGTAAATTTGAATTTGAGTACAATAAATAAAACATATACTGAATTGATGGGTACTCGTTCAAAATGACAAACGGATCATATTCGTGACGTTAGTGATCATTGTAAATAAAAAGAGAAGACAACAACAATAGAATGACTGATATAGAAAATATCACTTTTGCTTTCAACCAATTTTCTGACTTAATAACTGATTAATTTAATTTGTCGCTTTCTTTTTGGCATAAAAAGAGTATAAAAAAGGAGACTTTTTCTGCCATCAAAAAAACCATTTGTAGGCATTTAGGATTTATAAATTAATTGGTTCTTCTTTTGCTTGTGTTTTAGAATCCCCTAAATATATATCCCACTAACTTCAGGGTAGAACCAGTTTAGCTTTTTTTATAGCACATAGCCTCGACATACCATCACTAGCAAATGAAATTCCTCACCGCTCTACTTTTCACATTTTTACTTTCAATAAGCCTCCAAGGCCAAATTCTAAAAAAGCCAATTCCAGATAAGCTGGTTGTTTTAACATTCGATGATGCGCCGGCCAGTCAATATGCTATAGTTGCTCCACTGTTGAAGGAATATGAATTTGGGGCAACTTTCTTTGTCTGTGAGTTTCAGCCCAACTATGGGGATAGCACGTTATATATGAACTGGCGGCAGATTCAGGCATTGGATCAGATGGGTTTTGAAGTCGCAAATCATACACATACACACGCCAATGTCAGTAAATTAACTCAGGCAGAATTCAATAAACAGCTCGCTTACATCGAGGCCAAATGTGATTCTTTTGGAATGCCCATACCAACCAACTTCGCTTACCCTGGTTATGGATTAAATCCTCAAACGCTGGAGTTGTTAGAAGCAAGAGGTTATGTTTTCGCCCGTGCTGGAGGTAGCAGAGCGTATGATCCATTGACAGATCATCCTTTTCTGATTCCAAGTTGGGCGACAGACGAAACAAATAAAGCTGAGATCTTGAAAGCCTTTGATCAAGCTAAAGAAGGAAAAATTGTCATTTTGACTATACATGGCGTGCCGGATATCGAACATCCGTGGGTGAATACTCCGCCCCAACTTTTCGAAGCGTATCTACAATACCTAGCTGCGAATAATTTCACAGTTATTTCTGTGAAGGACTTGGAAGATTACATTGATGTGACTGAAGCGAAGAAGATCATCATTCCAGACTTTAATCAAAAGCTAAATAACTAATGTATAGATCATTGAAGATGGAAACATTGTCTTTTTATTAGACAAACTCTTCTTCTAGAATCTCAAAAAATCATACTATTCCTTTCATTTTTTTCTGCTTAAGAAAAAGAAAATGAGAGAATGATTCAAAGAATGATCTTCTTGTGAAAAACCCGAATTGTAAATCTATACAGCGAGGCTCTAACTACGATAATGAATAAGGATCAGGAGGATAAGGACGAGATAAATCAATTCGAAGAAATGATTCAAGGTCTTATAGACAATAAATATGGCTGTACTAATAATTTCATGGATATCAGTACCGTCACCGGCCTGAGAGATAATCTCCTACAAGCAAATCAGTCTGGAAATCTACAAGTAGCAGGTACTGGCAACAAGAGTGATTACAAGCAGAACGCACTTGTCCGAGGAGACAAAATAAAATGGATTGATGAGAAAAGTATCAACCCGTTTGAAATGATCTACAATAGGAAAGTCAGGAATTTCATTTCGCATTTGAATAAAACATGCTTTACAACTATTAAGAGTTTTGAAAGCCACTATGCGAATTATGAGCAAAAGAGCTTTTACAAAAGACACTTGGATCAATTCAAAAACGAAAAAGGAAGGAAATTTTCTATTGTGCTGTTTTTAAATCAAGACTGGCAGCCTGAAGACGGAGGCATGCTGTCTTTATATCCTGAAGGAAGTGCGCAACAAGATATTTCACCCATTGGTGGCAGAATGGTTTTCTTTCAAAGCGACGAGATGGAACATGAAGTGCATCCTTCTTTCACGCGTGAACGCAGAAGCATAGCAGGATGGCTTAAGGATTAACAAGGACTTTTATAATCCTATAAGATTATCAGTATTCCCACCTATGCGAAAGCTTTGTGATTAACCTACCTTTCACAAGAAAAGGTGATCTGTTTCCAGATCACCTTTTTTATTTTAATTGAGCGATTCAAATTAAGCTAGATCGTAGCGATCAAGCATCATCACCTTGCTCCAAGCTGCGACAAAGTCCTTCAAGAATTTCTCGTTGGAATCTGCACATGCATAAAATTCAGAAATAGCTCGAAGTTCAGAATTAGATCCGAAGATCAAATCTGCACGAGTGCCAGTCCATTTAACTTGACCAGTTTTGCGATCAGAGCCTAAGAATGCATGCTGTCCAGAATCCGCAGCTTTCCAAGTAGTACCCATATCCAAGATATTTATAAAGAAGTCATTGGTCAAAGCTCCTGGAGTGGTCGTAAACACACCATGCTTAGAGTTGTCATAATTCGTCTCCAACACTCGTAAACCTCCAATAAGTACAGTCATTTCCGGAGGTGTAAGCTTGAGCAGTTGGGCGCGATCTACCAACATTTCTTCAGCAGAAGCTTTGTGAATAGATCGGAAGTAATTACGGAAACCATCAGCTGCTGGCTCCATAGATGCAAAAGAAGCTACGTCGGTTTGCGCTTGAGAAGCATCTCCACGACCTGGAGTAAAAGGAACAGTAATATCCTTTCCAGCATTTTTTGCCGCTTTTTCTACGCCAGCACAACCAGCTAATACAATCATATCAGCTAAAGAAATCTTCTTTCCACCAGATTGAGCAGCATTGAATTCGTTCTGAATTGCTTCTAGTTTATCGATTACTTTCCCAAGCTGAGAAGGGTTGTTAACCTCCCAGTTTTTCTGTGGAGAAAGCTTGATTCTTGCTCCATTAGCACCTCCACGCATATCTGATCCACGGAAAGTAGATGCAGCAGCCCATGCTGTAGAAACCAATTCAGAAACAGAAAGTCCCGCTCCCAAAACTTTAGCTTTCAAGGAAGCTACTTCCCCCTCATTTACTAATTCATGATTTACAACTGGAATCGGATCTTGCCAGATCAATTCCTCTGTAGGTACTTCAGAGCCTAAATAACGCTGAATAGGCCCCATATCACGGTGAGTTAATTTGTACCAAGCCCTAGAAAAAACATCGGCAAACTCAGTAGGATTCTCGAAGAAGCGTCTGGAAATCTTCTCATAAGCAGGATCTTGTATCATTGACAAATCAGTCGTCAACATAGCTGGAGCGTGGCTCTTAGACGGATCGTGTGCGTCAGGAACAGTTCCGGCACCTCCACCGGCTTTTGGTGTCCACTGATGAGCACCAGCTGGGCTTTTAGTCAATTCCCATTCGAATCCGAATAAGTTTTCGAAATAGGTATTATCCCATTTTGTAGGAGTCTGCGACCAAGTCACCTCAAGACCTGAGGTAATTGTATCTCCGGCATTACCTGTTCCAAATGAGTTTTTCCAACCTAAACCCATCTCTTCTATTCCTGCTCCCTGTGGCTCATGTCCGACAAAATCTCCTGGATCTGCCGCGCCGTGTGTCTTTCCGAAGGTGTGACCACCTGCGATTAACGCTACAGTTTCCTCATCATTCATTGCCATGCGCGCGAAAGTCTCACGTATGTCATGCGCAGCTCCGATCGGGTCTGGCTGTCCTTTTGGCCCTTCTGGATTCACATAGATCAGTCCCATGTGAGATGCGCCAAGCGGATTCTCCAATACTCTCTCTCCACTTTCACTAGCGTATCTTTCCTTATCACCGAGCCATTCCCCTTCAGATCCCCAGTAGATATCCTCTTCTGGCTCCCAAACATCTTCACGACCACCGGCAAAGCCGAACGTTTCCAACCCCATTGTTTCCAAGGAGACATTACCTGTAAGGATCAATAAATCTGCCCAAGAAAGCTTGTTGCCATACTTTTGTTTGATAGGCCAAAGTAAGTAGCGGGCCTTATCCAAGTTCGCATTATCAGGCCAGCTATTGAGCGGTGCAAAACGCTGAGAACCCGAGCCTGCCCCACCGCGCCCATCTGCGATGCGATACGTACCGGCACTGTGCCAAGCCATTCTTATGAAAAACGGACCATAATGCCCGAAATCTGCCGGCCACCAATCCTGAGAATCTGTCATCAAGTCCGCTAAATCTTTTTTCACTGCAGCCAAATCCAATTTCTTGAACTCCTCTGCATAGTTGAAATCTGGATCCATCGGATTTGACTTGGAGGAATGCTGACGTAGAATATTCAAATTCAACATATTTGGCCACCAGTCGCGGTTCTTAGTTCCGCCACCAGCAGTCTGATGAATTGCTCCACTTGTAAAAGGACATTTTGCAGAACTATCATTGACGTCCCATACAGGATCTGTGTGGTCGTGTCCGTTTTCTTTGTTATCCATTATTAATACGGTTTGTTTTTAATATTTACGAAAGCTAATTTACAATAAGGAATTTGCATGTAATCATAAATTCCATTGATAAAAACTATGAGTCTTCCAGATATAAGATGCTGCTGATTAATCTGAAGTAGTTTGTGCATTTTCAAATTACCCAATATCTCTGAATTAATTCAATTTGAAGGCTTTGTTTTCTCTACTTCGACGTACCAATATTCTTGAGTTTTCAGTAAAAGTCGGTACTTTGAAAAGGTTAAATCAATCAAAATAATGATTGTATTTATTTACTTTTTTAATATCTCTGTCCTAACCCATCTAAATTCAATCCATTATGGCGGTACTTCTCATTATTATTGGAATCATTTTGCTGCCAGGAGTTATTCTGGTTGGCATTTTCAATCGTTTTGTCAAAAACAAAAACACCGTAAAAGATGGCTGGAGTAACATAGACGTGGCTCTAAAGCGACGCTATGACTTGATTCCAAATCTTGTAGAGACCGTGAAAGGGTATGCGAGCCATGAAAAGGAAACCCTGGAGGCGGTAATCCAAGCTAGAAATGCTGCGATGGCCGTTCCTTCTGACGACATCAATGCGCAGATCCAAGCAGAAAACCGGCTGCAAAAAACGCTGAGAAGTATTTTTGCGCTCAGCGAGGCATATCCCGATCTCAAAGCAAACACCAGCTTTCTTCAACTTCAGGATAAACTGAATGAAATAGAGGAAAATCTTGAGCGAGCCAGACGCTATTACAATGGCACTGTTCGTGAAAATAACACGTATGGCGAAAGCTTCCCTGCAGTACTAGTTGCAGGTATGTTCAACTACCAGCATTTTGACTTTTTCGAAGTTGAACCAGAAAGCCGTGAGAATGTTAAAGTGAGTTTTACTTAATATAATTATCCGTTTTGATGCCAGTACCTTTAATTTCTTTGCTTTACCGGACGGAAGACCCCTGCCCGAAAGACAGTAGACCAAAGTAGCCTAAAACCTAGAGTGGAGCTTATTCAATCATACTTCTGTCAATATATTTTCAGAAAGGCGGAAATACCTATTTATTAATTAGAGAACAATCACCCTTACAAATCTTCAATTGAGCTTCGTAAGTACCTAACGAATCTTATGAAAAAATCCACTTTTCTATTTCTGTTATTTTTTGCGCAGCTTACAGTTCACGCTCAAGATTTCACCGTCACCTCCTACTCAGTGGACATTACGATCCATGAGGAAGGTTACTTTGACGTAATCGAGAAATACAACATCTTTTTCGATACTCCTACCCACGGTATCTTCCGGGACATTCAGATTTCCTATGATTTGCTGACTGAAGACGACAAGCGCGAAACACGTAAAATCAAACTAAGCGATATTGAAGTCCCCGGATACAAGTTTGAAGCCCCATCTGCATTCGGTCAAAAATTGTCTAAAAATGCGCAGATCAAAATCGGGGACGCTGATATTACTCTTGAAGGTCCGCAGCAGTACGAAATCCGGTATAGAGTTGAAAATGCATTCCTCCACGAGAAAGATGCGATACAATTCTATTGGAATATTAAGCCTAGCGATTGGTATGCTCCTTTCAATAAAATTGATTTCAAAGTTCATCTGCCAAGTGGCGTCACTTTAGCAGAGGGAGACTACTTTCTTTATTCAGGCACGGTTGGCCAAGCTCTTCCTACAACAGATTTTGAGACTACTTATTCTAATGGTATTTTCTCTGGCACCACCAAACTTGATGTGGTTTCTTTTGATGGAGAAGCAGTGACAGTTTTGTTAAAATTACCGCTGGGAACTATCAAAGAAATCAAGCCCTTTTGGCCATTTTGGACAAATTACGGATGGATCGTACTTCTGAGTTTAGTATATATAGCATTTCATGCAATCTGGAAAAGACATGGCAAAGACGATCATGTGACCACAACGACAAGTTACTATCCACCTGAAGGTATGGATCCAGCCATGGTTGGCTTTTTAATTGATGATTCTGGCGATATGGCAGATTTGATTTCACTCATCCCCTTTTGGGCTTCACAAGGTTACTTGACTATTGAGGAGATAGATGAAAAAGGTTGGTTTGCAAAGGACGACACCAGACTCACCAAGCTGAAAGATCTTGAAGCAGACTTACCCTTTTATCAACAGCAACTTTTCAACGGACTATTTGCCAGCGAAACTGAAGTGCTAGTAAGCAGTTTGAAAGAGAAGTTCTATACTACGATGGGCACGGCACATGGAAGTTTAAATGATGCCGCACAGATTTACTATGTAAACAAGTCTCGTAGAATCAAGAATTTCACGATTGCCGGATTAGTAGTTCTGATTTTTATTCTTACTCCTTTCTTTCTGTTTTTCTGGGGAATAATTGCAGCAATCCTTGTAGCAGTTTCTCTGATTTTCTTAATGATCATGAGCCAGTTTTTGATCAAAAAGAATAAAGAAGGAACTATGATTCTTTCTGAGCTGAGAGGTTTTAAACAGTTCATCAAAGTCGCTGAGGAGAATAAGCTTAAAATGCTTCTCAAAGAAGATCCGACCTATTTTGAATCCACGATGAGCTACGCTTTAGCCTTTGGCATGTTTGACAAATGGGCTGAAAAATTCGAGGAACTTAATTTACAACCTCCAACTTGGTATTATTCCTCCACAGGAAGGATAATGACCATGAATCACTTCTCCCAATCGTTCCACAATTCTATCAAGTCCGCACAATCCACTATGGTAAGTTCCCCTTCAAGTTCAGGTGGTTCAGGCGGTGGATCATCCGGTGGTGGATTTGGCGGAGGTGGCGGCGGAAGCTGGTAATTGAATTAGAAATTATGAGTATTCGAAAGAATGTCAGAAGCCTTATTTTCTTTGCTTTAAAAAACCGATGACGGGCAACTAATGACCGAAACAGCGAATTTGCTAATATTTATCATTTCTTAAGATGCTTGATCTTCTACCTCAGAAAAAGTGGTGTCCACCAATACATTTAATCCCAATCTTATGAAAAAGGCAATAACCCTACTTATCGCATTCTTTACCATTTCGATCAGTGTAAATGCGCAACATACGAATGACAACTATCTAAGCAAGGTTCAGACACTTGATAGCACAATTGAAACACTTTACGGAGTAATCTCTGGTGAAAAAGGTCAGGAAAGAGATTGGGAGCTATTCAAGTATCTATTTCATCCAGATGCCAAGTTGATTCCTACTGGCAAAAACGAAGCGGGTGAAATAAATGCGACGTTTCTGAAACCAGAAGACTACATTTCCAGATTCGGCAAGACATTAACTGACATGGGATTCTTTGAGAAAGAAATTCATAGAACAGTAGACACTTTTGGTACTATCACGCAGATCTTCAGTAGCTATAATTCGTACCGAGATCAAGCTATGGATAAGCCATTTGCAAGAGGAATTAATAGTATTCAATTGCTGAACGACGGCAAAAGATGGTGGATAATTACTATCTACTGGATGCAGGAATCAGAAGAAAGTCCTATCCCAGAAAAGTATTTACCGAAGAATTGAGCTCTAAAAGTTTACAGTTTTAGATAAAATTATCTGAAATGAGTAAATCAAGTGATGGAAGAAAAACCAAAGATCAAATTAAAGCTAGGTGCTGCAGATATCTTTTTGGAGATGCTCGGGTCTTTAGCAATAGTAGCGCTTTGGGGATTGGTGATCTCTAATTACTCCAGCCTACCCGATTCTATACCAACTCACTTTAACGCCGCTGGATCGCCGGATGAATTTGGAGGAAAAGCAACATTGTTCATTTTACCGATTACATCTACACTCACATTTTTTGGATTAACGTTTCTAAACATGTTTCCAGAAATCTTCAATTATCCAGTTGAAATCACAGGAGAAAACGCCCCGGCTCAATACAGGAATACAACTCGAATGATGCGGTATCTAAAAATGATATTGGTTGTTATTTTTGGATTTATAGTTTTCAAAAACATCCAAGTTGCCCACGGTATCCAAGAAGGATTGGGCAACTGGTTTCTCCCTATTGCTACAGTATTTCTTTTTCTCCCGTTGGTTTACTTTATCGCCAATTCATTTAGAATAGATAAGAAACTTCACACTTAAAGAGTGTCGCTCTTCGGGATTTTCAATCTTGATGGAATATCAGAGGACTTATAACCCTAATAACACACATAAACACTATTTATAAATATTTGAAAAGACCGTTCGAATCAATAGCGGTAAAGACTTTGCGTCGTCGCGACTATCGAGGCAGCTATCGGGAGCGGGATTATTAATAAATCTAGGTTTCAAACTTACCTCGCTGTCCAGCCACCATCCACAGTCAGCATCGATCCCACCATATAAGAACCTGCGTCCGAAGCCAAATAAATTGCAGCGCCTTGGATTTCTTCTAATCTTCCCCATCTGCCAAGTGCAGTAGCTCCTACTATAAACTTTTTTCCCTCTTCAGTACCGGCAATAGGTAAGTTCATTTCTGTCAAAAACGGCCCTGGGCAAATCGCATTGACCGTAATATTGAACGGAGCGAACTCCAATCCAAGCGCACGAGTCATCTGAACGACTGCTCCTTTGCTGGATGCGTAAGGTGTTCTATTCGATAGCCCAACCAATCCCAGCGTACTTGCCAAATTGATAATACGTCCCTTGCTGGCTTCCTTCATGTAAGGAGTTACGGCTTTGCAGCATAGCCAAGTTCCGGTCACATTGATATCCATCACTTTGCTGAACTCTTCCAGCTGCAGTTCATCTATTGCTCCTCGGATATTGATTCCGGCAGAGTTGATCAGAACATCTATTTTGCCGAAGGCATCAAAAGCCGCTTTTGCCATAGCTTCTGTACGATCCTTATTCACTACATCCGCTTCAAAAGCAATTGCTTTCACTCCATATAGATCGGCAATTCTCTTTGCTGATTCCTCGCATTCATTCAGATTTCTGCTGACAAGCATCACATTCGCTCCAGCTGAGGCAAGCCCTTCAGCCATGGCTAAGCCAAGTCCTTTCGAACCACCCGTTATGATTGCTGATTTTCCGCTTAGGTCAAAAAGGTTGATTCCTGGTAATTTTTCAGTCATGGTTTATGGATTAAAGGTTTTTAAGTATATAATGCTAACTGTTCTGAAATTAACGATTGAAGTTGAAGACATGGTAACTCCCATTTACTAAAAGGGGAGTAGGGGAATTTTACCATGATAAAACCTAATCAATTCTTACTAATGAGTTCAAATAAACAACTAGGATAGTTATTTACAACCCCAACGAACTTCGGCTATATTCCAAACAGGCAACAACATTCTGCTCTTCACAAGCAAGTATCTCTTCAGGACTAAGTCCGGTGACATGAGGTAATTCTCCAGCAAATGTTTTTTCCTTTACAAGCCTAAGTACCTTCGCAGTTTGCTGCGCGGATGCATCTTCGAAAGTAGCCCAATAGCCATCAGTCAAATAAGGGATTGCCAAAGGATCACGCGTGATCATTTCCAGAGAAAAGGTGATATCAGGATTGAATTTCTTGCACAAATCTACTCCTGCTTTTACGTCCACGACCCCTTCGCCGAGTGGAACCTCAGAAAGCAGAAAACCAGCCTTGTAATCCTTCACGCCCATATCTTTCACATGCGTAGAGAAGGCATATGGAGCCAAAGTCTTGATGACCTCCATTGGATCTTCTAGAAAAGACACATTGTTACCAAAATCCAACGTCACCCCTACCCATTCGCTACCAAGGGTAACAATAATTGCTTCCAGCTCTTTTGCAGTCCAGTCTTTGTGATTTTCCACTGCAAGCTTCATTTTATGCTTTCGAACTATTGGCTCTGCCAATTCTATGGACTTCAGCGCATTTTGTTTGAATACATTATACTCCTGTGGGGTTTTGAAATTCACATAACGTCTTCCTCCCAAGCAAGCCGTCCTCACCACAGCAGCTCCTGCTTCTTTTGCAGCTAATACTTCAGCCTCAAATTTCGCAACTTCATCAGGTAACTTTGGAAGACCAATGCTTCCCTCTAAGTATAAGTCCAATTTTTCCCGACGATCACGTACTTTTTTTGCAAAATCCTCTGCCCAACTGTTCACTAACACTTGCACTCCACCCGCACCGATTTTCTTGCAATGCTCCATCATATCAATCGCATCTGCAAAAGCAGGATACTTTTGGCTACCTACCTTAGATTGCCACCTTGCTCCGTAGGAATGCACGACCACACCCATTGGCACTACCTTCAAATTATCAGGCATGGAAGGAAATGGAAAGGCCATCGCCATTGCTCCAAGGCTGGCAGTTCTAATAAAACTTCTCCTTTCACCATCGAAGCTAGTGTAATTGATTTTGGGGTTATTCATAGCTTAGGGTTTTGGAGTTTCCTCAGGAGGTATAGACTCTACATACGCATTTAGCTCAGTGGCTTTCCACGGATACACTCTTCCTTGGGTATTCAAGCGGGTTTTACTGACCGTACGGCCTGAGATTAACGGAGCTTGATTGCCCCACTCATTTCTTATATATGTCAAAATCGCTGCAATACTCCCATCATCCATCGTAGAATGAGCCGGCATAACAGGAAGAATATCAGGCGCATCATAGGTTTTCCCAGCCACATCAATCGGCCCTTCCAAACCTTGAAGTAAAATCATCGCAAGCCTTCGCTCATCTCCTAGCACCCATTCAGAACCAGCCAAAGGCGGTCCCATTCTGGTAGCTCCGGCCCCGTCCGAACCGTGACATCCGGAGCAAGTCACCAAGAATTTCTGTCGACCCTGAACAAATTGCTGCATTCCCTTCTCATCCAACTGATTTTCTAAAACCGCAACTTCAGATGGCGTATATCCAGGCCAAGTGAATATTCGCATCAGCATATCTAAGCGATTTTCATCTATGGGAAGATCTGTTCGCTTGAAAAGAGCAGGCTCAGATTTCAGCGTTATTGGCTCTTTGTCTTTTAAATTTACCGCCTGAATAGACATTCCCGAGATCACTATATTCTCTTTCCAACCAAGCTCTTTTGTATTAGCCATCGTCAAAAGCCCGTTAACTTCAGCAGCTTTTCCATTTTTCAAGATTGATGTAGCCAGCGTCTCAAGAAAAATCTCCTTTATCTGATCCTGCGTTTCCCAATCCGGAGAAACCCAAAGTTTTTGCAAGAAATCATATTCTCTTCCGCTCAAACTGCTCATCATCGCATCCCGAATCAGTGGATCTTCACCGTACTTTTTGAAAATTGCAGTAAGCACACTTTCATCTTTATCCGATGAAAGCGCATAGCTACTCAAGGCAAGTTGAAGAGCTTCTGGCTCTGTCGCTTCTGTAGCTGCATCTTCCATCGCTTGTGCAAGTTTGGCTCGAGTAGCAGAAGAAGCTTGCGCAAATGGCTCTAATAATCTAAGTGCAGTATTTTGAATCAAACCCGAAGATCGCTCGAAGACTGGGAAAAGAAAATCGGCTGAAAGTATACCCAGCCCTTCCAAAGTCCAAAGCGCATGGAATCTTCCCATTTCGTTGGAATTTGAATCAGAAATAACTTTCATCAATCCATCTTTCACACTTTTATCATTTCTCTCCACCAAAAGGCGCTGTGCCATATCTCTATACCAGCCGTCTTTATCAGAAAGAAATACAATCAATTCAGTGCTGCTGGCTTGCGAAAGCTTAGGCATTGCTCTGGTAGTTGCTTCTTCCGGGACAATTCTCCAAATCCTACCCAAATGAATTGGCATCAGTAAGCCTCGACCTGCTGTTTGCTCGGTGAGATAGGGAGTGAGATATTCTCCATGCTGGATCAATCCACGATACATATCGGCTATATACAACCCGCCATCCGGCCCAGTTGCAAAATCCGAAGGGCGAAATCGCTCATCTGTAGAGGCCAAAAACTCTGTTCCAGGATTAGGGTCAGTTCCCGTAATCGCTGCACCATCTTGAGACAATACATTCCTCTTTACCAGATTACCCGCTGGTTCTGCCACAAAGGCATTTCCATAATATCCCTCCGGAAAAAGTGTGCTTCGAAAAACCAACGGTGAACAGGCAGCGGTGAATTCCATGAGTTTCTGATTCTCATCCAAAACACCTGGAATGTACCCTCTATTCACTGCTGGAGTAGGGCGAATAGGATAAACTCTGCGATCCTGCGCCACTCCATGATCAATTCCAGTTGATGGGCTATGATTTGGGTTTCGTGAAAGATAATTAGGTGGAACTAGGTCTGCGTGAAGTTGAGACCAATTGTAATTGTAAAACAACCTGCCTTGATCATCCTGACTGATACCCCACTGTCCACGGAACTCGGTCAATTCTCTGATCCATTCTCCATCCTGATATTTATATCTGATTTTTGACTTTGCGTTGTAGTACCAATTGTCCACATTTCTTAACAAACCATTATCCGAATGCTCAGGATTGCCAGATGACGCATACGTCGAATCGAGCAAAAACTTGGTATCCGCCTTTAGGTCTCCATCTAGATCTTGGGTAACCCACAGTGAGCTATTTTCAGCTATTAGCACGCCATCAGCGAAAAAGCCAAGCGCTCGTGGCATAATCAAGCTATCCATATAAATGGTGCTTTTATCCATCACACCGTCTCCATCTTCATCCTCCAGCACGGAGATCCTACCAATGGGTGTGTCTTCTTCAGAACCTAAAGTATCGGTCATAAAACCACGCATTTCTATCACCCAAAGGCGGGCATCGGCATCGAAAGTGATAAAGACAGGATCCTCCACCAGTGGTTCTGATGCTACTAACTGAATTTTGAATCCCGACTCTAACTGAAAAGTTTCTAATTCTTCCTCTGCTGATCTTGCCGGTGAGGGGTTTGAGGGGTCTTCCTTGACCGTTTTGGCACAAGATGCCAAAATCATTACTATCAAAAAGTAAGGAATACTACGGGTAATCGACATACTACAACTAGGAATTTTGGGTTTGAGCAACTCACCAAGAATAGCCATCAACGGTGAGTTTGACAATACTAATAAAGGGTGTCTACAATTTGAAACATATTCAGCTGATACACAAGCATGAATTACAGTAGTGGTGCTAGACAAATACGCTGATCACAAACTTCAAAAATCTTTGGATACTCAAGATCAACAGGGCCAAAAAAGCACAATAGTAATTTCCAAGCCTTAACTTTGTGGAAAATAGACGCAGATGAACTTTTCAGATTTAGGACTTTCCAAGCAAATACTTGATGCAATCAAAAAAGCTAACTACGATAGCCCATATCCAATACAGATAGCCGCCATCCCCGCTATTTTGCAAAAGAAAGACGTGCTCGGAATCGCACCTACCGGCTCTGGAAAGACAGCGTCATATATCCTTCCTATCCTTCAAAGACTTCAGGAAAAAGGACCGAATACGGGTAGGATGATTCCTGTTTTAGTGTTGGTTCCTACCCGTGAACTGGCAAGTCAGGTTGCTGAAGTGACAGAGAATTTTGCGAGATTTTTGAATAGACCCGTAAAAGCGTTGGCTGTTTTTGGAGGAGTATCGATCAATCCTCAAATGATGAAAATCTACGGAACAGATATTTTAGTAGCTACGCCGGGCCGATTATTGGATTTGCTTTCAAAAAATTCCTTGAACCTGAATCAGGTAGAAATCCTAGTTTTGGACGAAGCAGATAAGGTTTTGAATATGGGATTCAAGGAGGAAGTGGATCTGATTTTAGAAAAACTTCCCAAAAAACGTCAAAACATACTTTTTTCAGCTACAAGTGAGGAATCTGTAGAAGGGTTAATAGATGAGATGCTTCATGAGCCGGTTCGGATCTCTGCCGAACCAGACACTGTTTCTCCGGATCTTATCGAGCAGTATGCCTATCGAGTTCCGATGGAGCAAAAAGGTCCTTTCCTCCGTTATTTGATTAATTCGGGCGATTGGTCACAGATTTTGGTTTTTGCTTCATCTATCCGCGCGGCAGACAATATTGTCACCAAACTCAACAAAAACGGAATAGAGGCGCTGGCTTTTCACGGTGACAAAAGCCAAGGTGCCCGAACTGAAGCATTGCATACCTTCAAGTCCGGTAAAACACGAATTCTTGTCGCAACTGATTTGGCAGCAAGAGGAATTGACATCAAATTTTTACCACTGGTGATCAACTACGAATTGCCTCGCTCCCCAAAGGACTATGTGCATAGAATCGGCAGAACGGGCCGTGCCGGTGCAACTGGCGAAGCTATTTCTTTGGTCTCTGAGGAGGAATTGCACCATTTCAAAATCATCCAAAAGAAGATGAAAAAGCATGTGCAGCTGAGAAGTATAGACGAGATTGAGTTTTAAGATCCAAAAGTTACTTTTCCCGCTGATTTTCGCAAATAATGCTCGCAGATCTTATATCGTTTCACTTTGAGTAGATGATCAAAAAACTTGCGTCGATCTGAGTGTCTTTTCTGCGTTTATCTGCGGGAAATAGTAAATACTCATTCAGGCACAGGATAGCTATTCTCCAAAAAGCCTCTATTTTTAGATTGTAACCTCCCTACTTTATTCAGATGCCCATTCAACGCTCCCTTTTTACGTTATTATTGTTCATATCCTTCGGTTTTAGCTTTGCGAAGCAAAAGTCAAAAGCTCCCAATGTAATCCTCATCATCACTGATGATCAAGGCTACGGTGACCTGGGGACAAATGGCAATCCTCATATCAACACGCCAACGATAGATGCATTTGCAGCGGAGAGCGTCCGATTCACCAATTTCTATGTTTCTCCAGTCTGCGCTCCTACCCGAGCCAGTTTGATGACTGGGCGATATTCCCTGAGAACTGGTGTTCGTGACACCTACAATGGAGGTGCGATGATGGCTGATTCTGAAATCACCATTGCCGAGCTATTGAAGTCACAAGACTATGTGACGGGAATTTTTGGAAAATGGCACTTGGGGGACAATTATCCCATGCGCCCGAGTGATCAGGGATTTGATGAATCACTTATTCATCTATCCGGCGGAATGGGGCAAGTGGGAGATTTCACTACGTATTACCAAGGAGACCGAAGCTATTTTGACCCTGTGCTTTGGCACAACGACCAGCAAGAAAGCTACGATGGTTATTGCTCAGATATTTTTGCAGAAGGGGCGATTGACTTTATCGAGAAAAACAAGGATACCCCATTTTTCACCTATTTATCATTCAACGCACCCCATACGCCTCTTCAGGTGCCTGATAAATATTATCAAAAATATAAAGATATAGACCCTTCAGCTGGCTTCGGCGAAGACGGTAAACCATTTTATCCCATGTCTGAAGATGATAAAGAAGCGGCAAGAAAGGTCTATGCGATGGTGGAAAACATAGACGATAACCTCAAAAAGCTTTTCCAAAAACTAGAAGATCTGGAAATAGAAGAAAACACCATTGTCATCTTCATGACAGATAATGGCCCACAGCAGCAGCGCTTTGTGGCAGGACTAAAGGGACGCAAAGGGAGTGCTTTTCAAGGTGGAATAAGAGCCCCATTTTTCATTCGGTATCCAACGGGATTTAAAGGAAATAAAGAAATCCCGGCATTGACTGCACATCTTGATGTACTTCCCACTCTCGCAGATTTGTGTGGTTTTGAGGTGCCAAAAGACAGGAAAATAGATGGGCACAGCATGCTGCCACTGATTGAAGGAAGAAACACGACAGCCACTGATCGAAGTTATTTCGCATATTGGACTAGAAAGTATCCTGAACTATATCAAAATATCTCTATCCAAAGGTCAGGTTGGAAATTGGTTGGAAACACCGATTACAACTCAGAAATTTCGAAATTTGATTTGTTCAATCTGAATGATGATCCCTATGAGCAAAACAACTTAGTGGCTACAAACAGCTCGAAGGCAAAAGAACTAAAATCCGAAATGGATGCCATCTACATAGAACTTATCAACGAGGAAAACCAAAAGAATCCTCCTCTAATTCAGGTGGGCAATACCGCTGAGAATCCAATATTCCTAAATAGAAATGACGCAGCGGGTGAGCGAGGTATATGGGCTCAAGAAGACATATTTGGCTATTGGAATGTGGCCGTCGAGCCGGGAGTTTATGACATTCGGGTGAAATTCGTAAAGCCTGTCCCTCCACAAGGTAAGATGACTATCGAGACTTCGAATTACGCCAATATTGCGTTTGACAAATCAGACGAACCCCTGGATATTTTAGAAATGAAAGGCGTCACACTTCAAGCTATTGAAGGGCAATTACTTCCATTCTATGAAGTAAAAGGCCAGCGCTATTTTCCATTTTGGATAGAATTAGAGAAAAAATAGCTCTTCTTAATCACTTTCAAAACCAACAATCCTTAAAACAAAAACAGGCTAGAATCTTTCATTTTCGGAGTTTTGGCGATGGTGGTCACAATAATGGTGATAAGATCAAAGTATCCCATGGAGATCAATGAACTGGTCTCCATACCTTAATCCCTAAACAATCATCGTCGAATGATGCATGCAGCTACCAAAATAAGTGGCAAGGTTCTCTGGGCAAATCTTCATCTTTTGTTTTGGCTTTCAATGATCCCATTTTGTACGGGATGGATGGGCGAAAATAACTTTGGAGCAGCTCCAACGGCGCTACGCGGAGTTGTGCTGTAGTTGTTAGCCATTGCCTATAAAATCCTGCAAACAACTCTTCTGACTTGTCAAGGGTCGGATTCTATTCTTGCGAAAGCAGTCATAAAAGGTAAGAAAGGCTTAATCTCACACATACTTTAGCTAATTGCAATTGCCGCAACCCTGATTCATCCTATGCTTGCCGCAGCTATTTATGTGTTGGTTTGCTTTGACGTGGCTAATTCCAGATTTGAGAATAAATAAAGTCCTGGAATCTGAAAAAAAACAATATTTCACAAAATCTATTCTATGGTATATCTCCAAACCCACAGCATCTTCCCTCTTATCCAAGTTGAATTTCTTCTGGATAATCACCGTATTATTGATTATTCAACAGACTATATTCATGCCTGATTATTTACTAAAAAATTAACCCAATATTTACGAACTCAATAACAATCCAGCCTGTTTACGGTAGATAGCCAAAATTTTAGGTCAAAATATTTTTAGGGTGGGAAAGAAATACAGCAAAAAGGAATACTTCAAAATTATCCTGGTACTAGGTGCTTTGTGTACAATCTCACCTTTATCTATCGATATGTATCTTCCAGGCTTCCCTGCTATGGCAGAGACGCTCAACACGCCAATTTCAAATATTCAGCTTTCCTTGACTGCCTATCTTGTTGGTATCGCCATCGGCCAGTTATTTTATGGACCGCTTTTAGATAAGTATGGCAGAAAAAAGCCATTGTACGCTGGTTTGGTGATTTATATCTTGGCTTCTATAGGATGTGCACTGTCACAATCAGTAGAAAATCTTGTTTTTATGCGTTTTCTGCAAGCAATCGGTGGCTGTGCAGGAATGGTATCAGCTCAGGCTATTGTTCGTGATATTTTCCCTGTCAAAAAAATTGCGCAAGCTATATCTTTGCTTGTTTTAGTGATAGCCGTATCCCCTATGATCGCTCCGACGTTAGGCGGGTTCGTGACCGCTTCCTATGACTGGCATTGGGTATTTATCATTTTAGCGGTTTTGGCAGTAATTATTTGGATTGCAGCGGTAGTTGTTCTTCCAGCTGGTGCACTTCCAGACAAGGAAGTTTCACTCAAACCCAAACAGGTATGGAAAGGGTATTTAAAAGTACTTGAAAATCGTCAATTCTTAGTTTACATGCTTGTTGGGGGCATCGCAGGAGCTGCCCCGTTCGCCTACATCGCTAGTTCTGCGGATGTGTTCATGAATTTATATGGTTTTAGCGAACACCAATTTGGATGGCTTTTTGCAATTTTAGCATTTGCAATGATTGGCTCCACTCAGTTGAATCATATACTGCTAAAAAAATTCTCTTCTCAACAAATCATTAACTTTTCTCTGCACTACCAAAGCATTACAGGTCTACTTTTAGTAGTTGGTGTATTTTTCAATTTTTTGAATGTACAGAGTCTTATCGCTTTAATGTTTGTATTCTTAACAGCTCATGGACTGAATGGACCTAATACAACGGCACTTTCCCTTATTCCATTTTCCAAAAATGCAGGTTCTGCTTCAGCTATGTTGGGGAGTATGCGCATGGCAATCGGAGGTTTGGTAACCGCCGTAGTAAGTTTATTCCACGCCAGCTCAGCATTTCCCATGGTTGCGGGAATGGCATTTTGTGCATTTGGAGGATTTATAATATTGAAAATGGACCAGAGGATCCCGGGAACCATAAGTCGAAAGAGAAACACTGAGGCATTTGCCTCTTAAAACCTATTAATCCGAAAGCCGGAGTTCATAATGAATTTCGTCTTTTTTTTATTTACCATGATGAACCCAGCGATTTACTAGTGCCAAATTTGCAATGTCACGCATTCCGGTTGCGTGAGAGGGTATATAATATGAAGGAAGAGACGGCGCTTTAGCATCCTGTTTCACAGAAATCGGCTGAGCGATAGTCCCAGATCGAACATTTATGTTCACTTCTTTCATTTCGAATGCATTATTTGGGACAGCTTTTATGGTAAGTTGGCTGTCACCTGTCCCAGACATCTGTGTCACGTGTAGCTAGGATGAAGCAATCTCTATAGTCCGAGCAGCGTTGCTCTTAATGACTATGAGTTGGCTCCCACCATCAGCATCAAATTGAAGTGTATTACTCGAAATTGTAAAAATGACTGGTTCGGGATCTTCGTCTTTTCCACAGGATAAAAAAATCAGCAAGATAAAAAGTAAGAGCGTAATTAATTTAAAAGGGTCATTCATGGGGTTTTGTTTAGCTGAACTAAAAGTATTCAATCCGTTCCTATCAAAAGGGGTGTAAATGTTAGTTAAAAGGGATTCATTTGTCGCATGGTATCGCAAAAGGCAGAAGGAACTCGCTAATTCTGCTGATTCATCCCCAAAAAAGAATAGTACTTACTTTTGATTTTCTCTTTTCAGTACAACTTATGAGCAACGCAAACCTTGCAATCAGAACAGTAATTTTCAGCATGCTGGGGAATATTGCATTGGCGGCAATCAAATTCCTAGCAGGTATTTTTGGAAATTCCTACGCACTAATCGCTGATGGAATCGAATCTGTAGTGGACGTTTTTGCATCTGTGATCGTACTCTTTGGACTGAAATATTCTGCAAGACCCGCAGATGAGAATCATCCTTATGGACATGGAAAAGCTGAACCTTTAATTACTTTTCTGGTAGTAGTATTTCTGATCGTCTCTGCTGGTACCATTGCTTGGCAAGCCTATCAGCATATCATAACTCCTCATAAACTTCCCAAACCATTTACTTTAATCGTCCTGGCGGGAATTATTGTTTGGAAGGAAATTTCCTTCCATGTAGTAATGAACCGAAGCAAGAAGCTAAAAAGCAGTTCTCTTAAAGCGGAGGCCTGGCATCATCGAAGCGATGCGATAACGTCTGTTGCGGCTTTTATAGGTATCACGATTGCGATTTTTGGTGGAGAAGGATTTGAAGTCGCAGACGACTACGCAGCATTATTTGCGGTAGTTTTCATACTGTTCAACTGCTACAAAATATTTCGTCCAGCACTAAGCGAGGTGATGGATGAGAATAATTACGAGGAGCTGACCGAGCAAATTCGACAGATTTCTTTGACTGTACCAGGTGTGAAAGGCACAGAAAAATGCTTTATTCGCAAAGCTGGAATGGAATATTACGTCGATTTACATGCGTTGGTACCAGGTAATCTGACGGTGACTGAAGGGCACGATATCTCGCATAAGTTGAAGGATAAACTTTGCAAAGTGATCCCCGAGCTTGGCAATGTGTTGATCCATATTGAGCCAGTCTAAGTCAAATGCGAACTATGATTTCTATGATTTGTTTTGAATTAAGTAAAGATTGAAAAATCACTTAATTATTTAACTAACAAATTAAAAATTCATGGTAGCACAACTTAAAATATTCGACAATAATGCATTAGCAATTACTGTAATTGATTCATTTACAGAAAATGATGAGAACATCTGTCAAAAATGGATGGAAGAAAAACTAGCGAAGGGTTTTGATCAAGTAAATATTTTAATCAACATCGATGAGATGAAGATCTCGGGGTCAAGTGCCAAAGCATTTTTTGAAGACACGCTGTATATCATTCGTAATTACAAGAACTTGGGTCACATTGCTGTTGTAGCTCATTCCAAAGTACTAAAGGCACTTATTCCTATTGACAACTTGTTTTTCGAAAGAGCTAGCAAAGGCCGTCATGAAAGGTACTTTGATGTATCGCAACTTGACGAGGCTTTTGAATTTGTAAATTCAAACTAGCGTAGGTTACTTCGCATTTGCGAAATTTATCTCCCGTTATCAAACTCAATTCAGCAGTTGAAATTAAAAAGAAGAAGAAATCTGGTCAAAACACTGGATATCCTTGACCAGCCCATCCGATTCAACCCATTTCTATTTAGCCGCACATTTTTGTTATGGGCTTTGATTGGCTTGATTGGTGGTGCGATAGCTGGAATTTACTGGATAGTGCTGGAATTCCTAACTCATAAAATATCGATTTTTGAAGGATGGGAAGTCATTCCGGTGATGGCTATTTGTGGACTCCTCGCTGGACTGGTGATTCACTTAATCGGAGATCCGGGAGAAATCCATCTGATTGTCAATAACATTCGCTTCAACAAAGGAAAGCTTGATCCGAAGAATAATCCTTCCATGATCATATCTTCACTCCTATGCGTGGAATCTGAAGGAAGCCGGCGGCAAAACTCTGCCCTGAGGAACACGAATCATATCAGGCCTAACCGATGGGATGAGACTACCTAACAAGTCAAAGTCCAAAGATTACACGGACATCGGGGGGTAAATATGGCGGGGACATGGAGTGAAAGTGGGTTGTCTTACCACGGGAGAACTCACAGACGTGTGGAAACATCGTAAGAAGCACGGAGTAAAGCTAGCTGTGAGAAGTCAGCAGCGGTCAAAGTACCGAACCACGGGATGGTCTGGGAAGGGCTAAACCTTGCAATAGGTCAGTGAATGAATGCTACCCGAAGATCAACTAACAGATGCTCGAAGAGAGGCTCCTTGCTGAAAAACAGGACGGAATCCGAATAATTAGGCAAGAGTGATTATCAATCTGAGGGATAGTTGAAAACAACACCTGTACGCTTTAGGGTGTCAAAGCAAGGAACCGCCCTGTACCGAACGGTACGCAGGGTGGTGTGGGAGGTCGAAACGGGAAATAATCCCGTTTCTCCTACCCGATTTTCAATCCATCTTAAATAGTTGAAAATATGCTTTTTCAATCATCATGGTGACCGTAAGCACTTAAAACTGTCACTACAATTTTGGAACAGTCAATCAGGTAAACAAGCCTGTGTTTTCTGTTAATCCTTCTCGACCATATATTATGCTGGTAATGCTTAAATTTTTCTAGTTTACCTGCTCAGATATAAAGGAGAAAATGGCAATTTATTGCGACAATTTGCGTCAATAACCTCTTTATCAAACCATATTGTTGTAATTTGTATAGATGAAAACAATCATTTAAATTCATAAGCATGAGGAAAGTAATTTTTGTAACTGGAGGCAAGGGAGCTGGCAAAAGCACCTACATAGCGCGGAATTACGAAGGAAAAGAAAGCTATCATATTTTTGATTTGGCGCTTTTGAACAAAAGGCTGTTTGGTGATTACGACTCTTTTTTGAGTGATGTGGATCGACAGCTGACTGTCTGGAACGAGACTACGGGAGATTGTCTTGATGCCTTTATAGACGGAAGCGATCTTGTGCTAGAATTAAGCTTGGAAGTAGGGTTTGATGAAGAAATCATTCGTATAGTAAGTACCTGTAAGGAGTATGGGGTTCCAACAGAATGGGTTCAGTTGACTTGTGAACCAAACGAATCGAAGAGAAGAGTGGAGAAGGCTCTTAAGTTCGGAAATTACTTTTCCTCAGTAAACTACCTGGAAGATACCTTGATAGTTTTTTCAGAAATATTAGAGTCTATCAGGTTGACAAATGAATTGGGGTTTATGGAGAGCATTAAAGTTTAGAAATAGATATGGTAAATGAAGATAAATTAACTGATTATCAGGGCTGTTTGATAGGAGGAGCTGTAGGAGATTCCCTTGGTGCACCAATAGAGTTTCTTTCAGTGGATCAGATAACTCAAAAATATGGTGTACATGGAGTTCAAGACTATGTTGAATTTGAGGGAGGTGTGGGAGAATTCACGGATGATACACAGATGTTACTATTTACTGCGGAAGGATTGCTGAGATCAAAACACAGGGCTATGCTAAAAGGAATTGGTGGTTCTCTGCACCAAATCACCTATTCCTCTTATCTACGATGGCTGAAAACCCAAGATTATCCATACTTTGGAAAATCCCAACATAACCTTTCTTCCCAATTAGAAAGTGGCTGGCTAGTTCATATCCCTGAATTGGCGACCAGAAGATATCCTGGGAATACTTGTTTAGAGTCACTTTCTCAAGGAATTCAGGGGACAGTCAAAAATCCTGTTAACAACAGCAAAGGATGTGGTACTATAATGCGTATAGCTCCAGTGGGGCTGATATTTTCTGATGATGTCCAGCTAGCATTTGAGGAAGGGGTAAATCTGTCCGCGCTTACACACGGTCATCCAAGTGCTTATTTAAGTGGGGGTTTTTTTTCTGGCTTGATTGCTTGTTTGGCAAATAGAAAACCACTTAGGGAAAGTATTTATGAAATCATAGAAATTTTGGAAGGCTGGAAGGAGGGAATTGAAGTGAAAGAGGCTGTTCTTAAAGCTCTTTCAAAATCAGAAGAGGTAGGTTTTGAAAAACTGACCAGCAATGATATATCTGAAATTGGAGCTGGGTGGGTCGCTGAAGAAGCTTTGGGGATTGCGCTACTTTGTGCCTTAAGATATGATCATGATTTCAAAGGAGGAGTACTCGCCGCGATAAACCACAGCGGTGATTCGGATAGTACTGGATCGATTACAGGCAATATTTTGGGATTGATAAATGGCTTAAAGGGTATACCTGCACAATGGCGAGAAAATCTCAAGTCCTACGAGCTTGTTCTTCAGGTGGGAGAAGATTTGGCTATTGGAGTAAAAGGCAATCAACACAATCCCAATGACGGATGGTGGGATAAATATCCAGGGTTTTAACTCAACAAGTCCCGTTCAAAAAGTTTGAAATTTCTAGATACTAACAAAATAAGAGGAATATAGTTATTTTGGTTATGTCGAAAAGGGAGCTTTCTTGAAAATCAACTTATATTTCAATAACAGTTCCTTTCAGGTGTAAAAGTGTTTTTGCATCATAAAGAAAAAAATTTAACTATAAATTAATTTAATAACTATGATTGACTTTATCGGCGATATTCACGGGCATGCTGACAAGCTAGAAGAATTACTTTTAAAACTCGGTTACAGTAAAAGTGATGGAATTTATTCACATCCAGAAAGAAAGGTACTGTTTGTAGGAGATTATATAGACCGTGGTCCCAAAATCCCAGAAACACTAGAGCTTGTGAAAGCGATGGTGGACAGTGGAAATGCCATTGCTTTAATGGGTAATCATGAATACAATGCGCTTTGCTTTCATTTTCAAGAGACCGAAGGGGGGCATCTTCGAAAGCACTCAATCAAAAACGTCATACAGCATTACGAGACCCTCAGGCAGTTTCAGAATAGACAAGCAGAGTATGAGGGGTATCTGGATTGGTTCAAGACTTTACCACTGTTTTATGAAACGGATACCTTCAGAGCAGTCCATGCTTGCTGGGACTATTCCGATATCGAATACCTCAAAAAGACACTGGATAACGGTATACTGACCAATGAGCTGATCTATCAATCGGTCAAACAGGGATCCCGGCTCAATCAAGCAGTGGAGCAAACCCTGAAAGGAAAGGAAATAGAAATGCCTGATGGGCTTTTCTTCTTGGACAAAGACGGCACGCAAAGGACTGAAATACGGATAAAGTGGTGGAAAGATCCAACCAAAATGACCTACAAGTCTTTCAGCGTAGTTCCCTTAGAAGTCCTTCCTGACTTGCCCGTTGAGCTGTCAGACCTGAAGTCACATGACTTTTACGGTGAACAAGAAAAAATCGTATTCTTCGGGCATTACTGGCTTAAAGGGCAGCCGGTTCTTCAAACGAAAAATAGTTGTTGCCTGGATTATAGCGTGGCTAAAAAAGGCAAGCTTGTAGCCTATTGTTTTAATGGGGAAGACCAACTGGATATTAGTAATCTGGTGTATGTGGAGCATGGATAAACCAAGCCTATGGACAGGGAAATTGCAAATTTTCATCAACCATATAAAATGAAACCCTGAAAAGTTACTGAATCGAGAAAGTATAACTATCCATAATATGAAAAAGAAAGAAAAAGTAAAGGAATTCCCCATCGAAGAATTGGAAGGTGTAGTAATGGATTTTAGGGAAGTATTTAAAAGAAAATTCAAAGAAGGCAAATACAAAGAAAAAGACAAGTAAATGAAAAAGAAAGACAGTGCTCCCAAAGACAAAAATTTGATGGATTTCATCATTACTTTTAGCGATGGAGTCACAATAGAAATAGAGAAAAGCAGCATGTCTGAAGCTTTTAAAACTGCCAATGATATCGCACAGGAAAAGAAAATGGCCTTTACTTTTGAATCAAATGGATCAAAATCTATTAAAAAAAGCTCATTCGGATAGTTACAAAGATATCATCTAAAATAGAAGTCTTCATAGCGTAGAAAGATACGGTCCCAAATCCTTCAAAGAATAGTCAGTAATGTCATGTTAGATTGGCTCGGGGTTTTGAAAATGGTTCTTCACAAGAAAAATAGCTGCTGCTTGGATTACAGTGTGGCTAAAAAGGGGATACTCGTAGCCTATCATTTTAATGGGAAGTCCAGCTAGATAGAAGTAATCTGGTGTATGCGTTGAATAGCCAATTACAAATACTGAACAGCAGAGGGTTTTTTTGTCCCATAATGTCGCAATGTTTTATGTGTAAATTTAGAAGAGAGGGAATTAGAATAATTTATTCTGATTATCCGCAATGATGCCAGTGACCCCTCTTTCTTTGGTTAACTGGCGGGAAGACCGACGACGGGTGACCGAAGTACCGGCAATGCTAGTGTTTAACATACATTAAGCCGCTTTTG
>Ga0105055_10002278_pt1 | contig 30222 bp, 22 predicted proteins | sample BON03_FD_78090 | JGI IMG/M metagenome (GOLD analysis project Ga0105055, IMG submission 78090) | Freshwater microbial communities from Lake Bonney liftoff mats and glacier meltwater in Antarctica - BON-03 | ecosystem: Environmental > Aquatic > Freshwater > Ice > Glacier meltwater | place: Lake... | reverse complement strand
GGAAACGTGATGCCGACCAGCGACAATTACACAGCTCGTGTACCCGTTGCAAGCGGTTTCATCATGGACAAACAGTTCAAAATGCAACGTTTCAACGTGGCAGAAATGACCGACAGCATGAATCAGCGGTCAAATCTAGATGAACTGTTTCAGCTTGCCACTTTCATCAGAAACGATGAATTCTGGAAAGCACAAATTCAACAGGTTCGTGTTGAACCGAACGGAGAATTGACCTTGATTCCAACCGTTGGCGACCATCACATTCTACTTGGAGGAACAGACAAAATGGAACAGAAATTCAAAAAACTGCTCCTATTCTACCGCAAAGGACTCAACAAAACAGGCTGGGATCAATACTCTCACATCAATCTCAAATACAAAGACCAGGTCATCTGTACCAAAAAGAACAGCTAATGGAAAATTCAGACATCGTAGTAGGACTAGACATCGGAACAACCAAAATCGCTTGCATCGTTGGACGCAGGGATGAACATGGCAAGATTGAGATCCTGGGCATCGGCAAATCGGAATCGTTGGGCGTGAGCCGTGGCGTTGTTTCCAATATCGACATGACGGTTCAGTCCATAAAAACCGCAGTTGAAGAGGCGGAGAACAAAACAGGGATTGAGATTAAATACGTGAATGTTGGTATTGCGGGTCAGCACATCAAATCGTTGCAGCACCGTGGCATTTACACACGAGATTCGCTTGATACTGAGATCAGTAAGGAGGATGTCCGAAACCTGATTCGCGACATGTACAAGTTGCAAATGCTTCCAGGTGAGGAAATCATTCACGTGCTTCCGCAAGAATACATCGTGGATAATGAGCAAGGAATTAAGAACCCTGTAGGAATGAGCGGCATTCGTTTGGAGGCCAACTTCCACATCATTACTGGGCAAGTTGCTGCTGGAAAGAACATTCATCGTTGTGCACACAAAGCTGGGTTGCAGGTTACAGAATTGATTTTGGAGCCTTTGGCTTCTTCCGCGGCCGTTCTCAACGATGAGGAAATGGAAGCAGGAGTTGTGCTAGTAGACATAGGTGGTGGAACAACTGACATCGCCATTTTTCAAGATAATATCATCCGCCACACGGCTGTAATTCCTTTCGGTGGAAACATCATTTCGGAAGACATAAAAGAAGGTTGCACCATTATCAAGCATCAGGCAGAACTGCTGAAAGTGAAGTTCGGTTCTGCCTTGGCAACAGAAGCGAAGGACAACGAAATCGTTTCTATTCCAGGATTGAGAGGACGTGAGCCACGTGAGATTAGCTTGAAGAATCTGGCGAGCATCATCCAAGCGCGGATGGAAGAAATTATTGAGCACGTTTATTACGAAATCAAGAACTCTGGCTACGAAAAGAAACTCATTGGAGGAATCGTGGTCACGGGTGGTGGCGCCATGCTGAAACATCTTCCACAATTGATGGAATATGTGACTGGGATGGATGTGCGTGTTGGCTATCCGAATGAGCATCTGGCTGCTGGAAACCCTGACGATGTAACCAGTCCAATCTTCTCAACAGGAGTAGGATTGGTGATGAAAGGACTCGATTTCAAAGATGATTTAGCTGCTCGCGGACTAACCGTTGATGATTGGGCTGAAGGTCGCGAAGGCACGCCAATCGTGAAAAAGGTGATTCCGAAGGAAGAAGAACCAAAAGACACCATTACAGAGGCCGAAGAAGTGGCTGCGGAAGTGGCCGAAGAAAAAAGCTCAAGCAGCCCGTTTGCAGGACTTGCCAATCTCAGAAGCAAGCTTGACAAGTGGATGAATGAGGGAATTGATTGATCTAGAGTAAAAACAGAATAACTACAAACCCAAATAATTAACACTAACCATAAATCGGAGGAAACATGGCTAAGGAAATGATGAATTTCAATCTCCCCAAGGAGGAAAGCTCGATCATCAAGGTGATCGGAGTAGGTGGAGGCGGCTCAAATGCTGTCAACCACATGTACAAACAAGGTATTCGAGGCGTTGACTTCGTGGTCTGTAATACGGACCAGCAGGCGCTCGACATGAGTCCCGTGCCGAAGAAGATTGCGTTGGGCTCTAGCCTAACGGAAGGTCGCGGTGCAGGTGCGCAGGCTGAGGTAGGCCGTAATGCGGCTATCGAGAACCTTGATGATATCAAGGAGATTCTTGGTAAGGATACCAAAATGGTTTTCATCACTGCTGGAATGGGTGGCGGAACAGGAACTGGTGCTGCGCCCGTTATTGCGCAAGCTGCACGAGAACAGGGCATCCTGACCGTTGGCATCGTTACCATTCCGTTCGGATTTGAAGGAAAGAAACGTAAGCTGCAAGCAGATCTTGGCTTGGAAGAATTGAAGAAACACGTAGATACCGTGCTCATTATCTCCAACGATAAGCTGCGCGAGATGTACGGAAATCTGAAACTAAGCGAAGCGTTCGGACAGGCTGATGATGTATTGACAATTGCTGCCAAAGGCATTGCAGAGATCATCACTGTTGAGGGTTACGTGAACGTGGATTTTGAAGACGTTCGTACGGTAATGACCAAGTCGGGTGTGGCCATCATGGGATCGGCAACCACTTCTGGGCCAGACCGTGCCATCAAAGCGGTAGAGCAGGCGTTGGCCTCTCCCCTTCTCAACGACAACAACATTTACGGGGCTAGCAACATCCTCCTGTATATCAGCTCTGGATTGGAAGAAGTTACGATGGATGAGGTTGCGGAAATAACCGATTACATTCAGGAAGAAGCAGGAATGGATGCCGATGTTATTTGGGGTAACGGCACCGATGAAGAGCTTGGCGACAAACTCACGCTTACTGTTATCGCCACAGGTTTTTCTGGAGACAAACTGGAACGCGTAACGGGCAAAGAGAATGTGATTCGTCACGTACTTGATCCCCGTGCAAAAGCAGAAACACCAGCATCAGCGCCAACAACAGAGCAGAGATCCTCCATCCCTGCTGGACTTTCGCAGCGTCCTGTGCTTTTCGGTACTCCGCAAAACACACCGATTACTCCTGTGGATGAACTGACCACACCTTCAACCAATATGAAGGTAGAGCCAGTTGCTGAAACACTAGTTATTAAGCATTCTCTTTTGGATGATACTATCTCAGAAGAGAAGCCATCTATCATGGCGTTTAAGGTTGATGAGAGCGATGATGAAATCAATGCGTTTCTCGATTCAGAAGCACCTGAAATGAAAGGCGTAAAGGATGGCGAAGAGTTTCCGCTATACAATGATGATGAGGACGATGATGACGGTACCGAGTTTGAAATGACTGGCGAATTGGATTCAAATCTTACGGTGCTTGCCGAATCAGACCTCGAACTAACAGCAGAAACCGAAGTGAACGAACTTCCAACAATGGAAGACACGGAGGAAGATGATGAAGAGGAAACCACTGTACCAACTTTCACCCTATTCAAAGGAAGATCTGCATCTGAGCTCACCAAAGATCTTTTTGAAATGGTGGAAGAGGATGAGAATGTGGATGCTGACATCATCACAACGGAAACGGCTACTGAGTTTGAATTCGAACTGAAGCCTGAACTTCCAACTCCGAAGGAAGAGACGAAAACATTCAGTCTGTATGATAATGAACCTGTGAGTCCTGAAAAGAGCTACAACCACGGTTTGACCGAAGAGCCAAAACTCATCACTCGAAGTGAGCCAATCGAAAACCGTGTTGATAACAGCATCGATACGGAAGAAATGCAACGCAAGCAGGCAGAAAGATTGGAGCGTTTAAAAAGCATGAACCAACGTTTCCGTTCGCCAAACAACTTGGCCGAATTGGAAAATGTTCCTGCTTTCAAAAGACGTAACGTGAATCTGCACGACACGCCTCATTCTTCCGAAAGTTCTGTTACACGTTTTGATGTGCGCGATACAGACGAAGAAGACGAGAACGGCAAAAAACGTGGTGGATTGAGCGATGGGAACGAATTCCTGCATCAGTCGGTGGATTAAGAAACGCGTCATAGCGAATAAAAAAGAAGCAATCTCCATCAAATGGGGGTTGCTTCTTTTTTTAACTCACCATGTGGTTTCGACTGCGCTCAACCAAAGCTAGCCTTCCCTGAGCGAAGCCGAATGAAAACATGAGTTCCTTCTCCTAATGAACCTGCAGTTCAAAAGCATTGTCCATCTCCGTGAAAGAGTTGGGTTTAAGTGCATGATTCATCAAACTCCAACCATAATTCAACGCTTGACCACAATCTTCTTGACAGCCACTCCTCTTTCTGTTTCGACTCGAAGCAGATAGGTTCCTTCGGAAAAGTTTGTGTCAATCTGGATTCGATCAGCCGAAAAACTCAGTGTCTTGCTCTCCAATAGTCGACCCAAAATATCAAGCAGTTGATACGCGGTCATTCGGCCATCATCCATCGAAACAGAGAAAGAACCCGTGTTGGGGTTGGGTTGAATATGAATGAGCGTAGCTGCTCCATGATCTGAAATTCCATCAAAGAAATATCCTGCCACATTAGAAACGGATGTGCATGGCAAAGCATCTGCCAACTCAACCCTGTAATTTACCCCGCCCAGACTTACAGCGATAAAATCAGCGAAGGTTGTATCTGCTGTGGTGGCAATAAGCTGCCAACTTCCTTCGGGAAATTCGCGAAACACATGGTACAAACTGCCCGAGCTTGGCAATGGTGGATGCGCCATGGCATTCCACGACAACTCAACAATGCTGTCAGCAATCACTACCGAAAGGTATAGGGAAGAAAGCGTCTGTATGGCCGATCCAAGTGCACGGCCATCGCAACCCGATTTGGTTCGTATCTGGTAGTAGTTTGGGCCTGTCAAACTTGGGGCCGCTGCGCTATCCACAGAATGAATGAAACTGCCCATGTTGATGTCAGACTCCGAACCGACCTGCACAAACGGTCCCGTGGTACTGGTGCCATGAAATATCTCGTAGGCATCAAAAGCGGGAGGTGAAAATGGGTCAACGGCAGATTCCCATGTGAGTTCCACATTCCCGTTTGCATCCACGCTCACGCAATGCGGCTGTGGACTAGGCACAATGGAGTCGGCCAATACCGTCACTGCTATGTTTACCATATTTATTCCGTTGGCCGGACAGAAGTTGTCCTGATACTTGAACGCAAAATTGTAGGTACTCGCTCCTCCACCACATTCATTGTTCAGTCTGACGTGATCGCAACCCGTAACCCAATTGAAGGTGGTACTCAGTTGGAAGCCACTTGCTGTAACGGGAGGAATGGCATTGGAGAGCGTGGCGCACGGAACGATGGCGCAACCCGAATCTGCATTCGTATAATAGACCCCGAACTGACTTCCGAAAGCGCTGAGCGTCATTTCCTGCGGCTGCCCTCCTATCATGTCAAAGTCCTGACCGTTGAGCGTAAAGCGCACCGTGTCGCCTGCCGTCACGGTCACGTGATGATTGAAGGCTCCCATCGGTTGGGTCCAGACAGGTTCGCTAACGGTTGGCACATCATTCTGACCTGAACAAGCGTAGGCCGTAACTGTCATGTCGCGGATGGTACGAGAAATCCTTTGTCCGCAACGCCATGCATCAACTGCCATGACCACCACCCACCTGCCTTGTAGGCCATTTGGGCTGTCATACTCCAAGAGTCCAGTTATAGAGTCCAAAGTTGCAGACTGATAGGTCGGATCGATCATTGGCCCTGGCAATGGCTCCGAAAAAGAAAATCCAGATTGGTAGGACAACTGATTCCCTAAATTTCCCAAAGCCGAAACGAACTCGTAACTGAGCGAATCGAGATCAGGATCTGTGGAAATGGCTGAATATCTCAATTCATATCCGGCACAAATTGCTGGAACAGGCGGCTCTGCAAATTGCGGCCCAGCATCATAGCATGGGAACAGGTTCCGTCCCTGATAAGAATACATGGTTGCAGAATAATAGATTTCTTGGTTAATAGGATCAATGAGATTATCCACCGCATTTCTACAGCATCGATGATAGACCACTCTAAATCCATTGGCTGAAGGCACGGTTGAAAGTGCAATGGGATCAGATCTGAACACATATTCTTCTATGGAAATATCCCCAGGATTTGCAGACGCACACGAAACCCCACAATTTGACGAAGTGACATCCATCTGAGAAATCAATGTCAACAGTCGCGCTGGGAGCGGAATGGACAAATCATCTGGAAACTCAAGGTAATGTCCCAACACACTGACCGGAGTACTCGAAGAACAATCGTGATACAACTTCAGATAAAAGATAAACTTTCCAGCATCTGGCCCTGTGCTGATGCATTCCCAAGAAATATCGCCACCAACAACATGGCTGGCAAACAATCGGTTTGTGTGAAGAAGCAACACAGTTGCAATGAGTAGAACAAACCGAAGTGGAAGACGCACGTGTTTCATGTGACTAGAAATTCAGGAATTTCCGCTAATCTCAGCAGTAAATTGTCAGAATGCAAATGATTTCTTGCAAGAGATTGGGGGGAAATTAACTTTCTAGGTAAGGGTTTAATGCATCAAACCCTTAGTACTGCACCATCGCGGAAATAGAACTTTGAGGTATGGCACCAATGACTGATGCGGGCTTGCGTTAGGGGTGGAAGCGGCATCCCCCGATTTTTATCGGGGATATAGCGGACGACCCGACCCCGATTTTTCTTCGGGGGAACGCCCAAAACAATCATCCTTTCTGATGGTTAATAATGCGGAAAGTACCTGACCAAACTCAGGTGGAAAATGCGCTTCTTAATCCTTAAGTTTGCGCACGTTTTATCAAACAGTAATTCAATATATAGAGCATGAAAATCTTAGTCCCTATCAGCAAAGTGCCTGATACTACGTCCAAGATTGCCTTCACGGATGGAGATTCAAAGTTCAACGAAGAAGGAATCCAATGGATTGTTAACCCATACGATGAGTGGTATGCGCTTGTACGCGCATTGGAGTTGGTTGAAGCTGGTGGCGGCACCGTTACAGTGATCAACGTTGGCGATGCCTCTTCTGAACCTGTTATCAGAAAAGCATTGGCATTGGGCGCCAACGAAGCGGTGAGAGTGGATGTGAATCCTGCCGATTCGTATGTAATTGCAAAGGAGATTGCGGCTTACGCTGCCGATAAAGGTTTTGACCTGGTTCTTCTTGGAAAAGAGACCATAAGCTACAATGGTTCTGAAGTGGGCGGAATGCTTGCTGAGTTTATGAACCTACCGTACATCTCTCTTGCTTCTAAATTGGAAGTAAACGGAGACACCGCCACACTTGACCGTTCGATTGAAGGTGGTACTGAAGTGGTTGAAGTGAAATTGCCGTTGGTTGCAAGTGCTTCTAAAGGAATGGCTGAGCAGCGTATTCCTAACATGCGTGGCATTATGGCTGCACGTAGCAAGCCTTTGACGGTTGTTGCTGCAAGCGGAGCAGAAGCTAAGACTGCTTATGTTAGCTATGGTCTTCCGGATGGTAAATCGGCCGTTAAGCTGATTGACCCAGAGAACATGGACGAACTAGTAAACCTTCTTCACACACAAGCGAAGGTCATCTAACTCCTATATTACAAACGATTTAAAAAAAATAGTATGTCAGTACTTATTGTAGTAGATACCAAGAACGGTGCGGTTAAAAAATCATCGTTAGAAGCGGCTCAATACGGAGCCAAAGTAGCAGCCAGCATTGGTGGCGAAGCTGTTGCGCTTACATTGAATGCAAACAATGCCGAGGTTCTTGGAACTGTTGGTGTAAACAAGGTTTTGAACGTAACAGATGCGTCTGTTTCGGCCTCTGACCCACAGAAAGTGGTTGCAGCCATTGTAGCAGCAGCAAATAAAATTGGAGCTAAATTGGTTGTGTTCGCGCACGATTCAACTGGAAAAGCAGTTGCCCCACGTTTGTCTGCAAAATCAGGTGCTGGATTGGTAACCAATGTTACTTCTCTTCCTGACACGTCAAACGGATTCGTGGTTAGCAAAAACGTTTTCTCAGGTAAGGCTCACGCGCAAGTGAACATACTTAGCGATGAGAAGATTATTTCGATTCTTCCAAACGCTTTCGGAGTGAAAGCTGGCGAAGGTTCAGCTTCGGTTGAAACATTTGCAGTTGATTTGAGCGGAATCAATTCAGGAATTACAGTGAAAGAAGTGAAAGGTGGAAACAGCAAGGTTGTTCCGTTGCCAGAAGCTGAATTGGTTGTTTCTGCAGGTCGTGGTCTAAAAGGACCAGAGAACTGGGGAATGGTTGAAGAAATGGCTGAGATTCTTGGCGCAACAACTGCTTGCTCCCGTCCAGTTTCTGATATTGGTTGGAGACCTCACCATGAGCACGTAGGACAGACCGGGGTTGCCATTCGTCCAAATCTTTACATCGCCATTGGTATTTCTGGAGCAATCCAGCACTTGGCTGGTGTGAATGGTAGCAAGGTGATTGTTGTAATAAACAAAGACCCTGAAGCTCCTTTCTTCAAAGCTGCCGATTACGGTGTTGTAGGAGATGCATTTGAGGTCGTTCCGCGTTTGAACGAAGCATTTCGTAAATTCAAGGCAGCCAACGGGTAACTCTCCCCTGCCCCTCTCTAGAAAGAGATGGGTAATCGATTCGCCTCAGGCGGAGAAATCGGGTTGAGTTGTAAAGTAAGTGCATGGATAAGATTAAAATGGGCATATATGGGCTGCAGTACAGCCAAACTCAGACTGGCGCATACGCGTTGGTTCTAGAGCAGGAAGGAGGTACGCGCAGATTGCCTATCATCATCGGTAGTTCCGAAGCTCAGTCCATTGCCATCGAGCTGGAGAACATGGCTCCTACCCGACCATTGACACACGATCTTTTCCGCACCTTCGCACAACAATTCAATATTGATATCCAAGAAGTCATCATCTACAATTTTGTAGATGGTGTCTTCTACGGAAAAATCGTCTGCAACGATGGCAAAAATGAGGTGGAAATTGATTGTCGTCCTTCCGATGCAATTGCACTTGCCGTACGTTTCAAGTGCCCAATTTACACCCACGAATTCATTCTGAATGCCGCAGCCTTCGAGAAGGACGATAGCGGTGTAGGCATACGGCCAATCGCTATTGCAGATGACTCACCTGTCAATCAGGGCGGATTCTCACAGCTTACCGAAGAAGAACTCGAACAATCTTTGAATGCGGCATTGGCAAAAGAAGATTACGAGGAGGCCACGCTGATTCGTGATGAAATGAATAGACGGAATAAGTAGGGAGATTTCTCGGTCCAAGTATTTACGACATTCCTTTTAAACCAGGCTACTATGGGGACCATTTACTTCATCGAAGAACCAAAGTGTTTCTAGCTTTTGACAACCTGATTTTTACCTTGAACTCGGAATACCAACCACCATTGACAAACGACTGAGCCAACTAAAAACAGGGTTCTCACTAACTCCTACCATAGATTAAGACAATCAACCGCTTCAACAAGACTGCTTCTATACGTTGATCAGGTGGTATATAGACATTGCTTAGGAAACAGTCTCAGTAAACTTTACTTCAAACTCAAGATACTTCTACAATCTGTGTATAAGCATAAGAATCGCTGCTGTCTAATATCAACGGACTCGCTCGAAAGAAAATATTCCTTTATTATCTTGTTGTTAAGGGTAAGATTTTAACGTTGAACAAATAAGTCAAGTCACCAGTCCTACACAGACTCCCCACCTTTCATTCCCATAGGAATACCAACCGTTTCTTTTAGTATTCCCAAAGGTCATGCTCAAGGATAAAAATATCCTCCTTAATCTTTTCGGCTTCAAGTAGCTGATCAATTCCTTTCAACATATAGTCCGAAATCAAACGGTCATAAACATTTTTCTCTTTGTAGATGTACGAACCGAACATTCGCTTCCAGAAGATATCCTCCATCGTTCTTCTTTCAGCATCGTTCTGTCGGTTAAAAACCTCTGCACTTGCAAAAATATTTCTAGCCTCAGGAAAATATACCCAGAACATCGGCTCCTTACCTCTAACCTCTCCAGTAGCTCTATCAATATTATCAGCAACTGGTTGAATTCCGATAATTCTCACATCAAGTATTGACTTCTGACGATCAAAAAACCAATCCTCTTTCAACCTAATTTCCTTCACATTAACCGGATTGAATTCTTCCTCAATCACAGTCATTTGCAAATCATATGGAGGATCTGGACTCTCAATATATTGTGTATCAATGAAGCTCAACTTTCTTTCAATCTCAGCTTTCGTTAGCGTCATTGTGAACTCATCATCCAAAGGGTCGTAAGCAGTAAGGCTTCCTTCTCTTACCGCCTCAATAATCACCTGTGTGAGGCTTCTTCTGTTCTTTATAGGTTGAGTAGGATAGTAAAGAGGTTGATTGATTTTCTCCCTCAAATCCAGTTTTCGCCATATACGAGTAGACCACATCACATCTGCTTCACGCAAATGTGTATAAGGTATCACCTTTCTGGTAGGATAGTGTTCCTTTACGTATACGCCATCCAAGACATTCTGAGCAACACCTTCGAAATTAAGTGTGGCCATAATTCCTAGAATCACTGATACTATGACAAGTCTCTTTTTCATGACAATCAATTTTAGATTAACACCAAAACCTTACTGCATTTTCAAACTTACTGGAGATAATGGTACTGGAGTAACGCCAGCAGCAGGCCTATTATTTTCATCAAGCATAACTGCTTTGATATTTTCAATATACACCCGAGACCCAGACCTCAATCTTTTTATTTGATCCAACTCGTTGTCAGGTATTCTACTGCCAACCACTTGTTTAGTGATGAGGTCAGTTCCAACCTGATAAACTAAATCGAACTTCTGTACCTGAAAGAACAACTCGAAATCGAAATTCTTCATTTTAGGAATTACGGTAGGAGCCGCGGCCAATCTAGCTGGAGAGACAAGCCCCTCTTCTACCCCTGCTATCGTAGCTACTGGAGGTGGAACATCCTTAACACGGAATTTAAACTCCCCCATTGGTCTTACTTTACCATCAATTTCGGCACTGACCTTTACGATGGCCTCGCTTCCACCCTTAACCTCCGCAATGAAATTCCCTTTGCCCGCTTGGTTATCAGGAGCAAGAGTTCCTCCGGTTAAACTTGCCTTTACATTTTCTGGAGCCACACCAGGCACAGAAATCGAAACGGGATTTTTGACACCTCGATAAAGCACATTCATCTTGGTAGGGGAAACAACAACACCTGATTTCATCACCATGTATTCACCCTTAAACGGGTAACGCAGATATTGACCAGAAGGTGCTTTGACCTGAATAACGCCAGAATACTCTTTAAGCCCTTCTGTAGTTGCCTTTACAGTATAAATGCCCACTCCTCTATCCACTTTCACTGAAGTTGTGTCTTTTGGGCCAACGATTTCGTTTTTAGTCGTGTCAACTCGTCCAATTTGTACCTGTGGATTCTGCGTGGTACTAAATGCCGCAACGAAAATTTCTGCAACATAATCATCACCTTGAAACACCAAATTAGGAGCAATTACTTTGGCCGCTAGCGTATCAAATTTGAAATCGCTAGCATCAACCTCACGAAATAAGTACTTCACCACATCTGATTCAGCATTTCTCACGTCTGTTTGAATCTTGGTGAGGTTGGTAATTACTGCAGCTAGCGGAATATGATAGAAATTAGCTAAATGCCAACTCTGCTTTTCGTTAGCACTAATTCTCAACATAGTATCTGTGTTGAAGTTGAGCTTTAATGCATCGATAATACTTTGCCCTTTTGCTGGATCCAATTTGGCAATCAAACCATCTTTGAACTCGGTCAATTTACTTGCCAATTCAACAGAAGTATGTGCCCCGCTTTTAGGGTTGCCTTCGTCACCACCAATCATAATGTTTGTAGGAACATCATAATTATCTTTGGAATTAACGTTTTTCAGGGCAAAGACAGAATCCACAAGCAATTGTGCTGCTTCTCGATCAATGACATTCGAAGCGTTTGCCACATTTGCCAAAAAAACATTGGTCTCAGTTGAGTCCAACTTGTCCGTCCTCATGATAAGGTATTGCTTCAAATCCTCTATATGAGCAACCATCGCTTCAGATGAATTCTGAACTTCAATGGCCATATCATACCATTTTCGAACCTTCTTTTGGTCATTGAGAAGAGCAGCCTTAAACGCATCATATTGTGATCCGTTCTTATTTGCGAAATTCTTGTTTGTGACAATCAAACTGTCGTTAATAAGAATGAACGAGTTTAGTATTTCCTTAGACACGTTCAACGCCAAAAGGGCGGTGAGTACCAAGTACATCATACCGATCATTTTTTGCCTTGGGGTTTCTTTTCCTCCGCTCATCTTTAGTTCAGATAAATATTTGTAATAGAATTATCCGACTGAATTAACCCTGTGGTCGATTCATCGCAGACAGCATATTTCCATAAACTGTATTGAGAGAACTAATATTTTGTGCAAGTTGAGCCACCTCCGTCTTGTATTTCTTAGCATCATCTACCGATTCACTCAACGTCCCCATAAGATCATTCATTCCGGAATAAAGGCTGTCAGAAGATTCTAAGAACTGTTTGGTACCAGCCAATTGTAGAGCGTACTGAGAATTAAGCTTGGTTATATTTTCACCCATTTTTTTCATCTCAGAACCAAAATCAACACCTTCAGGTTCAACAATCATTGCACCCAAGGAGGCTGAAGCCTTCGTATATGCATCGGAAAGATTTCCAACAGTATGTGCTGCTTTTGTGACGTTTCCAACGTAAAGTTCCGTGGCCACAGACGCATCTGTTATGTCACTCATTTTAGAGACATTTTCTCCAAGCGAGCGGAGATTATTACCCAAACTTTCAATAAGTTCTGGGCCAATTTTCGCATCTTCCAATAGATTATCCAATTCTTGAGAGGCTGTGAGTCCGTTTTTACCGTTACCACCATGGCCTCCTCCGTCTCCTGGAATTCCAGCCAATTCTGGATAAACCAAACTCCAGTCTGGGTCTTCATGTGGCTTTTCAAAAGCAGAAAAAGCGAAAATTATTGCCTCCGTAGTCAGTCCGACAACCAACATTGGACCTGCACCCGCCCAGTGCTGAATCTTAAACATAGCACCGATAATTACGATTGCTGCTCCGAAGCCGTACAACTTCGCCATGAAACTTTTCCACTTTTTCCCTTGCATGACTTTTAGATGATTAGATTATAAATTTAGATTAGTTAGTAGTTATTCTTTCTATTAGAAATCGGCTTTATCACGACCAAGGAAGGTCATTACCGTCCTGAATCCGACATAGCACTTAGCAGTATCCTGATATTCGTAGGTGCGAGTTCCAGCTTGGATATAATGTCCTATATCTTTCCACGAACCTCCTCGAATCACTTTTCTCTTTAATGAAGGAGGATCAGAATCTTTTGCTTCATAATAATAATCTGGATTAAGGTCATGAGTAAAGCTAAAGGCACTTTCATCATATGCATTTTTAGTCCACTCAGCAACATTACCTGCCATACAATACAACCCATAATCGTTAGGAGCATATCGGTAAGCCTTGACTGTGTGAAATCCACCATCCGCAACATAATTTCCCCTCAAAGGTTTGTAGTTTGCCAAAAAGCAACCACGGCTATTCCTAATATACGGGCCACCCCATGGATATGGCGACAAATCTAAACCACCGCGCGATGCATATTCCCACTCAGATTCAGAAGGAAGTCTAAAATCTTGCACAAAAGTTTCCTCATTACTCATAAGCCAACTGTTCAGCAATTGTGTTCTCCATATGCAGAATGCCCGAGCTTGTTTCCATGTAACACCTACAACCGGGTAGTCATCATATGCAGGATGCCAAAAGTACATGTTGGTCATAGGCTCATTGAATGAGTATGTGAAATCATGTATCCAAGCTAATGTATCAGGATAAACATTGATGATGTCTCGCTTTATAAACACAGAGCGGTCTTTCATTCCCTGCTCCCTGTTTTCTTTACGAGCCGCTTCTTTCAAGTCAATCCAAAAATACTCGAAGTTCAATTTGCGAGTATCAACTTCTCTCCTTTTATAGAATCTTTCATGCTCTGGCAGATACATTTCTTCCAAAATTTCCATGAACTCTTCATCATCATATTCTATCTCCTCTTCCCAATTAATGCGCTCGCCATATTCACCTTCCTCCAGAAGGTGATCCTCTCCAATCAGCAAGTGCGCTATAGAATCTCTAACCCAATAGACAAATTGACGATACTCATTATTGGTAATCTCTGTTTCGTCCATATAGAATGCTTGGATGGAAACTGTTTTTGCCTGAGCAGTCACCGCATAAGGCACATCTTGGTCACTTGGCCCCATGTTGTAGCTACCCATCGGAATGTAGAGCATGCCATATGGGTCATCCATGTACCATTCTTCTCGCCCTTGAACACCGGTTAACTGACCTCGTCCGTAATTGCCACAACTTGACAAGCTACTGAGGGCAGCAGCCACCACGCAAATAAAAAGCAGCTTTTTCATGAGTAATTCTTTTGGAGTAGCAGGCTTAGGGAAATAGCCCGCCATAGTGGTTAACATTGCTTGAATAAACTGTTTCATAATTGACATCCCTTGAACTTTATCCTAACCGTTGACTTGATTAGGTATCAGCAATGCTTGAACGAAACTTTTTTTCAAATGTTGCAAAAATCTTGTTGGATTAAAGGAATCGAACATTTCTGTAACGCTGATTCGATACAGGAGATTTAAGCTTGTAGCAATATCCTAACATAATTTCGTGACTACCACTGCTGTAGTTATTAATTCCCGATGTAGTAACATCATACGAATACCCAACTCTGAATTCCTTTATCTGAACACCAGCCATGATACCAACCGCATCATCAATTCGGTAAGAAACACCAGCCCAAACCATGTTCTTCCAAAATGCGCGTAGATTGATGTCCATCTGAGTAGCTGCTCCATCTGTTTTCAAGAATACAGCAGGATTAAGTGCCCAAGTTGGGTCTATATCCCACGTATAACCAGCGAGTGCGTAATAATGACGAGCAACTGTATACTCACTCAGCATTCCTCCTTCTTCGAAGTTCAATGTTGGAGCAGTAAGATGTTTAGCTGAAATTCCAGCATACAACTTATCTGTATGATAATAAAGACCAAAACCGAGGTCTGGAGCTACTCCGTTTGATTTACCTGCAATGATATTCGGGTCACCCTCCTGAATTGGGTTTAATTGCGAGCCATCGAGCGTATTAAACAATACACCTCCTTCGATTCCGATTCCCAATGTACCAGGCCCTAATGCCAATCTAAAAGCATAAGAAAGATTTACTCCTCCTGAGTACTGAGCCCCAAGCTTGTCGGACAGGATTGACAAACCAACTCCGCCATGTAGTGCTTTCACGGTTCCTTCAACATTAATCATTGTTGTAATCGGACGTCCGTCAAAACCAACCCACTGTTGGCGATGAAGTGCATTGGCACAAATTCCGTTGTTACTACCTGCGTAGCCTGGGTTAGCATAAAGTCTATTGAACATATTCATAGTAAACTGCGGGTCTTGCTGGGCTTGAACCGTTGTTCCAGAGAACAAAAACGTCATAGATGCAATTGCGGTAAAAATCTTTTTCATATCAAGTTATTCGATTTCCTTCTTTTTCCTTTTTTCCTGATTGGGAACACTCCTTTTCCAAGAGGCGGCTAAGTAAACAAATATTTCTATCAACATCAAGCTGTTAAATCAATTAATCGACTAAAAACCTGCGCAAATATCGTTGATTCAGCTATTCATCGCTATCCCAGCTTCTGAAAAGTTTGCCACCATCGGTCTGGAACTCCATCTTCGCAGGCACGCTGATAATCTGCGTAGCTACATGGAACCATGAAATGTCGCTGATATTTCTCCCCTCGTTTTGATGGATACGGTACTTCCATCCACCAACGGTCGCTACGTTGGCTCTTGTAAAAGATGATGTCATACTGTCCATTCTCGATTGAAACCGTGTATTTGAGGTATTCATTCTTATCGGCAAATGGAAAATCTTTCTTCCGATTGCTGACTCCAGAAAGAAAATACCATAGGATTTGAGCCATCAGTTTAGTTGACTGACGATTTTCACTTGTGTGTAATGAATCATAGAATCCGATTGAAGAAAGTTTGTCGCTCAATCCGGCATAACGTGCAATGGCGCAGGCTTCTTCTCCATATAAACCGTTCGGTTCTGACCTGTAATTTGCTGGAAAATCGGAACTCCGAATGCAGCTCATATCAATGGATAGCGAATCTGCATTCCTGACCACAGGCTCCACATCCTCAATTTTATTCTGGACTTCGCCCAATCGATAAATATCGAAATACAATTTCTTCATCAACTCCACCTCTTTGGGGTTGACGTGATGCGTTTGATAGGCGAGATTGCTGAAATTGAAAAGAACATTGGGCTGATGGAGGATGATCTTCTGGAGAAATCGGTTGGCATTCAACTCATCATCTACGTCTCCGAGGTCGAACCGTGAATCTACACATACCAAATTCACTACCTGCTCCAGTTTTTCGTAAGCAAGGTAATTGGCATAGGTAAGATCCTGACCTCCACCCAAAATGACGGCTATTCCTCCTTGCTTAATGATGGCAGCTACAGAGTTCGAAACTGCGTAATAGGTATCTTCCACCGTTTCGCCCGGACTGATGTTCCCGAGATCAAGGATGGGGAGATTGCCGAAATGGTCTTTGAGCTGGTAAAGCTCCATGCGAATGGCGTTCAGCCTTTCTGAACTTGTCTTGCAATCGCTCCTCCTGTCTTCTGAAACTCCGAATAAAACAACCGAACCTGCTTCAATCTCAGGAAATCCGATTTCATCTAAAAAGGTCTTGATGCGGCTTCCGAGTGTGCCAGCAGAGTTACCCTCCAACAAATCAGAAGGAATCGGCTCAAAGAACAGGGCAATATCAGATAGCATTATTTCTTCTTGCGGACGGGACCACGTTTCGGTTTATCGGGTGTTTTGGCAATAATTTCTTTGCAGTCTGCTAAGGTGAGTGATTCTGGCTCTGTTCCTTTAGGTATGCGATAATTTTTTTTACCTACAGCAATGTAAGGGCCAAAACGACCTTCTTTAACCTGCACCACATCATCTCCATCTTGAAACTCATTGATCATGCTCTTCTTGATTTCCTCCCGTTTGGTCTCGATGAGTTGAACGGCAGTTTCCTTGGTGATTGTCATCGGGTCTTCATCTTTCAATGAAACATACGCCTTTCCGTGGCGCACGTAGGGGCCGAACTTTCCGATACCGATTGTGAGTTTTTCTCCTTCAAACTCACCAATTTCTCTTGGGAGTTTGAACAGTTCCAAAGCTTCTTCAAGAGTGACATCTTCCATTCGTGTTCCCGCTGGAATGCTGGCAAACTTTGGTTTTTCCTCATTCTCGGCTTCACCAATCTGAACCATTGGGCCAAAACGGCCTAAACGGGAATAGACATTTCTCCCTGATTTAGGGTCTACGCCAAGCAGCGTTTCTCCTGTTGCTTTTTTAGCGTTTTCTGCCGTATCAACGGTGGTAAGGTGAAATGGCTTGTAGAAGGCATCTATCATGGATGTCCATTCTTTTTGCCCTTCTGCTATCTCGTCAAACTCTTTTTCAACTTGGGCGGTGAAATTGTAATCGAGAATCTCGGTAAAATTCTCAACTAGGAAATCGGTGACAACCTTTCCAATATCAGTCGGAAACAACTTTGTCTTTTCGGCTCCCGTAATCTCGGTTCTCACCTCTTCTTTCATTCCCTTAGAGTTGAGAATGATGTAGCCGTATTCGCGTTCTACACCATCCTTTCCTTCTTTCACCACATAATTTCTACTTATAATGGTGTTGATGGTAGGCGCATAGGTTGATGGTCGGCCAATTCCGAGTTCCTCTAGCTTCTTTACCAAACTTGCTTCGGTATATCTGGCAGGAGGTTGCGTGAACCTTTCCATCCCTTCCACCTTTGAGGCATCTAGCTTCTGGCCAACTTTCATATTCGGAAGCATTCCTTTGGTATCCTCTGTTTCATCATCGGTTCCTTCGAGGTATGCTTTCAGGAATCCTTCAAACTTGATTACCTCACCTTGGGCCACAAATCCAATTTCAGAACTTGACACACTAATATTAACGGTGGTACGCTCCAATTGGGCATCTTCCATTTGAGATGCGATGGTTCGTTTCCATATCATATCATAAAGACGTTGATGACCTGCATCGCCTGTCACCGACTGCTTGTCCATATACGTAGGGCGAATGGCCTCATGCGCCTCCTGTGCGCCCTTGGATTTTGACGTGTACTTCCGCGTTTTGGCATATTCGGCACCATAGAGTTTGGTAATCTCATCTTTGGCCGCATTGATGGCGAGGTCGGATAGATTGACGCTATCCGTTCTCATATACGTGATATTACCCTGCTCGTACAAGTCCTGGGCAATTTTCATTGTCTTGGTAACGCCATAGCCCAACTTACGGCTGGCCTCCTGTTGCAGGGTTGATGTGGTGAATGGTGCGGCAGGCGAGCGTTTTGCAGGTTTTTTCTGTAGGTCTGTAACGGAGTAGGATGCGTTTTTACACCCCGCGATGAATGTGCGGGTCTCGTCCAACGTATCAAACCGCTTGGAAAGTTCGGCACGGAACTCCATTCCATCAACCGTGAAATACACTACTACTCTAAAAGCTGATGTTGTTTGGAATCCTTCAATTTCGCGTTCGCGCTCTACAATAATCCGAACCGAAACCGATTGAACTCTTCCTGCCGAGAGGTTCGGCTTTACTTTTTTCCACAGCACGGGCGAAAGTTCATATCCCACCAATCGATCCAAAATTCTTCGTGCCTGCTGGGCATTTACGAGGTCAATATTAAGTGCTCGTGGATTTTCTACCGCATTGAGAATGGCAGACTTGGTAATCTCGTGAAAAACGATGCGTCTTGTCTTCTCGGTTTTCAATCCGAGTGCTTCTTGCAAGTGCCAAGAAATGGCTTCTCCCTCGCGGTCCTCGTCCGATGCCAACCAAACCATGTCGGCTTCTTTGCTCAGTTTCTTCAGTTCGTGAACGATTTTTTCCTTGTCCTTCGGAATCACATAATCGGGTTTGTAGTTGTTCTCCACATCAACAGAAAGCTTTTTTGAAGGAAGGTCGCGGATGTGTCCGAAGCTGGACCTTACGGTAAAATCCTTACCAAGAAAACCTTCAATGGTCTTCGCTTTTGCAGGTGACTCAACAATTACAAGGTTCTTCATGGGATGTGTTCGGTATCAATTAAGGGGTGCAAAGAAAACTATTTATTGAAACGATAGAAATCTAGATACTTCCAGTAGACAAAGGATGTGATTCTCTTACTCAGTTTAACAGGCGAGAAAAAGAAATTGATGCTAGAGGAAGGGAAATTGATTCTGGAAGCACGGAAGTCGCATCTGACAGTAAAGAAATCGATTCTTATAGAGTTAGTTTACCCCTCAACCCTTGGCAGCTTCACAACAAACCGTGCACCTTTTGGTGTGTTGTCTAGAATAGTGATTGTTCCACCGTGCTTTTCTACCAGTAGTTTTACGAGATAAAGTCCAATGCCCGTGCCTTTTGTCTGCCTTACGTTCTCGTTTCCTCTTCTATAAAACCGCTCAAACACTTTCTTCTTTTCGCTGCTCGGAATGCCTTCGCCTCCGTCTGAAACGGAAAGTTCAATCTGAGCATCTTCGGTGCACATCAACGCTACCATTACTTCACTCTTTCCACCATATTTAATGGCGTTGTCTATCAGATTGATAACGATACTATGGATGGCCATTTTGTCAATATCTGCTCGAATTCCATCTTGAATATTTGTTTTCAGCCTACCTTCTTCAAATTCTTTGGAATAGGTGGTCTGAACCTGATTGGATAGAAATTCTGAAAAGTCAACCGTTTCTTTATTCAACGGAAGTCCGCCTGATTCCACCTTATTTACAAGCAGCAGGTTCTCCACCAGAATTTCCAGTCGGTCGGTATCGCCAAGTGCTCTCTTATATATTTGTGTCCTTTTCTCCTCAGGCAGTTCTCTGGTATGGAGCGTTTGCAATTGCAATTTGATGGCCGCAAGCGGAGATTTCAGTTCATGCGTGATGGAGAGGAGAAAGTTCTTCTGCTGTTCGGCCACATTCAGTTCTTTGGCAATACTTCTGCGAACTGCCCAAAAACCGAGCAGAAGTATGAATACGAAAACAGCTCCTTCGCCCAGCACCATCCAAATACGGAGTGATAGTTTTTGATCTAATTCGGCTTTTTGAATCAATTGTTCTGGACCAATAAGCTCAGTAACGCTTAGAATCTCCAATTTCAGGTTGTAAATTTCTGCGTTGAGCTCAACAAGCATATATGCCCACCAAACGAATTGTATAAGGACATAAATGCCCAAAAAATAAATAAGCACCCCTTTGGGTGCTTTAAACATGAATCTTTGGCTTAACCAAGACATTACCGAATATCGAGTAGTTGACCTTGCTCAAGGGCAAATCGGACTAACCCAACTACATTTTTGACCCTTAGTTTCTTAATCAGATTCCGTTTGTGAGTTTCAACCGTTCTGAGACTGATTTTTATTTTTTCGGCAATTTCTTGATTGGTGTATTCCTTGGCCACAAAATGAAGCACTTGCTTCTCTCTGTTGCTGAGTACCACCTCATCATCTTCCTCATCTGAAGTAATGGATTGGGTCATGATGTCCAACACTTCCTGTCCATAATAGCTGCCGCCATTCATTACAGTCTCGATGGCAAGCAGTACCTCCTGATGTCCCGCATTTTTTAAAATATACCCAGAAGCTCCTGCCTTCAACATTCTTCTAATAACCAGAACTTCTTCGTGCATAGAAAATGCCAAAACCTTGATTTCGGGCCACCGTTGTGTAATCGTTTCCGTGGTGGTTACGTCTAATTTTCCATCCATGTTAATATCCATCAACACCACATCTGGAATTCCTTTCTCAATACACTTAATGGCTTCGGCTCCGTTCTTGGCCTCGCACGTTACCTCAATATTTTCGGCCTTCTCCAAAAGAGATACTATACCACCTCTAAGAATAGGGTGATCGTCTACTACAAGCAGTTTAACTTTGTTCATTCGAGTGGTTTTGGCACATCAATATTAACAAGAGTACCCGATCTTTCGGCACTCTCAATGTCTATTTGTCCGTTCATTGAGTTCACTCGCGATATGACATTGGTTAGTCCAATTCCGTTAGATGCCCCATGAATGTTGAAACCGACACCATCGTCTTCTACCGTCAAATTAAGCGAATCGCCATGGTCAATCAAACTGACAAATACCTTTTTACAAGACGCGTGTTTCTGAATATTATTGAGTAGTTCCTGCAGGATACGGTACAAATTGACTTCCAGCAATTGACTGTATCTGGGCTCAAGGTCCACGTGATCGAATTTAACATTAATGCCCGACCTATCATGCAAATTGCTGCATGTTTGATTGATGGCCTCTTTAAGCCCGAAACTTTCCAACACCTCTGGCATTAGGTCGTGCGAAATATTTCTCACTTCCCTAATGGCCGACTGGAGATTTGTATTTAAGTTGATAAGGTCGGATGCGATGGTATCTGCATCGTTTTCAGCCACTTGCTCCCGTATCTGTGAAACTTGAAGCGTAATGGCCGATAACACCTGACCAATTCCATCGTGCAGCTCGGCTCCGAGCCGTTTTCTTTCTTGCTCTTGACCCCGAAGCACAGCCTGCATAATAAACTGCTCTCTAGCTCGTTCTGATGTGATGTCTCTGACAATGACCAAAGTTCGATAGAATTTGTTTGCATGAGAGATCGCAATGTACCTAATGGAATACATGTGGGTTGTTCCATCGGGTCCTGTAAATGCATCTTCCAAGTCAAAATTTTGCCCCTTCTCAACCAGAAGCTTGAATTTGTTTCTTACCATAGATTTCACGTCAGCATTTCTGTAAAAGTCAAAAATGCTGGCACCAATTACATCTTTCTGGTTTAAACTCTGAAAAGTTTGGTTTATCGTTTCAATGATTCCTTTTTCGTTCACCGTTGCAATAGAATCTTCAACATTGTCAAAAATTAGCCTTAGCCGTTCTTCAGACCGTTGGAGCTTCAATTCCTGATCGCGTTTATCTGTTCTATCCCGAATCAAGGATTGTATGTAAACCTTGCCGCCTTCAACCCGTTTGACAAACCTCGATTCTACTGGGATTTCGAATCCTTCCTTATGAAGCACGCTGGTATCGAATGTTTGCGGGGTATTGGGTTCTAGCTGTTGAAGAAATTTCTGATAGTTTCCTCCTTGCCATCTAGGGTCGAGCTGATGCGCTTTCATTTGAAGGAGCTCTTTTCTGGTGTAGCCTAGCATTTCGGTTGCCACCTGGTTTACATCAAGAATGTTCTGCGCCACATCATGAAAAAAGAACGCATCGCCCGAATTCAACGAAAGAGATTCCATTCTCTCCTGTGTCAGTTTTGCAGTACCCTCTGCCAATACTTTTGTGGTCATATCAATAGAGCAAGAATAGAACCCAACAACATCTCCATTTTCCGAATAATCTGGCGCCAACGCTACGTTGAAATAACGATAAACACCATCGGCCATCACTCCTTCATCTTCATAGGCAACAGTTTCTCCCTTCAGCACCCTTGCAAACTGAGGCTTTAGCTTCTCAACAGCCTCTTTCCCCATTACATCTCCAATGTATCGGCCTTCCATCTTCCGTGGATCTTGTCCCAATTGACGATAGGCATCGTTGAGAAAAAGATATTTCAGCCCCGTGGAAATTCTTGATATATGTATAGGAATGGCATTGAGGGTAGCTCTGATGTCTGATTCACTGCGTTCTAATATCTTGGTTGTGCGTTCGAGTTTCGATTCCACTTTCTTTCGTTCTTCAATCTCTTGCTTCTGTTGTTCTTTGAGAAGGGCATTCTCCACAAAAAGTGAAACGTACGCTCCCAAACGTTTAATCTGATTGGTTTCAAACTCCGTAAGCTCACTTTGGCCTACTAATCGCGTGATATTTAGAGAACCAAAGACCGATTGAGAACCTTGTAGAGGAACGTACATCATAGAACGGGGAACAATCCGCGGGTCAACACTCCGTGGCCCAACACGCATGTTTTCTGGCACTTCATTGATCATCATTTCTTTTCCCGATTCAATCACAGCTCCAACAAGCCCTTCGCCCCGTTTCACAATTCTCTCATTGAACAACTTCAAAATAATGTTCCGAACTTCTTCATCAGGATGATAAAGGGCTTCGGTTCTGATGATGCCATCCGCTTCGTTGAGAATGGAAATGTCGCAGACCGCGTTCAGATACTCAGAAATATTCTTGGCCAATTCCTGTAACACGGACTTTTGACCCTTATTGGGTTGAGATAGTATGCGAGCAGCCTTTAGGAGGAATTCGTTGTATCTGTTAAGTCTATCTAATGCTTCTGCCTTCCTACGTACTGTAATGTCACGGATTACACCAACAAGAAACTTATCGCCCATCTCATTTATGAAGCGGGTCTTTCTAGTAGAAATTGTTCTTGTCTCGCCATCTCTCACGGTAAGCGACTCTTCAACAACACTTTCTTTTCCAGTTGATATCACTTGTTTATCACCATCCAAAAAATGGTCGCGTTCTTCTATAGGAACATCTTCGGCAAGCGTCCTGCCGATTATTTCATCTCTTGCTCGGCCAAATGCCTCGCAAAAGGCATCGTTAACGAGAACAAGCCTGCTGTGCTCATCCTTTACAAAAACAGGGTCGCCCATATTGTTCAGGATAACCTTGTAATTCTCGTCACTTAATTCTACTATGTCTCTATGGGTTGGTTTGCTCATGACAAAGCATTTGAAAGATTGGCACTCATTGAGTCTCGCTCAAATCTATTTTTGAAGTGGTGATTCATGTTTATTAGTAACGCCCAATCCATCTGAGTCTTCTTAAAAAGCGCAGGGTCGTTAGGGGCTTTGGTCGTTGATTTACTCACCGTGCTAAGTTACCTATATGAAAGATTGGAAAAAACAAAGCCCCGCAAATGCAGGGCTTTGAGGTGGTACCAGCTGGGGTCGAACCAGCGACACACGGATTTTCAGTCCGTTGCTCTACCAACTGAGCTATGGTACCTCTTTTGAGGGCTGCAAATGTAAAAATATTTCAATCTCCTAAAACCCTAACTTTAAACTTCGAGCTGGTTACTTTTGCAGAGTTATGAATTTGGCTATCGACATCGGCAACTCGCGCATCAAATGGGCACGGTTTGAACAGCAAAAAGTTGTTGAATCGGGCATGGTGCCAGAATCTGATTTAGATGAACTAAAAGCTTTAATGGCGTTTCATGCGGGAGATGACATTACCATTTCATCCGTTGTAAAGCTTAACGCTGATTTTTTTGCCTTCTGCAAGAAATCAAACGCCATGCTAATTGATTCATCCACTCCAATTCCAATCCAAAACAACTACTCAACTCCAACTACTTTGGGAATGGACAGGCTTTGTGCAGCAATAGGAGCGAAGAGCCTTTTTCCAGAAAACCCAGTGCTATCAGTTGATATTGGTACGTGTATTAAATTTGAATTCATTACCGCCAAAGGCGAGTATGAAGGCGGAAATATCTCGCCTGGACTTCAAATGCGCTTTGCCTCGCTCAATAATTACACATCAAAACTGCCAGCTCTAAAACCAGAAAGGACACTTGGGCCAATTGGTCGTTCAACCAACCAAGCGCTGAGGTTGGGTGTACAACAAGGAATGTTATTTGAAATTCAGGCAATGATCCAAACGATGCAGACGTTACACCCAAACTTAAAAACGGTAGGTACGGGCGGTGATTTGCCCTTTTTTGTTAATGAACTTAAAACTCACATCTTTGCGGATCTTTTGCTCGTCCTACGAGGCATAAATGAAATTTACTTACACAACACTTAGACGGCCTCTGCTGTCGTTGATGTTCATTCTCCTAAGCGGATGGGCATTTTTTTCCTTCGCTCAGCCCGCCAATAATTCGCCCTACGCGCGTTACGGTCTTGGAAACTTGAACAACGGTGCAAATATTCGTTCTGCTGGTATTGGCGGAATGAGCATTGCCATGCGTGAGGATAGCATCCCGTATTTGGTCAATTTTCTAAATCCTGCATCCTACACGTCCATAGGTTTTACAGCGTTTGATATTGGTATTTATGGCAACGTGGCAACCATCTCTTCCAGCACCGAATCACAGAATGTAAACAAGGCAAATCTTTCCTATTTCGCATTCGGATTCCCTATACTTCAACTAAGAGTAAGAATAAAAAGAGACAGTATTTCCGAAGGAGAGAGCAAGTGGATTCAGACAAACCAAAAGCGATTGTTTTGGGGTGGCTCGTTCGGATTGCGCGAATTTAGCAGTGTAAACTATGCCGCAACCGATTCTAGATTGGATGAGACAGGCACCTTTGGAGGCGACACTGCTTTCAATTACGCATATAGGTTTCAAGGTAATGGTGGTGTAAATCAGTTCTTTGTGGGAATAGGTCTTGCAGCTTTCAAAAACTTCTCAATCGGTTTAAACGCATCCTACCTTTTTGGCAGAATGAACCGTGTTCAAAGACTCGAGATTCAAGAAGCAAATTATTTCAATGTAAAAACAGAAAAATACACAGACGTAGGCGGCTTTTACGTGGATTACGGTTTGCAATACACGCTTGCTGCCAAAGGCGGAAAAGATGTGCTCACTTTTGGAAGCACATTTGCACACCCCATGAAGGTGCGCGCGAGCAGCACAACACTTGCACGAACATATTCATTAACCACATTCGGAGAAGACCTGTTCAGAGACACCATTCTTTTCAGGAAAATAACGGGCGGCCACATCTCCATGCCTTGGAAATATGGTTTTGGTGTTTCTTGGAAAAAAGGCGAAAAATGGCTTTTTGGAGTAGAACACACCCAAGAACTTTGGAGCACCTATAGGGATGTTGATGGAAGAAACGATTCGCTCGCTGATGCGTGGAAAACATCGGCCGGAATCGAATTTAAACCTTCCGTTCCGGAAACGAATCGTGGTTTCTGGGCCTATTTCGGAAAGATGCATTATCGAATTGGAGGGTACTATGCCATGAGCCAATTTAAGGTCAATGCAATACAACTTCCAGAATATGGCATAACTCTTGGTTTTGGTTTCCCACTTAGAAAAAGCAGAGCTGGAGGAGACAAGTTCGTTCAAAGCATGGTAAACTTTGCAGTTGAATGGGGACAAAGAGGAACAACAGACAAATCTCTCTTACTTGAAAACTACTGGAACTTCAAACTCGGTTTCACTCTAAACGACAGATGGTTTATAAAACGCAAATACGAATGACAATGAAAAAGAACAATTCTAAACCTACAAACATAGTGATGCTAATTCTTGCGCAACTGATGTTGATGGGAACGATGAACGGTTTTGCGCAGGACGAAAAGTTTGGTGACAATCCAGACAAGTGCAAAGAAAATCTTCCGCTCTACAGAGAATATTACAAGCAAAAAAATTATGCCGATGCCATGGCCGGCTGGCGATGGGTTTTCTTCAATTGCCCAGAATCAACCAAGAACATCGTTATTAATGGCACAACACTTATTGAAGCTAAGATTAAGGAAAACGAGGCTAATCCAGCGTTGAAAAAAGCGTATTTGGATACGCTTTGGATGGTATACAACAAGCGTATTGAGCTTTATCCTGATGACCGAGGTTACAGCCTTGGTCGTATGGGAATGGACATGTACGACTATTCTGAAGAGGATTACGCAGATGCCTATAACAACCTTAATGAGTCCATGAAGGCAGACACGTTGGCTACCGACCCGTATGTACTAATGAAGCTCTATTTGGCTGGAATGAAGCGATTGGTGGCCAAGGAAATCGAAATGGAAGTAATGTATGACCTTTATGATGAAGTTTCTTCCATTCTTGATGCCCAACAGAAAAAAATTCCTGCTGATGCAACGGAGGATAACAACACAGACCTAAAGAAGATTACTCAAGCACGTGGCATTATCGACCAAAACTTCGAGCGTATTGCACAAGAAGATCAATACATCGGCCTGATGCAACCTAAAATTGAGGCTGCGCTCACAGATGCAGCGCTTCTAGAAAAGGTAACCAACATGATGGTGAAGCGTAGCTGGACAAGCAATCCGTTCTACTTAGATGCATCTGCAAAACTTTACAAACTAAATCCATCGGCAGCAGCTGCATACAATCTCTATGAAGGCCATGCGAGAAAAGGAAATGATTCTGAGGCAACTAAATTCTTGGAAGAATCCATCAAATTAGAGCAAGAGAAGAACCAAAAAGCTGAAAGAATGCTGAAATTGGCAAAGGTGTATGGCTCACAAAAAAACTACGCCAAGGCACGATCAACCGCACAGGACGCAGCCGCTCTGAAACCAGGATGGGGAGAACCATACATCTACATTGGCGACCTTTACCTCGGCACAACATCAAGTTGTGGAGATAACGCTTGCAACCAGAAATACGGTGTTTGGGCTGCCGAAGACATGTTCGGTAAAGCCAAATCTGTTGATTCCTCTATTTCTGGCGATGCAAACTCAAAAATTGCATCCTGCAAAAAATACTATCCATCGGCAAAAGACTGTTTCTTCTACGGATTGAAATCTGGAGATGCAGTTACCGTTGGAGGATGGATTGGTGTGGAGACCACAGCACGATTTGCCGACTGATTTTAAAATAATTGAATTTAAAAAGGTGAGAGAACTTTCGTTCTCTTGCCTTTTTCTTTTTGCGCTTATCTTGAGCGGATGCGTGAATGATATGGACGAGGTGAATGCCATTGTAGAAACCGAAGTTCTTCCCATTTCGGTTGCAGACGATATTCGCATCATTTATTCCGATTCCTCATTGCTCAAAGTAATTTTGGAGGCCAAGCACCTCGAACGTTTTACAGGCGAAGACCCCTACTTAGAAATGACGAATGGCGTTTACGTTCGGTTTTTCAACACCCTTGGAACAGTTGAATCTGAATTACGCTCAAACTATGCCATAAGCTACGAGCATTCTGACATTATGGAAGCCAAGGAAAATGTGATTGTTGTAAACAAAAAAGGCGAAACGCTAAACACCGAACACCTCATTTGGGAAAAGAAAACCGAAAAAATCCGAACAGATGAGTTTGTGAAGATCACTACCGAAGATGAAGTTATATTTGGTCATGGTTTGGAGTCCAATCAGGATTTCACCAAATACAGAATCAAGAAAATAAAAGGAACCATAAACCTGAAAGATGCTGAGAGTTCTGAAAATCCTTGAAATGGCGTGGTTGCTCATCGGAGTTTTCTCCATGATAATGGGCGCTTACCTTTTCAACTTACACGGTTGGGATGAATCCAAATGGTTCTTTGGCGGAGCGCTGATTGCAGGTGTCTTCTTTGCATTCAGAAGAAAGCAACGCCTAAAGTTTGAGAGATCAGAAAAGGAACAAAAAAACGGAGATAATTGAGCTATCTCATCATTATCCTGGCCTGTCTCATTCTCTCTGCATTTTTTTCAGGAATGGAAATTGCTTTCGTTTCTGCCAACCGTTTTAAGATTGAAGTTGACAGAAAAAAAGGACACCTATCAGGTGCCATCATCGGAGCATTTCTCGAACAACCTTCTCGTTTTATTAGCACTTTATTGGTTGGAAACAACATTGCTTTGGTTGTTTATGGCATTACCATGGCCAAAATTCTTGAGCCAGAAATTAGATACTTTACCGATTCAGAATCTATCATTTTGGTTGTGCAAACCATCCTATCAACATTGCTGATTTTGGTAACAGCAGAGTTCCTTCCCAAAGCATTTTTCAGAATAAATCCGAACAGAATGCTCGACATTTTTGCGGTTCCTGCAAAGGTGGTCTATTTCCTTCTTTACCCATTGGTTTGGGTTATAGACCGTTTTTCTAAACAGATTCTATCATCCATTTTCAAAGTAAAACTGAATGAGGAGAAAATGACATTCGGCCGTTCAGATTTGGATGATTACGTTAATGAGTTCACTGGGCATGACGAAGAAGAATCGGCTGACAGTGAGATTAAGATTTTCAGAAACGCATTGAATTTCAGCGACATCAAAGTACGTACGTGCATGCTTCCTCGCACAGAAATAATTGCGCTAGACATTAGCACAGATGTTGAAGATCTGAGACTGAAATTTATTGATACTGGGCTTTCTAAAATCCTGATTTATCGAGGTGATATTGACAACATCATCGGTTACGTTCACTCATTCGAGCTTTTTCAGAAACCTAGCGGCATCAACAGTATCATTCGACCAATAAGCCTTGTGCCTGAAAGCACTAAGGTGAAAGACCTTTTAAAGCAGTTTGGGCAGCAGCGTAGAAGTGTTGCGGTGGTACTCAATGAGTTTGGAGGAACAGCTGGAATGGTGACAGTTGAAGACATTATTGAAGAGATTTTCGGTGATATCGAAGATGAACATGATGTAGAAGACCTCATTGAGGAAAAACTGAGCGAATCTCAATTCCGCTTTTCTGGCAGATTGGAAATTGCATATATCAATCAAGAATTCAATCTCAATCTTCCCGAATCTGACAACTACGGGACGCTCGCTGGATTTATTATTGAGCATCATCAAAGCATTCCTGAACTAGAAGAAGTTATTCGTGTGGGTGATTTTGAGTTCACCGTTACGAAGGTAGATAGCACCCGAATTGAGGAAGTTCTACTCACGGTGCTGGATTAAACGAACAATTAAGTGATTGTTAATAGTGTATTAACACCTGATTGTATAAGTATGCCCAACTTTGCATCGTATAAGATTTCAAGATGAAGGACAACCCGACAATTCTAATTGTAGATGACGAGGAAGACATTCTCGAATTTCTAGAGTACAATTTGAAGAAGGAAGACTTCAACGTATACGTGGCTTCTTCGGGCCGAAAAGCCATTGCCATTGCACAGAAAGTCAGTCCCGACCTTATTATTTTGGATGTAATGATGCCCGAGCTTGACGGCATTGAAACCTGCAAAGAGCTACGCGACCTTCCGGGTCTGAAAAACACGCTGATTGCCTTTCTCACTGCACGAAACGAGGATTATTCGCAGATTGCAGGGTTTGACGCTGGCGCAGATGATTTCATCAACAAACCCATCAAACCACGGGTTCTCATCAGCCGGATAAAAGCGTTGCTTAGACGCAACAATCCGCTTAAGGAGAATCAGGTTTTTGAAACGGAATCTGGACTCAAGATAGACAGGAACAAATACTTAATTGAGCTTGGAGGAAAGGAAATTACACTGCCTAAAAAGGAATTTGAACT
>Ga0105055_10002264_pt1 | contig 30283 bp, 25 predicted proteins | sample BON03_FD_78090 | JGI IMG/M metagenome (GOLD analysis project Ga0105055, IMG submission 78090) | Freshwater microbial communities from Lake Bonney liftoff mats and glacier meltwater in Antarctica - BON-03 | ecosystem: Environmental > Aquatic > Freshwater > Ice > Glacier meltwater | place: Lake... | reverse complement strand
GATTACCTCACGGATTGCCATCAGGCTCTTTTCTTTCAACAAGATACTCTTGTTTATTAAGAAATTAGCATTTGATGGCTTTTATCCACTACTAGTAGTGCTTTAAAAATCGATTTTTGTTGTGATTAAAAAAAAACGAAGAAATGGGTTCTAAAGAATCGGTGTACGATCGCAACATATCGTGTTGAAGTACACACTGGTGCTATAGTTTACCGTAGGTTGGTGGTAGAAGTCACGACTAGGCGCGATTTCACAAGAAATGTCGAGTATCATTGCTATTATTTTCCGTAGATCGGATTACGTCCCGTTTGGGTGGTAACACGCGGAAGACGGATTTTCCATCTGCACATATCATACATTATTCCGAACTTCTGATTTGTTATTGAAGCTTGACAAATGATGATGATAGTTGGTGGCATTATTGCTGCATGTTTGATTGCCTGGGTCCAAAGTGAAGGGTGCTTGGAGTTCCAGAACAGCACTGAATGTATTGATAAAGATGGATGCTTTTGGAAGAATGAAGTGGCCGATGAACCTGATATGATCGCAGGGTCTTGCATGCTGTGTTCGATGTATGATACCAACCCATACGCATGTGGACTTACGGGTGACCGCGCATGCAAATATTCCAGTGACACCCAAAAATGTATACAGACAGAAACCGTGCGGGTGACTCCAGGTGCCAACCCAGGGATAGAGGACATTGTCACAGATACAAAAGCTCAGTGGGTAGTTGCGACTTTCTCCAATCTATTCGTACAAGAATTAGATCAATATACCAAAGATATTCAAACCGCTGCTTTTCAAGAGATTTTACTAGAGACTCTGCAGAGTGAGTTCTTATCCCAAGATTCTATGTCGAGTATAAATGCTGACACTGTTCCTGAGCAACCTCTTTGCGGAGAAACTTCTACATATGTTCCATGGTCCGTTGACGAGACTCAGTGTGATCTACATGCGTCGTTAGGGCGAAGCAGCTGTTGCGTTGAAACTTCACCGGAAGTATACCTGGCCCGATCCCAGAGAGCTATAGGAGTGAACGCTCCATTTTGCGAGAACGATTCTTTAAATTGTCAAGTTATTGATCGCACCAAACTTTTGGTTAGCATGGCAGTGTATCCTGACACGACTGAAGCGTGCGACGGTAGCATTTGTGGTTGTATCGGTAAGTTCTATTTCTACAAGATTCATGCAAATACTAATAAAAAACTTCAGGGGATCCTCATTGTATTTCATTCGACAATCAGCAAGAGACCTGGCGCGTTTGTGACAATCGTCAGCTTTCTAATTGTAAGGCTACTTCCTCCGAGTGTCTTGCAGTGACTGACCATCTAGGTCAACAGTGTAAATATTCGAATGATTATTTCAGATGTTCTCAAGCAGCATCTTCCGGTGATGCATGGACAGTTATGTATAGTCTGGATTCTCCGTCATTCAATCTTTGGGCAGGACTAGGAGCTCAAGGTTTTATCAATGCCCTGAACGTTTCCACTGTTGATCGCGCCTACGGACTAGATCCAAATGCATGTCTGGATGATTCGATCGAGTTCCCGTGGGTGGATTTCACGGGACAAGATTTCATACCTGATCAAGTCGGGAATTTGTTTAATGATGGTTCAATGGTTTTTGCAAAAAGTTTGTATCTTGATCGTCCTGTTTGGATCGTAAAAGATACTCAATCAGGAATCCAATTTCATATTGAATGTAGAAAAAGATGCATCACTAAAGCAAGATGTGTAGAGCAGATCAACATCGGTTATATTCACGACCCGAATGGCGAGACTAGAATCCAAGAAGGTTCATCACCTGGAGGTTTCTGTTCAACGGGTCAGTTCGTTTCTGATGATAGTCAGATAAAAGTTGCTTCTGATGTTTTTGGCTTTGACACGGGAACTTACGACGTTACAACATATTCTTCATCCATTGCAAGCAGTAAAGCCAAACAGGAAAAATGCGTTGGCGATTTAGATAACGTCAATGAATTGCTATTTGCAAGGTCACTTTGCGTGCCCACTCTGATCAATAGTGAAATCGATCTGTGCTATTCAACCTTCTGTGAAAAATATGCTGATATGCCTCGAACGTGTTTGAAAACCATGCAGAAGAAAATCTCACGAAAAGCTGCGTTTTGCAGTTTAGTGGAGAAATCCAAACAAAACGAGTGCAAGTTTGACTGGGATGATGTTGGATATGAATTGACTATATCAGATTTTAAAGCTGATCGTTCATCCGTTGCTACTGTCTCTGAGTGCGTTTCAATTGATGCTATGAAGAAACAAGAGATGGGAACTTGCGATAAAGGGGTTGAGTTTCAATATCAAAACAGTGCTGGAGATGATTCGAGCTGGGTTACTTATTTGACTTTGTTTGATGGCCAGATTAGTTGTGAAAACTTAATGGAATTCAATGGCGACGATGAGAATAGCAAGATACTCTTTTTTAAACCATTGAGGCTTCAGCAGTCAATTCCAAGTGGAGCGTGTACCGCAGGTTTGTTTGATGCTGTGGCTCAAATTGCGTTCACCATGACCTTCACATACGAATGTCCCACGCAATCTCCTTCATCTGCTCCTAGTTCTTCACCTAGTTCTGCTCCTAGTAATTCTCCTTCCTTATTTCCAAGTAATTCTCCTAGCAGTTCTCCTAGTTATTCACCAAGTAGCTCTCCATCTGCTCCACCTCCGAGTAGCTCACCAAGTAGCTCACCAAGTAGCTCTCCAAGTAGCTCACCAAGTGGCTCTCCAAGTGGCTTTCCAAGTAGCTCACCAAGTAGCTCACCAAGTGGCTCTCCAAGTAGCTCACCAAGTAGCTCACCAAGTGGCTCTCCAAGTAGCTCACCAAGTAGTACTCCAACCAGTTCTCCAAGTAGCTCACCAAGTAGTTCTCCAAGCAATTCTCCGAGTAGTTCTCCAAGCAGCTCACCAAGTAGTTCGCCATCTTCATCACCCAGTGCTTCTCCCTCTACTTCACCAAGTTCAAGTCCAACTTTTTCACCTTCTCTCAGCCCTACAACAATAATGCCCACTGCTTCGCCTACATTAAGTCCTTTAGTTTCAGGTCTCCCTTGTCTACCCTACTGTGAAAATCCATCACTGGGATTCATATATCTTAGTAGAGCCATCAACACAACGAATTCAGCGATTGAACCACTTTCCTTCGCGTTTCAACTCCTACGAGAGACGCTTTTTTGTGGGTGCATTTTCAAATTCACGAACAATGAAATTGTTCCTGGAGAAATCAACATGGATGATTATTGTCAACCTAATGCTGCGTTTCCACTTTTGTACACTTATATTTGTCAACAAATATGTGACATTATTGATGGTGATTCTGGGCAGTGCTCCTATTGGAGTTACGATCAATCAACATTTATGTGTTCCTTCTATCAGGGCTACGCCAACCCAAGTGTTCTATATCTTAATAATCCCGCCTCTCACGCAGGTACCGCTTGTCGTGTCATTGAACCCCCTGTATCCCGCAGACTCTCGTCAACCTTCTTACCTGCTCTTCCAAGCAAAATGTTGGCACCGAGAAAATTAACTTCTGTATCATCAGAATTGGTTCTAAACTTTTGGGCTGTGAGCGGAAGTTTCCAAAAAGATCATGTTATGCGAACGAGTTTAACCAAAGCCACAGAGAAATTTCGAAGCCGGTTTAATTCAAGTTGCACATTGGAATATTTAGAAACTGCTCCAACTGAGAAGGTATTTGAAATTCGAATTGCAACTCTATATGATGAATTAGAGCACTCTAAAGAAGATTTCAAGCAACGTCTTTGCAATGCTGTTGGGGATGCTATAGATGGACTTTCTGGGCTGCGAGCATACAAGTGCAACAAGAAAATATTTGTCTTAGGAACCTACAAGGAGCCAGAAACTGGTAATATAGTGAGTGTTTTCAAAATCACTGACAACTTCGGGAAGGTGCAAGCAGCTCTAAGGACTAGAAAGGGTGCATTAGCTCTCAGAAATAAACTCAGTCTTTTTGGGCTAGCGACTTTGAGCGCAGCAGTAGAAATACCAGAATCTTCCAACTCGGGATTGGGAACTGGAGTCATTGCTCTTATTTCTGTTACAGTAGTTGTAGGCATGGTGATTGCTGGTGTTGCAGTGAAGAAATTCAGAGAAAGGGATACTCTCCACGAAGGAGATCGAATATTGAGGTATGTGTCGTATGTATCATCCAAGAACCAAGTTCTTAGGCAAGCCCCGGTATAATTATTATAATAATACTATCTGAAAAACAACTTTTTAATATGAATTGCTCGCATAGAGCTATTCCACTCTATCAGACAATTTTCAAACCTAACTTTCAAAAATTGCCCTTCACGACTCAGATTTCTTTTGAGTCCTTTTATTAGAGTGCCGGGGGGACCTATTTGATTTTGCCAGTATTATATTCGAGCTTCCACCTGCTCACTCGAAGAATAGATAGAATAGAGGCATGGCAAAGAGCGACACGGAAACTCAGATTCAGAGCCATGAGTTCGGAGCCGCTAACTCATTGATGTTGGTGGGCATGTTAATGTTGTGTATTTTAGCTGGCTACTTCATTCAGCAAAGTAAATTCAAGTACCTTCCTGAGTCAGGAGCAGCTATGCTGATTGGAACGGTAATCGGAGGAATTGCGAAACTGACATTTGAAAAAGCGGAAGACTTGGATTTTCTACAATTCAACCCTCAAGTATTCTTTTTCGCGATGTTACCTCCGATCATTTTCGAAGCCGGCTACACCTTGAAAAAGAAACGATTTTTCAGCAATTTGACATCCATTATGCTTTACGCCGTACTTGGTACTTTCGTATCTACATTTGTTATTGGTATGCTCACTTATATCCTTGCTAAGCTTCATATCATTGGAGTAGATAGAGAGAGCCCGCTTCAGTCCTTACTCTTCGGTTCTTTGATATCAAGTGTTGACCCGGTAGCTACATTAGCAATACTTGGTAGTTCTGAAACGAATTGTGATCCTCTCTTGTATTCGCTGGTATTTGGCGAAAGTGTCCTTAATGATGCAGTTGCTATCGTTTTGTTCCATGTGATGAATTCATACAAGGTAGATAACCAAGTGTTTGAAATGGGAGATATTGTTTACATACTGTTACGATTTGTGGGAATGACAGTGTCTAGTGTTTGTATTGGCGTTTTATGCGGCCTTCTTTGTTCATTCGTGATGAAAGTGTCCAATGTGAATCAATATCATTCCTACGAGATCCAGCTGCTGTTTTTATTCGCATTTGGCTGCTTTGCATTGGCTGAACTGATTGAGATGTCTGGTGTAGTTGCTTTGTTTTTCTGCTCCGTGACACTTGCTCATTATAACTACTACAATTTGTCGGTGCAATCTCAAATATCCAGTCGATACGTTTTCGAAGCCATGTCGAAAACATCTGAGACCATTGTTTTTGCTTATCTAGGTGTGTCCATATTCACATCTAATGCTCCATGGGACCCTATATTTGTAATTTTTGGAATTCTGGTTTGTATTGCAGGAAGGGCTTGCAACATATTCCCCATGTCGTGGATTGCAAATCTCTGTAGAACTGAAAAAATCAACCAGAAGATGCAATTCTTCATGTTTTTCAGTGGTTTGCGTGGGGCTGTGTCGTATGCACTTGCTATGCAGATTGGTAAAGACAGCGGAACTGAACACGGTGTGAAAATAATTCAAACTACAACCATGGGCATTATCATTTTCACCACTTTCTTTCAAGGAGGTACCGCGAGTATTGTACTGGACCATCTGGACCTGAAGGGCAACTCTGATGGCGGATCTAATGGAAGTCAATTGAGGGAGGATTTCACTCGTTATCATCAAATGGCTTCAACTGTAGTATCTGACGAACCCGATGATCGCCCAGTGTCCCGTATGAGAAAAGCGCGGAATAGAATTCATGGAGTATGGAGACATGTTGATAACACTTATTTCAAACCTGTTTTTGGGGGGAAAGGGCATCAGAAGAATCATATCTCGCCTATGTTATTTGAAGCAATATTCGAAGTTGAGAATAATCAAAACAGCGCTGGTGCTGCTGAATCTCTCACCCAGGAAAACTTCATACCTCCAGACGAATATGAATTGACGAATAACTTTGAAGAGTTGTAATTTAGGTTTTAATTTCTAGTTCTAATAGAATGCTATTGATACATAAATTAGGTTTTAATTTATATATATATGAACTTGCTACTGATTATATCTGATGTTCTAATATAATCATAAACTGGAGCTTTTAAAAAATGTTTGCGTGATGTCCTCAAGAATCGCGGTCCAATGACGTCGGATTAAGGAATGGTTTTCGTCTGGAATTATTGTGAGATTGTTTTTAACATTGAAATTCAGGCGTTCAAATATATATTGACTAGAAATGTCCACTGGAACATCAGTGTCCTCGCTTCCATGCCAAAATCTCACAGGTTTAGAAATTGATTTTAACGAAAAACCCCAAAAGCGACTTTCTAGGACAGAGTCCTGTGCTGCTCCTTGAAATCCCTGTTTCACTGCATGCTCTATATCGGCCAATGCCATGGTGCGTTTGGTGTTATCAGTGATTGCTTCGTAGCCAGCTTTCATCTCATGGTACACTATTTTAGTCCTTTCAACTGCGTCTTCCAGCGAGAATCCTTGCTGTAGCCCATACATTCGCTGTAATGTTCCCTCTTGTTCCGCATAAGGTCCGTCACCAGATATGACACACGCTCCTAGAGCTTTACTGGGACCAATGAGCCTCTCATCTAAAACGCAACTCAGAGCATGAGGTCCACCAGAGCTATATCCGGCAACAACAAACTTATCAATTGACAACAATGTGGTTAATTCATTGATGTCCTTGGCCCAGTCAATATAGCTCCTATCTTTCATGAAGCTCGAGTCCCCATATCCCGGCCGATCCACAGCAATTAAACGAATAGCTTTTGTTTTATCTTGGGTCTTGTCCCAGCATGGGTTGAACTGACTGCTGTTCAAATTGCCGTGAGCTAATACAACCGTATATCCTTGCGGATCTCCATACTCTCGAAAGGCAATACGTCTGCCTGATGACAGCAAAAAACTCCTCATGCAAAAATAGAATTCATAAGATTTAAATTTATATTTCAACTATGCATATGTGTTAGTAACAGCAATTGTCTCGATATGAACGTTACTAACATTTAGTAACACTGATACTAACAACCAGGTGTTACTGGTTCTTGCCACCACACAACTTAATTGAGGCGATAGTGACGTCAATGAACGTTAGTAACAATAGTATCAACAATACTATCCATAGGAACCCATCATTGAAATATTTCAAAATTCAAATTGATTTTTAAAACTTTGATTGATTATATAATATAAATAAAATGAAGGAATGGCCCATTATAGAACAACAGCAACAACATCACGACTGATGCCACACACCCCGTTCCAGTCCTCACTCTCTCTTGCAATTCGAATGAATCCATCTTCTCCCCACTTTGGTCCCCATGAGTTCTTGATTAACCAGTAAGGGGCTTCTGTTTCCGGATCGATTCCATATCCTACCAAAAGAACAGCATGATTGTTGAACCTTCCAGCTGGGCATTCGTCAGCAGTGAATACACCACGTTGGTAGAGGCTCCAGGTGTTGGCATTGACACTCACACTAAGAGGCCCATACTCATTAAGAGCCTTCATGATTGCATCAGCCGACATGCCTATACGAATGATACGTTTTGGTAGTGCGCGATTACCTTTGTTGAAGGTATTACAGTAATCTCCAAGTGTGATGGTCCTATTATTGGCTTCATCATGCGCCACTACATTTGATAAAGCACAGTCGGCGTTGTTGTCACCCATCCATGTTTTGACTTCGTACCCATATCCTGTATCTGCACAAAGTCCTCCGTAGTTCTTGATCTCATCGAGAGCTTTGATGGTCCAGTATCCATTACACCCGCCATATTCTTCCATGGAATCGGGGTCGTTCTTTTCACCACAAGCAACCAATTGCTGCTCTGAAAAGCCTCTCAATTTCCCGTACTTTAAAAAGTAAGCCCCTTCAATAACACCTGTGGCACTGTACGACCAGCACGAGCCACACATACCCTGATCCTTGACGTTTGTTACAGCACCCCGTTCAACCCAATTGACCACTTCAGGACGTTCGCCAATCGCATATTCCCGATTCATACCTCGAGCTTCTGCTCCATCAGGAACTCTCATTCCGAATTCTTCAAAGTTGACATATCCGAAACCACGGTGGAATGGTTCCACCGCGGTGGCGCATCCCACGAGTACTGCGAGTAGAGATAGTTGCATCATTGTTATTTTGAAAGTGTTGTTGAGTTGTTGTTTTGCTCGACTACATTTGAAACTCCTTTTAATATTCTCGAGATCTACTGACTTCCTCTCAAGGGGATTCTGTTTGAAATCAAATACTGGTGTTTCGAATAAAGAGATCAAAGAATTCGATGAATCGAATTTTTTAATAAGCAAAACCAAAATCCAATATTTTGAAATACTAGCCATGAATCGCAAAGTTTCTTAATAAAAACAAGAGTATCTAGTTAATAAAAGAAAAGAGATTGGTGGCTGTTTTTTCACAATAAGATCTTCTTCGAGAAAGGACTCCCGAAATGTCCCAAAATGTGATTGAAAATATCTCACTGAACTCACGGTATCATACGAAGTATCTTCAGAACCAGCTGACAGCATTGTGATGAATTCCTAGTTGGCATGGATCTGAATCAGCCCAGTCTCCGCATGACTTTGACAAGGGCGTGTATGCTAACACGTATCGAAACGACCGTGAAAGCAGAGGCGAGTTGACTCCAGCACTGCCGAGTGGAATTCGGTGAAATACTTCGCAGGGTAATTGAACGGTTGAATCATCGAATGAGACTGCATAATCTAGTAAGGAAGGTCCCGTTGAGCTTAAAATAGAATTGTTTTGTTTCTCTTCCAACGCATTGAAAACAAACTGCCAAAACGTGTCTCCTTTCGGGGACGACATCAAACTGTTTTGAACATTTTCACTTATCTTGTACGGACTTTCTATTAAACCTACATGGCTTCCAGGAAGATACTCCCAGAAGTTCGCTAACGGTTCATAGTCAAGGTCGGCATACAATCCGCCAAAATGATGTAGAATGAAGTATCTCGAAGCTTTCAATGAACTCAGCAACCTTGAACTATATACATATGCGCAACTTACCATCAGCTCTTTGAATACCATACGGGTATTTATCATATGTATTAAGGAACCATGGATAATGCTTTTTAATTAACTCTCTCTGAGAAATATCAGTCCATAACATGTGTTTAAATTCTGGCTCTGGGAAAAAATACTTCCATTTCTTGTTATAATCCGAAAAAATACCAGACGGTATGGTGGCCGTTTTCCATTGCTGGTGGATAATTTTAGGGGCTAATAAACTGCCTTGCATATATTTTAACAGTTCACACGCATCTTTGAGAACCATTCGTTTGAATACAAGGTTCATCATAAAGAGACCCACAACGATCAATGCGCATATCTTTGCATTATGTGAGTACTTTTTAATTTGGGCTTTTGGTGCTTTTAGGTTACTTTCAATATCGTCATCGTCGCTTCCTTCAAGTGCCAGCACTCGACGTTTCATTTTTTTCCAAAAAAATCTTTATTTTTTTTTTATATATAAAAAACATCAGAGCAACTGAAAAAAGTGCTGGTTGTTGAGGATTGTGGATCCCATTTTTCGAACGAATCACCTGCTACTCGTGTGTTATGGGTAATACGTCTTCTTGGTTGTCCGGTAATGACAGCAAGTTAAAAAGTAGAAGATCTTCTATGATGGAATTGAGCTTAGATGACTTTGAGCAGCCTAAAAATTTTGGAATGAGCAAAGTTGGGCAAGGAGGGTTTGGAAAAGTGCTTGCTTTGTCAAAGAAAGACACGGGAAAGACATTCGCAGTGAAATGTATGCATAAAGCGATGGTGGTGAAGAAGGATCAGACAGAAAACTGCCTTAATGAACTGACTATTCTGTCTAAGCTGGATCACTATCCTTTCATTGTGAACCTGTGGTATGCGTTTCAAGATTCGACCAATATTTATATGTGCTCCGATTTAATGCTTGGGGGCACGTTGCAAAGAATGATAAAGGCAGCTAAACATCTGGAACCAGAAAGGATTGTCAGATATGCAGCACAGATTACTCTAGCTCTGCAATTCTTGCATTCTCATAACATAGTTCATAGAGATGTTAAGCCGGATAATATTCTGATCGATTCTGAAGATAGAATTCATTTAAGCGATTTTAATGTTTCTTTGATAGTGTGTGCAGGTGAAGAAGAGACTAAACGACACGAGGATGGCTGGGGTACAAGTGGATACCGAGCACCTGAAGTGTACCTTCGTAAAGGAGTGGGGCATATCTTCTCGTGCGATTGGTGGTCACTGGGCTCTGTTGTATTCGAAATGTATAGCGGTTTTGTGCCTTACAATAAAAGAGAGACGGATGATTCGAGCACTGATTTACTTATGAGAATGAAATCTGAGAAATTGGATTTCCAATACATTACTGAAGATATCAGCCAAGATTTTGTGAGAGAACTTCTTAAATTTGGCCCCGAAGAACGTATCGGTTGCCAGCATGGTAGCAATAGCGAAGTTATCATTTTAACGCATCCATTTTTTACCTCCATCGACTGGGACGTATTGGAAAAATCTTGCACGGAAGCACCAGTTCAAAATCTTCATCATTTTGAAAATAACTTTGATGAAAAGCTAGATGAAGAAGAGAGGATAAGAAACCTTAATAGAAATCTAGGCGTTTTGGGCCTTAATTTATTCGAAGAGTCAGATGACGAAATTGATGAAGACGACTTGCTCCCACTCACACCTGAACAACAGCAAGCCTTTTATGGTTGGTCGTTCAATATAGATTTCAAAATGGAGCAGCAAGCGTTACCTGAATACTCTCTTCTCCAAACAATGTGTACCATGAGCCCTGAAAATATGAGAACTTGGATAGCGGATGCATCATCACGCAAATTGCGTGGTTTATGCTCGGAGATAAAATCCTATCGAGAGGCATCGATGAAAGAGAACTACGAGCATATGTTGGCCCAATTGAGAAACGAAAAACTTTTAGAAGAGAATTTAAGACTTACACGGAAAGTTGCTAGCCTTCAAAAACAACTGGGAGTCGAAGATAAAATCGATGAGTCAACTAATGGCGATGAAGTAATTTTCTTTGAATCTTCCACTGAACTACAACCTACTGCAGAAGGAGAAGATATGACACAAATAGAAAGCTTTTAATCAGTTCTTATTTGAAACGTTTTCTTTCCTTGAAGTTTTTGTTCCTCCAGGGCGACTTCAAACTCTGTGGGTGAAGTGATTACTATAAGTTCCCCTTGTGAAGATTCATAGCACATGAAATTGCTGCGATAATTCTCATAGTCGTTCAGATCACTCACAACCACGCTACGAGTCAACTTTACTTGTACTGGTGGAATTTCTTCTTCAGCAGATAAATCCTCAACTATATTTTGTCGAGAACTTGAAAGCTGAAGATTATGGAAAATAGCCTGACATTCGGAAACGGGGCAATACCAGTCATCACCGATATCCGGAGCATCGTCTTCGCAATTCATGTTTTCCTCACTTTCATCTTCGTTCCCACTGCAATACATTTTCAAATTTCGGTCCCAGTTAAAATACTCCGAGGGCTTTTTACCTATACATTTGCGATGGAACATAACGGGACATATCTTATTGGCACAGGAAACTCGATCTTGAGTGATGGAGCCAAGACAAACCCAACAAATTCCTAAATTATGCGACATGTTCCGGAAACTAATATCAGTGGGTTCCTCAATGTTGAAAAGCAGCTTGTCCAATTCACTTATTGGTTTTCCGTCTACCCGAACAAAGCTGAACTCATTGCAAAACTTGTCGTTCTTGAATGACTGAATGCATCGAATCGCTCCAAGATGTTCTATGGATGCAAGAGTCACACGAAATGGGATTGCAGGGTCGTTTTTAGGCCATGTTAGAAACCCCATCCCATGACGCTTCCCCTTGGAGAAGCATCCTGTGAAACAATGTTTCTTGATGAATAGTTTCCCAATCCCGTGGCGATGACCGTGTCGCCACCAGCCTTCATACATTTCGGTGCCTTTGTATTCTTTCCCAAAGCCATGACGCAGACAATTTTTCCAAGATCCACTGTAAACCAATTTACCCGATCTAATATCACTGAGTGTCCCGTTTCCTCGCTTTTCTCCATCTACCCAACCACCTTCATAGAGCATATTCGTCTCTTCGTCCGCCTGTTCTCCGTACCCATTCGGTCTTCCAAAACTGTCAACATCTCCATCATAAGCAAACGGCTCCAACAACCGTAAAGGAAAAGGGGACTCCCACTCAGGAGAGGTTTTATGATATTCCCTAGGATCAGAATCGTTGTCAAAGTACCGGTGTTGCTCTAAAACTGACAGCGCGGCCTCTCGACTACCTAGCCATTTTTCAAGAGTTGGTGTGTCCAATGTAGCTCTGCTACTCACACTTTGACTCGTTTTGAAGTCGAACGGAATCGTTGCTTGTTCCAGATTCCAAACCTGAAAAATGTCAAAGCCATGCGTCGTAGAGATCAAAAATTTTCCACAATCAGAGAATTTCAAAACAGCTATTGTATTTGATCTCGCATGAATCGCTCCCAGATATTTACTGCTCATGACGTTCTCCTCTTGCATCTCAAACCGCCACACGTACGCCTTCCCTACACCTCGACCAAATGCTGCAAGGAATGTATCATCACGCATCAAAACGTCACCCAGTCCACGAAAGCGTCTCTGTTGAAAATCATCGCCTATAATAACCTCCTGTTTATTACGGGTGTCGAAAACTTTAAAATCATTCCGAGACCCTGTCCAAAGGAATGGCCCTGCATTAAAAACCTTAATTCCTCTGAAAGAAGGCGTGTTGTGCAACGTGCCTAAAAAGTCTCGCTGTTTGTCTCCTCTGCGTTTCATCCATACCTCACCCAAGGTGCTCCCACATACTAACGAATCAGTACTGCAAAGCCACGAAGGCCTCAACATCAAATTTCAAACACGCAAAAGAAACGACCCCCACCATAAATCACAACTTAAAATATCCCATCCGACACATGTGACAAATGTGTCAGTATAGTATTCTGTTACCATCTTATCATTCTTGGGAGTTCCCGAAGTATTAGAGATTCAAATGTAGCTACTGTCCAACTTGTTCATTTTTAAATTAATAGTTTACCATTCCCATCGGATGCATCGAGGTATCTCCGTAACTGTGGTAGTGGACTAGTGGTATGGGATCCAACACGTGATGTATGCGATCCAATATGATATTCCAATCCAGTTAAAATGAAAAAGTTTCAAAACTTGTTATTACAAAAGTTCAGTTACGAAGGTTGGCCTGAGGATTGAGGATTCAGAGGCCTTTAAAAGTGAGGGGACCTATGAAAAAGAGTCGTTCGTTGTACAGCCGCAATCGCAATGAGTGTCGGGACTACACAACAACTGTCCTTGGCATTGATGCCAAAATTTAGTGCCACGATTTCAATGCTAGGATCCTGTTTCATTATATTGGCGGTAATTCGGAGAAAAGCAAAAAGTAGAACAGTGTAAGTATGCGGAGGTACGATGTTCGTTTACTGTATTGATGGTTGATTTGAATAGCTATCATCGGCTCCTATTATGCATGAGCGCTTTCGATGTCCTAGGAAATATCGGATTCTTTGCGTCTTCTTGGCCTATTCCAGAAGATGTACCTAATATAGCTTTCAACATTGGAACTCCAGTTACCTGTGCAATTCAAGGCTTCGTCATTCAAGCGGCCTTGGGAGCTGTATTTTATAATGGATGTCTGGCTATCAATTATCTCACTCTTATATATTTATCATGGCATCAGGATAAGTTGAGGAAGCTAGAACCGTTTTTGCACCTTTTAGCTATCGGCTTTCCTTTTTCCACGTCGGTGGCTCTTGCTTTCATGAACGCTTTTGGAAATGCTAATTTGTGGTGCTGGATTAGAGGAGAGTTTAAACTTTACCAATATCTCTTTTTCTATGGACCCTTGTGGTTCATTTGGCTCTTCGTATGTATATCGATGGTTTTGGTGTGGCAACGAGTCTTTTCGCAGGAATCGCAAGTTAGCCAGTATTTTCAAAATGGAGAAGCAGCGCCAAAATCGAAATCAAGGGAAGTTGCAAAGCAAGGCGCATTGTATGTTCTAGCATTGTGTATGACCTGGATTTTTGGCACTACTAATCGGACTTATCAAGCAATTACTGGCGAAAGTATATTTCCATTGCTCTTTTTGCATTCCTTATTTGTTCCACTTCAAGGCTTCTTAAACTTTATTGTTTTTGCGAGACCAATATACAAGCGACGTAGAGCAAGCTATCCGGACGCTTCGACTTTGAAATTAGTTATTCACTTTTGTTGTCCTTCACTGATGCCACTCGAAGAAAACAAACACAAAACGAAGAGTTTGAAGAAATTTGGAAGCAGAACCTTAAATATGTTTAGTAGACCGAAGAACTCGCATGACATACGAGAATCATCGAACATGGTCGACTCTAAAGTGGAAGATCTGTGTGACGAAGTAAATAGATGCGCCAATAACGTAGCCGTAGTATAACAAGGATCTGTATGTATTTTCGAAAATAATGTAATGTTAACTCAAAATTAAATTATTTGGGACGAAAAGGAGTCGCTGAGAATCCATCATTCCACCTTTTAAACACGGGATGGTAACTAAATTCTTCCATCAGCAATTTCAATCCCATCGAATGTTCGTGTTTGGCGTTTTTATATAACTGGGTGATTTCTGTTGTAAGGCCTGAATACTTTTTTTCAAAAGGCCCTATTGCTTTATCAAAATCCTCGGCCCATGCGACATTAGCCATCCTATTTCGTTGAATTTGAGACTTTTGACGTTGCAATAGACCAAGTTGGTCTTCAAACTCTTTTTTACCGATTCTATCAGCACGCATATCTCGTTTTAAATCCTTCAGTTTGTTTCGAAGTACTACAAGTGTATTTCCAAGATCGCTCGATGTCTTGTTGAACGTGAGCATGTCTCGCCGATTGGCCATCGTAAATAGGAAAAACGGATAAATGGAACTGCGTCACAACTGCAATTGGAACCATACGATTGAGTGATGGCTGCTGCACGAGATGTTTTTGAAAAGGGAATGCAACTTTTGGCTTCTGGTCAAGAAGAACTGGGAATTCAATTTTTAAAAAGAGCAGTGGAACAAGATCCTTTGAACACTGAAATGATAAAATCTCTTGGCGAGGAGCTCATGGAGCAGAACACAATCGAAGAAGCCAAATCGGTTTTTATCAAATGCTCTGAATTGGATCCCACTGATTTCAGTTTATACATGTATCTTGGTCAGATGGAATCTGGCAAAGAAGCTCTTCGATATTATGAAAGAGGTATTGAGCTTTTAGGTAAGGAAGATGCGGAAGTTGAAGAAATTGCTCGACAGTTGTGTTTAGCATACTGTGCAGTTGCAGAACTCTTTATGAGTGATCTATGTTACGAAGAGGACGCGGAAGAATCTTGTGAAAATAATTTGAGACTAGCTCTTGATACTTCGGGGTCCCATCCTCAAGCCCTACAAGGCCTGGCTACTCTCAGACTGAGCCAAGGAAAACCAGAAGATGCTAAACCACTAATTCTGGAGGCTTTCACCATAATTGAAGAACTGTTACAAAGTAGAGATGATGATGATGATGATGATGATGATGATGAGATGCGAGATACTCAAATGGGAATAGAAGAGGTTGAAGCACTACTACCTCCATATGAGTTCAGAGCTTGCACGTGTAGACTTTTAATTGAGATAGGGGAGTTTGAACGAGCAATGACTTTGTTAGAATCATTACTGAATGAAAATGATGAGATAGCGGAAGTGTGGATGCTTCTTGGCCAGTGTTTTTTATTAACAAACAAGAGAAACAAGGCCATCGAACACCTGAATAGAGCCAAAGAAGTTTGCGAAGCCCTTATTAAGATGGACCAATCGTTGGCATCAGATCCTCAATTTTCTGCATTGCTTCAAAAGATAGAAACTTTTAAAACAGAGGCTCAATAATTTTTAAAATGCATCCTTGTTGGGGTTATTAAACAATAATTCGAGATTCGTTTTGGAAATATGACTCTGAGCACCGGGCCTCCGTTTTTCTTTCGAGAAATTCAAAAGGTTATCAGGAATTGGACTGCATTGAACATTGAAAGGAATTCCACTGGAGGAATGATCGATATCCTGTGTTTCATGCTTCCCTTTAAACTCCTGAATCGCTTTATTTTTCAGACTGACTTGACGAGCTGATAATCTAGGCACTTCATTGCTGGTAGTTTTCTCCTTGGTTTTCTTCTTTTTAGATACTGACCTAGCTTTACCAGACGAACTTCTAATCTTCACATGTTCGAAAAAATGATCAGTCGACATAAGCTGGTCTCTCTCCTTCAGCGAGTACCAACATTTCTCAAACAAGTTTTTCAAATCCGGGTTTTCAACTTTACGAGCAACTTGAGAGATTCTGCCGTGCACACCGGCAATCTTACTGGCTTCGCGAAGACCTGTAAGAAATGCACCACCTGTAGTGGCTGGGTGCTGACGACTGGTGGCTTCTCCCGCAAAAAATATCTTATCATTCACAGATTCTGCAAGTGAATCGTAATCACGACCGTCAGCGCCAATGGCCACGTAAGAATAAGACCCACATGCAAATGGATCCGATTTCCACTTAGTCACTACCCCTCTGATTGGGTCTGGTACATCATCATACATTCCTCGAAGCACGTGCACCAAGCAATCGATAACTTGGGAATCTTGGCATTTCTCAATATTGTTAGCAGCATTACCCGATATAATAAAGACCAGAATAGGGCGATTGTCTAAAAGATTTCGGTTTAGTGCCCAACAAGTAAAAAATTCCCCTCTGCGGTCTTCGAACGTAAATGAATCTCTTGGTGGAAACGGAAGACGAGTTTCAGGATGGTCAGTTTCATGTACTACCCTACCCGACACGTCATATTCCTCGTTCCAGAATATACTTGAAAATTCAAGCACAACTTTATTGAGGTTGCCATACCCCAAACGACTAATAGACTTTTGTTTCCACGAAGGCAATGGAGGTTTAAATTCAATAGCGTTCGATTTCAACACGCCTAACGGCACGGTAACTACGACAATATCCGCTTCCAAAGTGTGTTTCTTATTGTGCTGAGTGTAGGTCAACTTTGCCCCGTTTCTGCTGTCGATGCAATCCACCACACACCCTAACTTCACATCCAATCCTTCCTTAAGACCATTTGTCAGGACGCAGAATCCATTCCGAAGCATGTAATGAGATCCAGCAAAACTATACTCGTCATCTTGATCCCAATTTGTGTTTGAGACGTTTCTCAACAAAGTGGAATTCGCATATTCCAAATTTGCCATGTGCCATCCCATAAGCGCTTGCTCTTCGATTGAAAAGCTCCCCCAATCACCTTTCCTAGCTTCTTCTGCTGTCAACCAGTCAATTGCAGATTGCAGATCGACGTCATACTTGATTGATTGTTCAGTATTGTTCAAACTGGTCTCTGCTAATTGGCGAGCTTCAGACCCTCGTTTCGAACTTTCCAAAGACGCAGCAATTGCATCAATAATAGAGCTTTCCGTAGGCATAGTTGGTACATGGGCTACCACGGATGTCGCACATTGAACGCAGTCGCGTGCAACGATATCAGAATTCAATACTTCGGTTTGAAATTGAGGTTCTGACAAATTGAAATTCATCATGGGCCTTGTTGGCGTTATATTTGGGAGTACAAAAGGCGAGGCGGGTGCTGTTACCGCAGTCAGGTTTTCTGGAGGTGCTTGCCATTTCAATATTTCCTCGCGTTTTGACTTTTCATCGGGAATTGCTTCTGACGCAACAACTTGACGTATTTCAGGAATCTTGAGAAGTTTTTTCTTCTTGGAAACTGCTAATTCAGAAATCATGTAGAACTTCTTTTCAATAGACTCGTCTAATTCTTGATCTACAGACTCGTGGCGGCACCAATACAAGGGACACTCGGTGCGTATCAAATGGCAAGGTTCGCCCAGTTGCTTGCTGATCATCATCGCCGGATGTGCGATAGCACCTGTAACCAGCATTGCCCCCAAGTCAACAGGAGCTCCATCGAAAGAATGATCAGTGAACACTCTACCACCTGTTCGTTCTCGGGCTTCCACCACAATCACGGTGTGTCCAAAATATTGAAGTTGACGCGCCACTGTTAAACCAGCTAAACCGGCCCCCACAACAACAATGGATTTAGGCTTTGTGGAATGGCTCCTCCCAGGGATCCACATACGAGACTTCAACACATTTGGTGTTTTAAATACGCCGCAGTTTATAGCTCCGCAGGTATCTAAAAAGCAAAATACCCTACCCAGCAATTGCTTGTTAATAAATGGATCGCAACACGCATGAAGACCAAACTGGCAGTGAAGAGGATCTATGATGTGTACATTGAGATCAAGTTCAGCTTCAACGGTGGAGGTCCATTTCAAAAGAATGAAATTTCGAATATCGAGGTATGTTGTACGATCTTTCGGTTGGGCAGTATATGCAAATTCAGGAAATGCAATTATTTCTTCTGGCATCAAAGCTTGGGGATTAAAACCACAAGCAACTGCTCCAGCAACCTGGAAAGCGTCATCATTAACAAATTTTGAATAATCAACAGGTTCTCCTGGCGATGCACTATTTCTCGCATCTGAATATTTTGGCCTCTTTGAAGATGGTTCGTTTGTTGTATTGAGCTGCTGTTGATAATCGAGTTCGATAGGGAGTAAATAATTTTCATAGTTGGAACGCATTTGTACAGATAGTGTAGTGCATGCTTTCGGAAGGAATAATTGATGAGCAGTTTCCATCCACAATTTGCAAGCAATGACATTTTCATATCCTCCTTTTGCCATCACCATTTGAATCATGCGGTACAGATCCAGCTGCACATACAGTATCGCTGGCCATTTCGCGGACTAGAATAACTTCAATAACACGTCATTGCATAGAACAAGTACACATACCTTAAACAATCCAGGGCGACGCTTAGATAAATCAACATAGAATTGAAGTCTACCTTCAAGGGAAGACAATTGGCGCAGCTTGTCATCATCCATCGAATAATAATTTTTCTTTTTCTTTACCGGGTCATAAAAACACTTCCAAAATTAAATTGAATTTCGAATTTCGATGAGCACTGGACTTACTATTATTATTGGTGAATCAAACGAATGGTTTCTCGGCGAGTTTTATCGTCTTTAGATCCCAATATCTTGTTAATTCTCGGTCCTAGAGGATTCTCACTCTGCTTCGTTTTAGATCCAATTGATTGATGATACCGACATCGTATTCTTGACACAGTCCGAATTCGATTCTCTCGTATTCTTGACACAGTCCGAATTCGATTCTCTCGTATTCTTGACGTTTCACTTAGAGGTTGAAAGCTAATTGATCCTTTTCGTCGGATTTTTTATTTGCGTTGATGGAGACGTATGCCAAGCAGCGCTTCCGATATTGCAATCCCGCCAAATAGAATTCATTTTTCAAGTATCTCCATTCCTCCACTATTTTTTAATTACCAATAGGATGTTTAATTTAGAACCACGTTCAGTGGCATATCAAAACACTATTTTGATTATGATTGAAATCATGCCGATTGAAAAAACTCTATTTCAGATCCTGATGATCCAACTTCTGGTATTTCTGAGGGTGCTTAATTAAATCAATACCAAATAATTTACACTCATGCATCCTTTCAACTTATTGGAGATATTCTCGGCCCGAGAGCCGCATTGCTCGAATCCAATTAATGCAAAGATGAAGTTTGGTTACTAAATTATTAGTTTTTCAAGAGTACCCTTTTGACTGAACCTCTCAGTGAATCTGCTTCAAGCAATGTGTCTTCAGAGCAACCCAAATAACAAGACCTGGATGCGAACAAACATTTATCAATGCAAAGAGGGCTGTCGCAATTGAATACACATTTGATATTTGCCTCTCCACACTTCGTAGCGCAAACGAGGTTATATCTATGGTTCTTGTCTGATTTGTGCAGCCCCGGAACTGGCTTATATTTTGAAGTATGGTCGTGGATGTTCAATGTCTCGCCCACGACAAACACTGGCCGACGAATTGGCTTGGTGATATTGGCGAGGTCTTTCAAATCAAATTTGTTCCACTTGGAGTTGGTGTATGTTCGGTACATGAAAATCCGTTCGGAAGGCACAAGAATTGTATCAAATATAGTGAATTCACTCGTTGGATCCTTGTCCAAACTTCGCATGAATCCAAACGGAATAAAATGACGGTTTGCCAGTGCTTGAGCTTGAATAATGGCTTGGTCGATTGTTTTCGGCTGATAGATCAATTGAGATAGCTCTCGAGTGTAAAACACTGAAACAAATCGATTTTGAGGATAAATCTCCAGGAAAACCAAGTAAATTGGTGCCTTGATCCTTCATTTGAGGGATTCCCTTTTCGGTAAGCATTTTCTCCACCGGGCCATTTGGATCTACCCCCTCTGAACTAAGACCTCTGTAGGCTGCCAAGTTCTCTAGATGCCAAGGATAACGTGGGCCGTTGGTGAGGACCCTAGCCTTATTTTCCATCACTTTGGCTTCACCATCCAGAACTTCGATTACAATTGAGTTCCCGCTAGCGTCAGAAACTGCCCAATGAGCCTGTGGAATATTGTTTCCTCCTCCAATGGAAGTTTCCATAGTGACAATACTGATATTTTGAATTGCATTTCTTACATCCTCAACATTTTCACATTCACCCACCAAGTAAACCAAAAGTTTTCCGTATTCCATTGCTAGAGTCTTGTTGTGGAACTTTCCACCTGGCTGCTCCCAAACAACATCTTTGAATTCCAAGAGATGAACATTCAGACCCTTTTCATTCATGACTTCAGAGGAAGCAAAAACATTCTCCGCCTCTTCATCGCTTATTCCAGGCATCATTTGCTTCAATGCACCTACACCCATTACGATACCAGCCCACATATACTTGTTCTTCACTTCAACTGTGGCATTTCTAGCAATGTCAGTGAGACTTGTAGAGGAGTAGTTCCTTGGTAGAAGTGCGAAGTCGCCGTTTGATTGCAAGAACTTGCTTGGATTACTTTTATTATACGCGTGTATGAAGTCGGGCTCGAATTGCATAGAACGCTGAACTACTTGCACTCCTGTTGGGTTGCCATCTTCGTTAAATACTGACTGTTCTAAATAGTTGCATCCGTGCACAATACTCAACAATGAGACGAATCCAATGAGGTTTTTCATCTAAAGATGTTAAATTGTATTCTTGTTCGACTTGGAAAATTAATTCACTTGGTATTTTTTTTTATTTTTAAGTTTGCTCGCTATTAAACCACCATTATAGTGGTGGTCCTCCAGAAACAGTTGCTTGTTTTAGCAATTTTACCAATTGTGGACAAGAATGTTTGGTACTATTGTTTACCATAGGAATACTTCGAAATAATCAATTCGATAAAATACGCATTCTACCAAAATCAAGTTAACAAGTTTACACTGGTAAAGTCGAATGTAAAAAAGTACAAACCTTATTTAGGATATACATTTCAATAATTGCGAGAAATTGAATATCTCGAAAGTTTGTTACAAATACATGGTAGTATGGTTCTCGGTAGAAACATCCCAGAAATCTAATTCAAGCCTTCGAATTTATTAATTGCGCAAATGAATTCTTTGATTGATCACAAAATTGTAAGTACATATCAACTTGAAATCCAGCTAGTCAAGATCACATTTAGTGTCTCAATTCCACAACTGTATCCAAGAATGAAATCTAACTTCGTATTCGCTGCCCTCATAACAACGCTGACTACGAGTGATGAAGCTATCTCTACGACGGACTTAATGAAATGTGCTTTCACCAAGTGCGTCGCACCAGATGTATCCTGCTTCACCTCTTCCAAGGGCGATCACAAGAGCATCGGAAATTGCGCCCTCGCCAGTAATAGTTGCTACTGGGGGTGTGCCGGTATTACTTCGGGTGAGAAATCTCCAGACAAGTATTATGACTTGCCTTGTGCGAAGGATTGTGGTAATTTTGATATCACATGCTTCTACGGATGCAACGACAAGCTATGCCTCAAGCAGTGTGCTATCTCCTCCAATACATGCTGGTGGGGTTGTGCAGGTGTCAACTCCGACACTGGAACAGCCCCGGTAGGAAAATATGACCTTCTTTGCGCAAAGAAGTGTGGTGATGAAAATATTGATTGTGCATTCGATTGTGATAGTCATATGTGCCTTGGTAAATGCGCGTTCATAGCTGGATCTTGCTTCTTGGGTTGCTCTAAAGAAACGTTGCTTGAAGTTGATTCACTGAGAGGTGGTGTCAACAGCGTACTTGCGAATAACTAACCTTTCGTATCCAAATTCAAATTCGCATATACATTAATTTGGGTTTCAGCACTTGGCTCTCGAGTTCTAAAAACATTGTAAATATCTTTAGGCAGGGCTCATCATTTGGAGCATTCAAATATTCCATGGAGAAAACGGATGATAATATACAGTGAGTCTGATATTATCAATATTTATCACTAGAAAGGCTAAAAGCAATGTAACCTAAGATCGCATCAGGTCGGCCGCGGAACTAATAACACATTAATTTTACTTTGTTTCTTGTGGGTTTATCTTTCAATTCATTAATGAATTCATTCTGTACGCTAAAACTCTATACATAATAATTCATAGATATCTCAACAGATATTATGAAGGAGAAAAAGGGTGTGTACTTTTCCTGATGCAATTAATTAATTGAAGGAAAGTGCTGCCCACAAGATTCCACTGAATGCTGAGAAAAGTCGCGGGGACCTTGCCTCAAAAAGCCAAAAACACATTGCGTAAAAATCAAGATGCGAGGATTGTTTGTAGTTACATTCGCTGCAATGCTGCACGGCGGTTATGCCTCTATATCTGCAAGTCGAGATATTCAAAAGCTCGTAGGTGTGGAGCTCAAAGTTGACATTGATGGTGAGTAGCTTAACCTGGTTCGAAAAAGTTTCAGTCCTTATGTTCCTCAGGATGCACTGCTACCGACAAGTACGGATGCAAATCCTACAGCACAGATTTTGGAAAAACCATTTCTGGTAACGTTCATGTTAAGGGATCTGTGAATATTCAAGCAGGCTCTTCCATCAAGATTGTCGCTAAAATTCATACCGGTATCTTGCCTGTGCCTTTTGAAGCCACTTGTCCACTTTGCAATGGCAAATGTGCGATCCATATTCCTATTGTTGGCAAGGAAATTGATATTCCTCTTCCCCCATGTCCCATCAAACTATCTGAGAAGGAAATTAACCAGAAATTCAGCGAAATGATTCCAACTCCTCCTTCTCCTTTTGATGAACTACATGGTAGTGTGGACGGAACAGCAACTGTTACCAATGAAAAAGGAGAAGTTATTGCGGTGGTCAAGTTTTCTGCTTCGGATACCAAATCTCATTTGAAACCCGTTTTAGACATCATGTAGGGTATTTATGAAAACTCATTCTTTAAAGTATATGGATTTTAAAAACGATTTATTTAAATCATGAAAGCCAAATCGTCATTTTTGTATCCGTCTCCATGGTATTCTCCACAAAACGCTCCAGTGAGAATGTTGAATGTGAATGAGTATCCAGGGTATAGGAGACTTCTAATGACAACTTTGCTATTACAATGATCTGATTGGATACCCCATGCTCCAACAGGATGAGTGCTTGTAATTCCATCAAGAAAATCAGTTGGTTTGATAAGTCCATCAACATTCCTCACGCGGATATCATCTTGCGGTTTTCGAAAATGATAATACGAATTCAAATCTGTTGCTTCAGCATGACTCAATCCTTGAAAGCTCATATTTTTTACTACACGATGACATGGGTCTGCAATGAAAGCGCCCCGGGGAACGATGTTGGTATTGAATGAAATCTCGCTCACGACGAGAGCTACAAGGTCTGCTTCAGTGTACGCTTCTATTCCTGGAACTTCTTCCACTTCATCAGCTTCTGGAGAGCCTTCCACTGCTGCTACTAGCTCTTCAGTAGGATTCCCGATTAACGCAGTTTTTCTGCCAACTACAATCAAATTAGAAATCGATCTATGCGTTCAAGCAGTAACGTACCTTCTGGATGATGCGCGGCAACACCCAATTCTTTCAACTTAAAAGTCTTGTTTGTGCAAAAGAAAAACGTTTGATCCGGATAATCGTCTTCCTCTTCCAACTTATTTTGCCCCACAACAATCAGGTAGTCAGCTTCTCTCCCTAGCAGCTTACCCCAGAATCTCAGGTTGTCTAGGTCCTTTGGTAGTGCATACATTGCATTCTTTAACAATGCTCGCTCCTCCACCGTCAATGAACTCATCCCTTCAGTACTCATCAATCTTCAATGTAACGATTTAACGACTCTATGGTCTACTATTTTAGCGATGCGGTCCCCCAGTCTAGCTGTTGCCCAGATGGAACCAGTGGACGAAGCACGAGTGTTTATAAGCAGGAAGCAGATTGTTCTGGCATTAATGTTATTGGTCCCATCTCCAACAATTCTTTTGATTGGTTTGGGAACAATGTTTCAAATTCTTGTTTTGGGGATCGGAATTCTTGTTTTTGCAGTAGTGTTTTGGTTGGCACCATGCCAAGTGCGCAGATTACCAGGATGGAGGTGGTTTTGCCTAATAAACGTTCTCCTTATTGCAGTGGGGTTGGTTTTTCTTGCATTGCCCTTCGCTGGAATGAATTCCAATGTTGCATATTTAAGTTTCGGTTCGGTGACTTCTCATTCAATAACTGTTTTATGCAGGTTCCCAGATGCCACTAGTTTCAAAATCCATCTCGCGAATAGCACTAAAGAAGGTCGCATTAGTGATCGTACCGATTTCATTGTTATGAACAACTTTTCGGAGTTGACTTCCAACACAACATATGAAGTTAAAACCGAGTTCTTGACCAACGAAACTTGGGTAACCGGTGCATCTGGTAGCTTTAAAACATTACCAGATGGAAATTCATTCTCCTTTGCATCTACTAGCTGCTTACAACGGGGCAGAGTTATTGGCGGAAGAACTTCGAAATCGATCTTCGAAATCGTCCCGAATAAAAATCCGGACTTTCTGCTGTTTTTAGGTGACATCATATATGCCGATGGTACGTAGTTGTTTTCACAACGCCTATATTAATATTTATTTTGAAGTTCCATTTGGATTGGGATTTTGGGGCATAGGATATGGATCGAATGTGAAACTGTACAAGGATGATTACCTTGGAACTGCAGCTGCAGCGTCACCATTACTTTCGAAAATTCCTATTTTTTGGATGTATGACGATCATGAAATTGTCAACGATTATGCTAGTGGTTTTGAAAATTCACAATTTCAAACAGCTATCAAGGCGTGGAGACAATACATCGGCAACGTGAATCCAAATCCTAACATAGCATTTCCAGACAGAATGTACTATTGGTTTTCAGCAGGTATTCACGGCTTCTTTGTTCTAGACACTCGATACTTTAGACATGAAGCAACTCAAACGCTCGTCGGTCAGGTTCAACTTGAGCAACTTGAAATGTGGTTGTTGTCTATGCCATTCGATGGATTCAAATTCATTGTTAGTCCTGTTTCCATGACTAAAAATGTCCCGGAAAGCGACGGAGGATGGAATATGGCTCCTTTAGAGAGGGACCACATTTTGAATTTCATTAAAACTCGGGCTATTAAGAAGTGCGTTTTTGTCACTGGCGATGAGCATAAGACCGGGGTATATCTACTAGCTCCCGATATATATGAGGTGGCTGCTAGTCCGCTGGATGCTTTCACGAAATCTTGGCATGGAGATATAGACCCAACATTATACGAAGATGACTCTATGACGAGTGTATTTGCATTGTTCACTATCGAAGAGGATCGGCTAACGGTAGATATATATGGTGGTGGCGTTCCCCACTTGCTACTTCAATCCGTAGCTGTTTCCACTTTAGTAAGTATTCTTGCAGTTTCCTGTATATTTGGTAGGTTGTTCCATTCAGCTTTTGAAGTTGCATTATGCGGAATTATAATCGCCGTTTTACATGGAATGTGGACGCATGACATGCATCAAGATTTCAATGCTCCAAAATTTTCGATCATCATCTAAGTCCTGTGTACTTGGTTGTCACTCCCTTCATTTTCTGTAATATTTTCACGAGCTATCTCTCGTTTGTTATAAACCTCCATTCGTAAATATCTAACGAGTGGAACCAACAGTGGTGCCGAAATAAAACCAACAGTGACACACATGAAGCTGAATGCCCACATCGTAATGACCAAAAGAAACCCTATACCAGCATTACTTGTTGGAAATGCGTTGGTTAATGGATTAGGCATAGCGGTTATTTGACTCATTATATAAAAAAATCCATCTTCTAAAGCCCAATTTTCTATCTCGGCAAGAAGGGCTCCAAAAATTAAACTAATTACCACCTGCAAAAAAAAAACCCGAGAAATATAAACAACGACAATCGCCTCACCACTGCGCCAATCTTAAGGCTGTCATTCATCCAGCTCAATCGCTTCCAAAACGGAAATAGCAAGTTCTCTCCGACTAGTCCCAAAGCCAATGCAAAGAGCCCTAAACTACAAGAGGCTGCATACGAGCACAATATTTTACCTGGAAGAAAAGTGGGAACCCACGGGGTAAGAGGATCAATTGCAGAACTCAAAATGCCTGCGACAAATAGAAACCCGTCAGCAAACGAGACTCCTTCTATCAAAGACAGCAATGCACCAAACACACAAGAAATGAATACACAGACCAACGGCCAGGCGAACAATGTTACGACCAGTAGTTTGCTCACCGCCTCGCATGTCCTGCAATTCTATATTAGTTTCAAATCGACGGGCAGAATAAAACCTACCGAGTTTTCTTGATCTCAGCTATGCTGATGTGGTGCTGCAACGGCATGAAAATTGAAAAAAAAAATGGATGGATCACCAAAATATTAACTCTGCTATCTTCCAATGAGTCAACCTACCCAAGTAGCATCCCAGTTTCTCTCAGCCTATTACCGGGCACTGGACACGAACCCTGCCTCTGTTGGTACCTTCTATCAGGATGTTTCAACTTTATCATTTCAAGGGGAGTCTATCACTGGCAAAGATGCCATCGCTTCAAAACTTGCCGGCTTGGGCGTCCCTCCAAATTCACCTCGTAGAATTACCGCAACCGATGCGCAAGAATCCTGCGTAGGTAATGGGGCAATTGTGGTATTTGTGACAGGGGAGTGGGCTGGTCAGCAGTACCAAGAAGCATTCCATTTGGTTCCGACATCCTCTGGAGGTTTTTATGTTCACAATTGCATTTTTCGACTCGCATCTGGTGGTGGAAATACCTTCAACGTGCCTGCAGAAGCCCAAGAACTCACTAAGAGCTTCATTTCACATTATTACTCGCAGTATGATGGGAGTTTGGAGACCCGAAGGTCCCTACATGCGCTTTACACCAGTAACTCGAATCTGAGTATGGAGGGTCAGCTTTTCAGGGGCCAGGAAGCAATTATGGGCAAGTTACTGGAAAGTCCATTGGTACAGCATGATCAAAACATGCTTTGCGATACTCACTGTGTCAACAATATAGAAATTGTGATCTTCTTTCTTTCTGGGCAAATGTCTATTGATGGAGCCAATCCTATGAAATTTGCACAGTTTTTCCAGATTCAAAAGCAAGGAGCTTCCTATATCATAGGCAATCAAATATTTAGGCTCAACTACGGTTAATTATTAGTGAACGAATAAAAAATGAACAATTGGGAAACAATCTACAATTCAAATTGGTGCCAATTTTGAGGAAGTTTAACATCGCAATCTAATTGAACAAGTTGTTTTGCAACAACGGTTTCTCCCGATTGAAGGGAAATATTGTGCCGTAAAGTGCTTGGCATGCCGCTCAAAGTTGCGTGATTCTTGATGACGTTCTCGATGGAGCCATATTCTTTTATCAGCTTCAATGATCGTTTCGGTCCAAGCCCCTTCACACCTGGAATGTTATCGGCAGCATCTCCCATTAGAGCAAGAATATCGATATATTGGGATGGATTCAATCCTTGATACTCGTTGGAGAACCAATTCATGTCACATATCTTAGCATTGATTCGTAATCCTTGCCTGATGGGCTTCTTGAGCATCTTTTTGTATCCTCCACTTTCCGGTTTGCAAACGGTAATGCGCGGTCCGACCAATTGAAGCAAGTCCTTGTCGATTGAAACAACGTACGCGTGCACACCCTGGTCTTCTTTGGTAGCTACTGTGGCCAGTGTTCCAATAACATCATCGGCCTCTACACCGTTAATTTGCAACGACTTAATGCCTTGCTTCGGAAATTCTTTATTGATTTGAGACAGTGAAAGTGCAATTGCTTTCGGCATTTTCTTTCGTTGCCCTTTATATTCTGGAAATTGTGTCACTAACGAAAGCTGATCTTGAACCGAAGAATATTCCAAAGAAACATCTCCTATTAACCGTCGTACTGCTTCTAACTTGTGTTGCACCTGGTCGAGGTCCAAATTTAAATTTAATATATCCTGTTTCAGTTCTTCAGTACCTCTCTTGTACCTCCTTTTAATGGATGAGAAAAATACCAGCCACTTGGCTACCATAGTAAGTTTATCTGCATGCATACTAATAATGTCATATTGTTCAATTGTGAGCCCTGAGTGTTTTTGCTGTTGTTGTAAGGTAGATCTAATCTTCCATTTGTTTGCCAGAGATACAAGATTTAAAATATCCGGATCATTCGAAAGCAATTCTATCTGCTTGAAAGCATCTGTTGGTTTTCTATTCAATTCTTGTAATTCATCTAGAAGTAGTTAGGCTTGTGCTTTCGCCCGCTGAATAGTGTTTTGCCTAGATTCCTTGGACATAAACCCGTCCAGCACAATAACCCCATGAGTTGGCTCCATTCCATGCACAAACTCTTTTATTTTATCAAAAAACATTTCAGTTATTTGAGCACTACATCCTACAACATCCAACTCCTCCGCAAGAGGTTGTTGATACTTTAATGCTGCAATATATCCGTGGTAACACCGATACAAAACGGGCATACCATCCACTATCAAGAAGCGTTTTTGTTTGACTGCACACGTGTGCAATGACCTACCATAGTACTTGGTGAAAGAACGAATTAACATGGATGGATTCCAACAATAAAAATATCGAGACAAAAAAAATTGAAGCATTCCGTAAGGTCCAGCAAAGTGCCTGATCTCAATTGGTAAAATAATTATTCTTTATATCCGTCTGCCGGTCTAATAGATACTTGTGTATCTACCGATGAATAATTATCCGCTGCATCCCAATAAAGTTTCGGATTTTGAATAAATGACGCGGCAGTCTTTTGCATAACTCGCCAATCTTGTGGGCTTGCAATTGCGTCGTGAAAAAACTCTTGGTGCTCTTCCATTCTTCCCTAAAAATAATAAATAATGTTAGCGACTTTATAATCAAAGGACATTCGAAACTCACCATCACAGAGTGGTTATAAAACTTTTCAAATATTTCAAACCCTAACCTTAAATTCGAGGTGGCAGAATCATATTTTCCTCTCCATACAGCTCTTGGTGGATTTCCTTTGAAATCATTGTTGACAACCTCGTCGAAAACTAGCGAGGCTCCACGTAAAGCTTCCAGGAATCGAATCAATTGAACCCTGGCAACTGCGGTCTTGGTAGATGGATGAGTATGATTTTTATCAAGAGCAGATTCAAAATCGCCTCCATGCATATACTGTACTCCATCGGGGGCCATATATCCGCGAGACCGAAAGAATAGAAATGCAAACTCGACATCAATTTGTGCGTTTGCATCAATTAATTGGGATCTCATTTCCCCGCGCTTGGCCTCTCTCCCTCTCTCCATAGAGAACATCTGTGCCACCACTGCCAGAAGCACCGTGGCTATAGCCGATATAATGCTCGAGACCCCTTCGTAATCAGACATCGAAGTTTCCAGCGCAAAAAATTGTGTGCACTCTGTGAGTAACCCCCCGCAACAATATATTCTCAATTTGAACTTCCTTCTATATTTTTTTTTTTAAACAACAACAAAAATCGATTTTTTTAAAACTACTAGTAGTGGATAAATTTTTTTTTTAAACAACAACAAAAATCGATTTTTTTAAAACTACTAGTAGTGGATAAAAGCCATCAAATGCTAATTTCTTAATAAACAAGAGTATCTTGTTGAAAGAAAAGAGCCTGATG
>Ga0105055_10002262_pt1 | contig 30302 bp, 31 predicted proteins | sample BON03_FD_78090 | JGI IMG/M metagenome (GOLD analysis project Ga0105055, IMG submission 78090) | Freshwater microbial communities from Lake Bonney liftoff mats and glacier meltwater in Antarctica - BON-03 | ecosystem: Environmental > Aquatic > Freshwater > Ice > Glacier meltwater | place: Lake... | reverse complement strand
AGTTTTTGAGCCTTTCTTCATCTTTGGAACCGAAGAAGGGTTGCAAAAGCTATATATACTAAGTCAGATTTCATATTGTGAAGACGATTCCCCGCATCCAAAAAATCTTATGTGCTACTTTGCCATTATTGGCACTGGTGGCGGCTTCCTTTTATACATCAGGTTGTGTCTCCGTGAAGACGGAGCACCGCGTTGAGCCGATAAAGATTACGATGGATGTCAATGTGCGCTTAGAGCGTGAATTGGAAGAGACTTTTGGTGCGCTAGATGCCCGATCCCGCGAAATTGCGGCCAACCATACCGAGAAAGGAGCCCAGTAGATGAAAAATTATCCCAAACTATTAAAATACCTATTTTTAAGCTTTTTAAGCTTTTTAAGCTTGTTTTGTTTGCTGGGGACACAGGTCTCCGTATCTGCCCAGACACCGATCCCTTCGGAGGAATTACTGCTTAAATCGATGCAAGAGCGATTGCCCGCACTGATGCAGCTGAAGCTTCGCGGGGTGGCCGGTGAAACAAATATGGGACTGGTTGAAGCCCGCAGTGTGATTGAGCGAGAGCAACGTCGACTCGTGGCCGATGAAAACCGAGATCGCCTCGCTCATTATAAATTGATTGCAGATAAGCTCAATATTCCCATTGCAGCGGTTCAGCGAAAACGAGCGGAGCAGATCCGAGAGAATTCGCCCAAAGGTATATGGATTGAATCAAAGTCTGGAGATTGGTACCAAGATAATTAGTATCGGTTCATACACTTAGGACACTCAGGACTACTGGCATAATCTGTAACTGTTGAATGAAGACAAACGCCCTTCGCTTTGGCCTGAGGTTTATACTTTCCGTATTCGCGGTGGCCTTTGCCGCTCAGATAGCAGTGACACTGACGGACGCTCGTTTTGGAGAGCACATCCGGCAAGTGGCACCTGTCTTCGGCGTAGCAATCGCGATTGTTTTACTCGGTGGCTACCGCTACTTGGCTGCAGTCTTTATAGGTGCTTTGCTGCCCGAAGTATTTGTTGAACAAAAATACCTGCTCACTGTGAGCATGCCTTTTGCAGTCACAGTAACTTCAGCGCTGGCTTATCGGGTGCTCACTTTCCTCAATGTAGAATTTAAAATGGAGCGCATTCGGGATGCCTTCCAAATCATTTTCGTAGGTTTTGTAGCGAGTTGTTTACTTGGAGCGGTGGTGCAGACATTGTTTCTTTGCAGTGAGAATGCCTTGGTTGCTTGGAATCAGTTTATGCCCTTGCTTCTTACCAATTGGCTGTCGGCCACGATGGGGTCGATCATTGTGGCTCCATTCATTCTGACTTGGGCGAATCCCGGCGGTTTTCGATTAGCTGGCCGGCAGGGACTCGAAGTTTGCCTTTGGTTTTTGATACTTCTCCTTTTTGGTCATATGACATTCCAGAATTGGGCACCGAACGACACCTTGCTCTATCCCATGGAATTAGCGATTTTTCCCATTATGGCTTGGGCGGCTATACGCTTCGGCTTGCGCGGTGCCTCTGCCGGGGTGCTCGCATTAGCACTTTTAGCTGGATGGGAGATTATCAGCGTACTTTCCGGTCACAGTTCGGGCATGAGCCAAAGCCCTGCCAATATTTGGATATTTGTGGGGATTGTATCGATTACCTCAATCTGTTTAGCGGCAGTCATGACGGAGCTTCGCATCCGAGAAGCGCAAGTATTGGAGAATGAATCTCGGTTGCGTGCTTTCACAGAAGCGCTTCCTGATATCGCCTTTGTGCTTAACAAAAATGGTGAGATTTGTGACATCTTTGCCGCCAGTGCCCGCATCGAAGCGAACCACCGAATTGTATCCGCAGAGAGAGCGGTTGGGCGAAATATATCGGACATCTTTGATGCTACTGTTTGTCGTGGTTTTTTGGATACAATTAAGAAAACGATCCGCAGTAACGAAATTCGTAAGCACGAGTATTCTCTTATCTCTGCCGATGTAGGGGAGCACCTTTTTGAGGCACGTGTGACGCCTATGCGCCGCGCCAAAGGGGGCGCTTCGCGCGTGGTGTGGGTCGCTTACGATATTAGTGAGCGAAAGCGCGCGGAAAATACGATTCAGAATCGAGATAAAATCCTCCGCGCTACCGCTCGCGCCAATAATAATTTACTCACGACCAAAGATGTCGGCCGAGCAGTCGAGACTGCCATCCGCGAGGTCGGCCAGGCGCTGAATGTGGAGCGGGGCTTTATTTTTGAGATTACGGATCGCACGCACGAGGCGCTTCAGAATTTTTGTATCAAGCACGAGTGGGTTCTGAACGAAAGCTGCCCCAGTTTTCTCAATAGCCCGCTTTACCAGGATGCGCCTTTGGAAGAGTTTTGCCCTGATTGGTATCAAACTTTCGCGAAGGGAGGCTTTATCCAAATCAATGGGAATAGTCGGAAAAAAACGTCATTTGAAGTCTTACAGCATTTCAATAGCCGCTCCATGCTAGTGATGCCGATGTGGATGGAGGGCAAACTTTACGGCTTTTTTGGAGTGGATTATTGCAGTCGAGCGCATGAATGGAGTGAGGGCGAAATCAACGCGGTCAGAGTGCTTTCTAGCAGTTTATCGGGATTCATCTTAATACGCGGGCATGAAGAGCAACTCCGCGCCGCCAAGGAAACCGCAGATGCTGCTAGCTCTGCAAAAGGCGAGTTCCTTGCGATGATGAGTCACGAGATTCGTACGCCGATGAATGCAATTATAGGCTATACCGATTTACTCTCGCAGACGGATCTTTCTGATGTGCAAAGTGAGCACGCTGCGATTATCAAACGAAGTGGGCGGGCGCTCTTAGATCTCATCAATAACATTCTTGATTACTCCAAAATTGAGTCACAGTCACTCGAACTTGAGGTCGCTGAATTTGATTTAGAACAAGTTGTTTGTGAGTCGTTGGACAGCATCTTAGTGACTGCCAAAGAGAAGGATTTGAAAGTCGATTACAATATCAGCTCTGAGGTGCAGGAGACTTATATCGGCGATGCGCATCGCATACGCCAAGTGTTGATGAACCTCGCCAATAATGCGGTTAAGTTTACCAAAGAGGGCGAAATATTCATGCGCATCGAAGTGCAAGCCAATGAAGGAGGCGTGGCCTATGACACCTTGCATGTTGAAGTCCGCGATACCGGTTGTGGTATCGCGAAGGATAAATATGAGAGGCTCTTTCAGGCTTTCAGTCAGGTGGACTCTTCCACTACCCGTAAGTTTGGTGGTACTGGACTCGGGCTGATTATCTCGAAGCGACTGATCGAGCGAATGGATGGAGATATCTGGCTCGAAAGCGAAGAGGGCGTCGGTAGTCAGTTTCATTTTACGATGCAGCTACTTCGGACGGATTACGAAGCGAGCACCAGCACGCCTTTTGCCTCTAAGGAAGGAGGCGATGATAGCCTGGAGGCCGGCTTTGCGGAGTCCTATCCTCTGCGTATTTTGCTCTGTGAAGATGATAAGGATAACCGCTGGGTGATCCGAGAGCTGCTTGAAATGCTAGGCTATCGTCCCAACGTGGTGGAATGTGGCGAAGATGCCTTGGAGCAGCTTAAAAACCGCTCATACGAAGCGGTTTTGATGGATATTCGTCTGCCCGGCCTGAGCGGGATTGAGCTGACACGCTTGATACGAAGCGGCGAAGAAACGATTGAAAACAGCGACCAGCACATCATTGCTGTCACTGCCTATGCTATGAATGAAGACCGTAAAAAATGTCTCGCAGCAGGAATGAATAACTATATACGTAAACCAGTTGAAATTATAGAGCTCAAAGAAGCGTTGAAGCGTGCTTACTTTGAGTCTCGCTTGTAATTCTTTTAAAGCGTGACTCATAAAATAGAGCCCAAACTAATCGACCTCCAAAGAACCTTGGACGGCTCGAAATTCCCTAAATCGCTGGTTAGAGCCTTTGCGCCTTTTGTAGAAAGTGCCATGGGCATTAATGGGGTGAACCGTATCTATGCCGACGTGCATGCGCAGCTGGATGATACGGAAAACGACAAAGCTTTTTTCATGAAGACGCTCCGTGTCATGGGGGTCCATTTCGAGGTCGATAATGCGGACTTCGAGCGGATTCCCAAAGAGGGCCCTTTGATCGTCATAGCCAATCACCCGTTCGGAGGCATCGATGGTGTGGTGCTCGGTGCTTTGATCAAGGGCGTGCGTCAAGATGCTAAATTGATGGGCAATTACCTGCTCGCCGAGATGGAAGGTATTCGTGGAAGTATTATCCGCGTAGATCCTTTTGGTGGCGAGGCTTCGGCACGTGCGAATCTGAGTGGCATGCGCGACGCAATTCGTTTACTTCGAGCGGGGGGCTGCTTGGGCACCTTTCCCTCTGGGGAAGTATCGAGCTTGTGTTTAAAAAGCCGGGCGGTCGTCGATCCTCCGTGGACGGGGCATATTGTTAACCTAGCTCTTAAAACGGGGGCAAATATTCTCCCTGTCTATTTTGAGGGCTGTAATAGTCGCTTCTTCCAAGCGGCGGGTCTAGTGCATCCGAGGCTACGCACCGCACTCCTCGGGCGTGAGTTTTCTCGGGCGCGCGGTAGAGAGATACGTCTTAAAGTCGGTGAGTTGATTCAGCCGAAGCATTTGGAAACGTTTGGGAATAAAGAAGCGGCTACAGAATACCTCAGGTTGAAAACATATGCGCTCAAAGACCTTAAGGGTAAGCGAAGCCGTAAGCGTCTTCGCTTACCCTTTCGTTCGGCTTCCACCTCGCAGACGATTCAGCCACTGGCACCCGCGCAGCTCGCGCACCACTTGGAGCGAGAGATTGAATCCTTACCCTCTGCGCTGCGACTCGTCGAGCATGGTGAATATGAGGTCTATTGTGCGAGCGCGGATAAGATTCCAACAGTGTTGAAGGAGATTGGCCGTTTGCGGGAAGAGACCTTTAGAGCGGTAAAGGAAGGCACGGGGCAGGCTTCCGATCTGGATGAATTCGATAGTTATTACCTGCACTTGTTTATGTGGAACCGTGCGGAGAGTGAGATTGTTGGCGCCTATCGGATTGGGCTAGCGGATCAAATTGTGAAGGAGTACGGCAAGCAAGGTCTCTATACTTCGACGCTCTTCCGCTATCGTCCACAGTTTTTAGAAAAATTGGGTTCCGCCATTGAACTCGGGCGTTCCTTTATTTGTATTAAATATCAGAAGAAACATGCATCGCTCGCCCTGATCTGGCGTGGCATCGGAGAGTTTATAGCTAGGCACCCGCAGTATCGTACACTATTCGGTCCTGTCAGTATCACGGATGCCTATAACAATATTTCCAAGGATCTAATGGTGCATTTCTTCCGCGAGCATAACTTTGACGATGAGATGTCGCAGTATGTCAAACCCCGCAAATCGCCAAAATCATTTAAGATGCTCAAGGGAGTCTCGCTCAAGCATATCGGTGAATCAATCAAGTCGGTGGATTCCGTCTCGGCGATCATTTCGGGCTTTGAAGATGACCACAAGGGCGTGCCTATTTTACTTCGTCACTACTTAAAACTAAATGGTGTCTTGCTCAGCTTTAACGTAGATCCCGCCTTCAGCGATGTGATTGATGGTCTGATTCTCGTCGATCTCTGTAAAACCGACCCTAAAGTTCTCCAGCGTTATTTGGGGAAAGAAGGCTACGCGGATTTTGCGGATTATCATGCGCAAGAGGCTAAGGCAGAAGAGTCGGTAAGAGAGCCGGAGCTGATTCGTCGTTGATCCTCAGCAGTCAGAGGACAGTAAGCTCTGGCTAGCGTCCGCAAAGTGCTTCCACACGTGCGCGTTCTGGCAGCGCACTGCGCGCGCCTGCTTTTAGGCAAGTCAACGCCGCCGTGGCGCAGGATCGGCGTAGGTTTGCCCGCAACTCCATCCCTTGCGCCAGACCCAGCGCGAAAGCTCCATGAAAGGCATCGCCCGCACCTGTGGTATCGACTGCTTCGATATCGAAGGCGGGCATGTGGTGTTGGCCTTCCTCGTCTTGCCAATAGACGCCATCTGCACCCCAAGTCACTGCGATAAATGGTGCCGCCCCGTCAAGCGCGGCCAGTGCAGTGCGTGGATCGTCCTCATCGCTGAATTGACGGGCGAATTTCTCCGAAGTGATCAAGTAGTCCACCTTGTTATAGAGTAGCATCGTGCCATCGTGTACTGATCCGGCATCCAGCACGCTCGGGATGCCGAGGTTGCGTGCTTCGTTCACCAGTTTTATCGAGAGTAGGGGTTGGTGCCCATCGACTAGCAGCACATGTGCGGGGTGCTCACTTAAAGAAATGGCATCCTCGGGAGCCAGCGCAGAAGGCACGCGGTAATCAATGATCGAACGGTCGCCGTCGGGCTTGATCGTTACTACCGCGACTGGGGTAGCCGCTTCACCACGAGACACGCCATCGGTCTCTATGCCCGCCTCGACTAACTCGTGCAGGTGCGCCTCCCCGAAGGCGTCGTTGCCCAGATAACCGGCAAAGGCGGCGCGCCCACCGAGTCGCGCAATCGCCACTGCCCCGTTAGAGGCGGGGCCGCCGCCGCAGCTGTGCATCGAAAGTGCCCGCACCTTTTCATCCGAGGCCGGATGGTGGGGCGCATTGAAGTTGATGTCCATGCAGGCGTAGCCCACGCAAAGCACATCGATTGATTTGGAGTCCGTTGTCATTGTGAAAGTTGAATGAAGAGCGCGTAGCCATAGACCGCCAACATGCCTGCGGCCACGAGTTTCGGTAGCCCGCGCAGCAGCACTACGCAGAGCAAATGCACCAGCGCTACAGCCGAAATGAAGAGCAGGCCGTGCTGAAAAAACTCCGGCAGCGGCATTGGTTTGAAAATAGCAAACAGCCCGATGCAGAGTGGGATGCAGATGTGCCCGTCACCCACCTGCGAGCTATAGACGACATCGCCGCGCTGCTTCCACGCGTAGTAAAAGGCTAGCACCGCATTGGGCAGCACCATCAGCCAGCCCGTCAGTAAGCCGAGTTGATTGCCGCTGAAAAAGCCGTCCTCCTGTCTCAGGATCGCGCTGACGATGCCATCGACCGCCAGTAGGGTGGCGAAGCTGCCCGCGAGAATGAGTAAAATATCGAGCACGAGCATTGGATTCCAGCCACTATTCTGGCGCGTATTTTCCTTGAGCACCTCAAAAACATGGAAACACTGCCAGAAGGCAAACAGCCCGACTAGCGCGAAGCCATCGAAACGGTCAATCTCGCCGTCCTGCCCCAGCACCCAAACAGTCAGGCTAAAGAAGATCATCGCCACCAGTGTCAGCGCTAAGGAGAGCCGATGCAGTTTGGACTCACGTTGCGCCTTCTTCGCCCGTGAACTGGCATTCAGGTTGAGTCCCCAGATCAGGGCAGGCAGCGCCAGCAGCAGGCAAAGGTTGGTCAAATTATTTGTCCACGAGTTGATCGCCACCTCCTCGGCCGGACCGTCGCGTTTCAAGACCACCCAAACAAAGACTAAATTACCCAGCCCCGAGAAGTAGGGCATAAAGAGTGTGCCGAGCACCGTGCCTTCCACGCCGCGGTGTGACATCAATTCCAAGCGCCAAATGATGAGAAGTGAACTGATCAGAAAGAGCGCGATTAAAACAAAGGGCGTCCAAGCCCCTGCGAAGTTTGCGATCTCTGCGTGTAAATTCTCCAAGCCGCCAAGTTGTGCAGTGGATTCGCGAACCGCAAATTTTTATTCTGAGTTTAGTAGTTGAGGGGGGGGGGAGATCAAACGTGCGACTTGGGGCGAAGGGAAACGCCGCTGCCGCAACATTTTGGACTGCGCTTCAGGCGAAATGACAAATGAACCATTGGATCGTTTGGAAGCCGCTCAACGCAACGACGCACCCCCCGCAGATAAATGGAAGGCCTGGTTTTTGATACCACTTTCCTGATCGACTTTCAGCGCGAGCGGAAGCGAGGCAAGGCAGGTGCGCACGAATTTTTGGCACGGAACCAAGAGTGCGTGGCTTATTCTTCGGAGTTATTAGGTAAGATAGGCGCCCCGCCTGTCTCCCCGTGCGACTGGAGACAGGCGGGGGCGCCTATCTTACGGTTCGATTCGTCCCGCAAACTTCTCGCGAACGTCCTCCAGAATCGAATAGAACGCGGGCACGAGTAAGAGCGTAATAAAGGTGGCGAAGAGCACGCCGAAGCTCAGTGAGATGGCCATGGGGATGAGAAACTGGGCTTGCAGGCTGGTTTCAAACAGCACGGGCAACAAGCCGGCGAAGGTGGTGAGCGATGTTAAAATGATCGGACGAAATCGCATGGAGCCGGCTTCTTCGATGGCTTTGCGCAATGGCATGCCCTCGGCGCGTTCTTGATTGATGAAGTCGACCAGCACCAGGCTGTCGTTGACCACCACACCGGCCAGTGCGACGAAGCCGAGCACGGAGAGAATACTCATCGGCTGCCCCATCAGCATGTGGCCACCGATGGCTCCGATCAGACCGAAGGGGATGACGATCATCACGATGATGGGCTGGATGTAGGACTTGAGCGGAATGGCTAAGAGGGCGTAAATGATGAACAGCGCGATCAGCGTCATTTGTCCGAGGCTTGCAAAGATGTCGGCTTGCTCGCGGGCTTCGCCTTCTAAGGACCATGTGATGCCTTGTTCGTCTGCGATGATGGCATCAATCGGGCTTTCTTTGGATTCGAATCCGATGGCTGAGAGTATTTTACCTAAGCGGCCTTCGGGTAGTTTCAAGCCTTTGAGGTCTTTCTTTATCAGACCCAGGTCCGCCACACCTTTATCGGCGTCGGCGGTAATGTTGATCACGCGTCTGCGATCGACACGGGTGATGGAGGAAAAGCCGTCGGTGATCTTAAAGTCGGCCACTTCGTCGAAGGGGACTTCGCGCCCGTCGAATGTGCGGATGCGGAGGTCTTCTAGGTTTTCGACCGACTTTCGCTCGTCGAGCGGATAGCGCACCATGACTTTGATGTCGTCGCGTCCGCGTTGGATCCGTTGCGCTTCGACGCCGTAGAAGGCGGCACGCACTTGGCGGCCGAGGTCGGATTGGCGCAGGCCGAGCGGTTCGGCGCTGGGGTGGATGTCGAGTTTGATCTCACGCTTGCCGCTGCTGTAGTTGTCTTTGATATCGAAGAGGCCTTCGTAGGTGGCGAGCTTGGCTTTGATGGCTTCGGAGGCGGCTTGGAGGGCTGCAAAGTCGCGTCCTGAGAGTTGAATGTCGATGGGCATCCCCGCGGCACCCGCGGCGTTGGCGCTGAAAGAAAGTTCTTTCACCCCTGGCACGGGGCCTATCATTTCACGCCAGCGGTTGGCGAGATTGGGAGCGGAGAGTGATTCGATATTGCCGCCTCCCGGCAGATCTTCGCGTTTGACCAACTCGACCGCGATTTCGGCGATGTGGGGGCCGGTGTTACCTTGACCGTCGCCCATGGGGCCACCGCTCCCCTCGAAGGGTTGTCCACCGATGGTGACGACGACGTTGTCAAATGGCTCGCCGTGGCCTTCTTCTTTGACCTCTTCGATCAGTTGATTGAGGCCGCTTTCCATTTGCTCAATGGCGCGGGTGGTTAGCTCGATGGGGGTGCCTTCGGGCATCACCAGTTTGGCCACAATGTAGTCCGACGGCACGGGTGGAAAGAAGACGAAGGGCAGGTGTTTACCAGCCAACATGCCGAACATGATAAGCAGCATGCCGATGAAGGCGGCCACCGTTGCATAACGAAACTGGATGACGCGTTTCAGAATCGGGCGGTAGCGGTGCTCGATGAACCGCTCCAAGCCGTCTGCGATCTTGCGTTGTTGGCGTTGCAACCAGTTGATTTCGCCGCGTGAGCCTCCGCCTACGTTGCAAAGCGTGAGGTGGTAGGGCAGCACCAGCTTCGATTCGATCAACGACCAAATTAAGGTCGCGATGACGACCACCGGAATCGGGAAAAAGAACTTACCCAAAAAGCCGGGGATCGTGAGGATCGGCAGAAAGGCCACGATGGTGGTCAGCACGGCAAAGGTGACGGGGATCGAGACGCGCTTGGTGCCGGCGACAGAGGCTTCCACGCCGGGGCCACCGTGTTTTTGGAATTGGGTAAAGACACTTTCGCCGACGATGATCGCGTCGTCCACCACGATGCCAAGCACCAGGATGAAGCCGAAGAGCGAGGCGAGGTTGATACTGATGCCGAGCCAGGGGAGGAAGAGGAACGCCCCGAGGAACGAAATCGGGATGCCCAGCATCACGAAGAAGGCGAGCGAGGGGCGCAGGAAGAGCGTAAGTATGAGCAGCACTAGCAGTAGGCCGTAAATGCCGTTTTTGATTAGCATCTGGAGGCGACCTTTCAGATAGTAGGTGAAGTCACGGAAGGCTTCGACTTGGATGCCTTCGGGCAGGTCGTTGTTGATCGTTTTGGCAAAGCTCTGCACCCGCCCTGAAACGTCGAGTGCGCTCTCGTCGCCCACTGCAAAGATGCGCAGCAGTACGGCGCGCTTGCCGTTGAATTCAGTGATGAGTGGATCATCCACAAAGCCGTCGTCCACTGTGGCTAGGTCACGCACGCGGACGACACTGCCGTCTTCGCGGGTGATCACGGGCATGTTTTCGAAGCCTGCGCCGGTGTAGGCTTTGCCTGTGGTGCGCAGGAGGATTTCGCCGCCACGTGATTTGATCGAGCCGCCAGGTATATCGACTGAGGTGTTGCGGATGGCTTGCACTACGTCGTCGAAAGTGAGGCCGTATTGACGTAGTGAGATTTCGGATACGTTGATCGAAATTTCGAATTCAGCCACGCCTTTGATATCCACTTGAGTGATGCTTTCACGGACGTTGAGCTCGTCACGTATATATTCGGCAATTTCTTTCAGCGTTTTGACGTCCGCATCGCCGTAAACAGCGAGCGAGATGACTTCGTTACGGATTAGTAGCTCTTCGACCCTCGGCTCTTCGGCTTCTTCGGGGAAGTTGTCGATGGCATCCACACGTACTTTAATTTTATCGCTCACTTCAGTGGCGTCGTAGCCACGCTCGACTTCGACCAGCACGGAGCCGTAGCCTTCGCCAGCGGTGGCGGTGATTTTTTTAATTCCATCGACGTCTTGAATGCGGTCTTCGATTAGTTCGACGATGCCGCTTTCGACTTCTTCTGGAGCGGCGCCGGGGTAGGGCACCGCGATACTGACCAAGTCGAGGTCCAGCTCGGGGAAAAGTTCCAGCTTGATATTCATCGCCGTGAAAAGCCCCGCGACAATAATGATGCCTGCGAGCAGATTGGCGGCGACGCCGTTTTGTGTGAACCAGCGGATCATTGGGGAGAATTAGGAATTGGGAATTGGGAATTAGGAATTAGGAATTGGGAATTGGGAATTAGGAATTGGGAATTAGGAATTAGGGATATCTATTCGATCACCTCCACCGGCATGTTTTCGATGTAGTAAGCGACGGGACTGATCGCTACGCGCTCGCCGGGCGTGAGGCCTTCGGTGATGACGACTTCCTCGGCATCGCTTTTAATAATGCCGACGGTGCGTGTTTCGAGAGTGTCCGCATCAGTCACGACATACACGGTGTCAGAACCGCGCAATGCATAGCGGGGGAGCACGTAAGCATCGGAAAGGCCGCGGCCTTCGATTTCCGCAGTGATGAATTGCCCGCGGCGGAGAGGTTCGGGATTTTTCGAGTTCGGTGCGAAGGGATTTTCAATTTCAGCCACAGCGTAGAGGAGTCGGCTGTTGGGATCGATGGTGGCTTCCATCCGGACGAAGCGCGCGATCCAGACGGGTGAGTTCTTTGTGTTGGCCTTTTCTAAGCGTACAAAGCGTTGGCGGCGGTCTTTAGTTTCTAGTAGTTCGGCCTCGCGTGTTGTGATTGGGAGGCGGATCTCAGCGCGGTCGGTCGCATAGATGCGGGCGATGGGGGAGGCAGGGGCGGCGCTGACAAATTGGCCAAGGTCGGCCGAGGTGCTGAGCACACGACCGTCGAAGGGCGCGGTCAACTCGGTGCGGGCGAGGTCGCGCTGGGCACGTTTCAAATTAGCGCGGGCACTTTCGATGCGGGCTTTGGCTTGGGTGAGTTGTGGTTTGCGCAAGGTAAGCTCACTGGCTTTGCCCTCGCCGAGCGCGGCCCAGTCGGCGGCGGCTTGTTCGGCTTGGGCTTCTTCTAGGGCGAGTGTGAGCTGTGCATTGGCGAGTTCGGCTGCGGCATTGGCCACGGCGGCTTCGTAATCGGCGGGATCGATTATAACCAGAACATCGCCTTGGCTAAAGCTGCCGCCTGCGCGGAAGTTGTCGGCCACTTTGATGATGCGTCCGCTGACTTCGACAGAGATATCGGACTCGGTGCGGGGGAGCACGGTGCCTTGGCTTTTGACTGACAGCTGGACCGCTTCCGGTTGCACCTCGATCACTTCAACGTTGGTGACGGGGCGCACGGGCGTGACCTCGGCGGCCTCGGGCTTGAACATGACGAGTACCGTTGTGATGCCTGCGGCAACTAGTAGAATGAATATGGGAAGTATGACTTTCATGGAAAAGTAGTGGCGTGCTTTAGCCGCCATCCGCGTTTACGAGGTTTTGCGCTGGTACCGACGGCGGCTGAAGCGCGCCGCTACGATTGAGGAAGTTGCCTTGGGCAAAAGAACCACCCAGAGCCAGATAAAGGTCGATGCGGTTTTGCAGCAGTAGGTTGGCCACGCTGAGGAGACGGCTGCGTGCGGCGTCTGCCGTGCGTTGGGCGTCGAGGGCGCTGAGGAAATCGCCCGTGCCGTTGCGGTAGCGATCCCATGCGAGAGCTTCGGTGGCGGTGGCTTCTTCGGCGGCGAGGGCGAGTTTGGCCTGTTCGCGGCGGCGGAATTGTTCGGCGGCGAGCGTCGTTTCCACTTCGAGAAAGGCGCGCAGTGCGGTGTCCCTATAGTGGGCGGCCGCTTGATCGCGCAGTGCCGTGCTGCGGTCGATGTTCGCGAGAATTCGGCCACCCTGGAAAATGGGCTGAGTGAGATTGCCTGCCAGGGACCAAACGCTGAAGTCGCCATCGAGGAGCTTGTCAAATGCCTGCGAGGAGGTGCCGCCGGAAGCAGTCAGGCTGATTTGCGGCAGGAGGTCTTTCTTGGAGGCGCTTCGTTCGCGGTCGGCGGCGGCGAGTTGGCGCTCGGCGGCGATCAGGTCGGGACGGCGTTGCAGAAGTTCAGCGGGGAGCCCCGCGGGCACGACTGGAGGAAGCTCGGGTAAGGCGGTGAGGGTTTCGAGTGCGCCTTTAGGATAACGCCCTAGGACGACTTCGAGCTTGCGAGTGGTTTGGTCCAGCGCGCGTTGTCGCGTGGCGGCGTCGGCCTCGGCGGAGGCCGCTTGGGTGCGGATGCGGCGCAGGTCAAAGCCTTCGGAGAGGCCGCGTTTGAAGCGAGATTCCAGCGCTTGCTGGTTATCGCGATAGGCTTTGGCCGTGCGCTCGGCGAGCGTCAGCTGTTGCTGGGCTTCGATTACGTTGAGCCATGCTTTGGTCGTTTGCGCAGCGAGAGAGAGGCGGGCGGCGTTCAGATCGGCTTGGCTGCTCTCAGCGCGGGCGATCGCGGCGGAAGTTCGGTCGCGCAGGCGTCCCCAGAGGTCAAGTTCCCAACTGACGTTGAGAGAGAGATCGTAGTTTTCAAAAATAACGCCGCCCGTGGAGCTGGGGCCAAAGCTACTGATTTGCTGACGTGCCCCATTTAGCCCCAGTCCAGCAGAGGGCATGAGATCGGCTCCGGCGATGCGGGCCTCGGCGATGGATTGGGCAAAGCGCGCGGCGGTGACTTCAAGACCGGGGTTGTGAGCCATTGCTTCCAGCACGAGTGTTTCGAGTTCGGGCGAGGCGAAATCATCCAGCCATGCGGTCGGCGAGTTGTCGGAAGAGGGGGTTGTCCACGCGCTGGGTAGGTCGATTGCGGGGGGCGTGCTGCGCTCGGGGGAGGTGGCGCAGGCGGCGAGCAGCAGAGTGGCAGTGAATAATACAGTTCTCCACGCCGCGATTTCAATCTGTGGATTAAGGCTATGGGGGGAACTGAAACTGTTCTTCTTGAAATTCATTTCTGCTGAAAGCCCGCCACCACGTAGGCGGTGAGTTCTTGGAGTATTCTATCGAGATTTGAACCGTCTAACTTACCACCTGTGATCGTTTCAAGACGAATTTGCTCGATTGCAGTGCCGATCATTGTGCTGATCGAAAGAAAGAAGCGGTATTGCAACTGTTCCTTAGATAGCTCGGGGCAAGCGCGCTCGATCTCATGCATAAAGCGCTGCGATAGTTCGGCGAAAAATTCTTTGTGCAGACTTCGCATGAAATCGGCTGGTTCAGTCAAGGCGCGGCCAATGATTTGCATCAGTGAGGTGTCGTTGACAGGCGCAGATTCGATGCCCTTGAAGAGGGGACGAAATAGGGCGTCGTAGATCGCTTCGAGCGGCACAGGATTGGGGGCGTGGGCGGCTATTTGATCGTCGAGTCGTTCGAGCCGTTGCCGGTTAATTGGTTCGAAGCGATTGCGGAGCAGCGCACGCATCAGGTTGGTCTTGGAGCCAAAGTGATAATTGACTGCAGCGAGGTTGACCTTTGCTTCTTGAGTTACCTCGCGCAGAGTCATGGCGCGGTAGCCTCCATGCGCAAAAATTTTACTTGCGGCACAAAGAATGCGTTCGCGCGTCTTGTCCGAAACCGAGCCTTCGGGCTTTAGAGAGGTTTTCATTTTTCAAACAATCGTTTAAAACCGAATAAGGTCAACCTCGCGTTACGCTTTAATCAATAATAGGTGATCCCTTCAAGTCCCCCTAAAACTTCCGCTTTTTTTGACTAGCCGACCGCTTATATGTGGGGCAGGTTGATTGGCGTGAATCTTCCAAATTTACTGACCCTCTCACGTATTCCCATCCTCTTCGGGATTGTGGGCTTTCTTTACGCGCCTTTCACCGGGGCGAGCACGCTGGCCTTTGTGCTCTTTGTCATTGGGGCGCTGACCGATTGGGCGGACGGCTACTTTGCCCGTCAACAGGGGCTGATCTCCAACTTCGGTAAGTTGATGGATGCGCTGACCGACAAGGTCTTTATGGTCGGGCTCTTTATTGCCCTGTTGGCGCATGATACGCTCCCGGCATGGACGCTGCCGCTGCTGCTGCTAATTTTGAGTCGCGAGTTTTTGATCACCGGCCTACGACTCGTTGCGGCGAGTTCGGGCATTGTTCTGGCCGCTGAAAAGTCGGGCAAGCACAAGACCGTCTCCCAGATCGTCGCGGCGATTTTACTGCTAATGGCGGTGGCGGTGCGCGCAGACTTCCCTGAACTCTTGCCAGCGATTATAGGTGACGTGCTCCATTGGGGCGGGCTGGCTTTCTTTGTCATCGCCACCTTGCTGACGGTTTCGTCGGGCACGCAGTATATGGTCAAATACTGGTCGATCTTTACTGGCGAGAACGAGGGCAAACAGTGAGCTCGATTGATCGTTATATTTTTTGGACGCGTACGCTGTCCACACCGCTCGTCGTCAATTTAGCGACGATCGGCCCGGTTGGGCGGATCAAAAAAGCGCCTGGCACTTTGGGCAGTGTGGTGGGCTTGGTCTTTTATGCGGTCTTCTTTTATCACGCCTCGCCGATTGGCTTTATCTTTTTGGCGGCGCTGAGCGCCTACTTAGCAGTCGCGATTTGTGATGCGGCGGAGAAGCGCCTGCAAATGCGCGACCCCGGCATGATCGTGCTCGACGAGGTGGTGGCAGTGCCGCTGGTATTTATCGGAATGGGCGGGCATACTGGCCTGATTCAGCAGCACGGTAGCTGGCCGGTCTTACTGGCTGGGTTCGCGCTCTTTCGTTTTTTTGACATTCTGAAGCCTTTTGGCATCTCGAAGTTGCAGAATCTGCCCGGTGGGCTCGGCTGCGCGATTGACGATCTGGCCGCTGCGCTGGCGGCCTGCGTGACGCTGCACCTGATCCTACACTTTTTGTTTTAGGTCGTTGGGAATAAATGCTGAGTGTGGCGGTCACACTCTAAGATTATCTATTATGCGCTTACACTCACTGATTGAAGCCCATCCAACTGGATGAGGAGGGCGGCTTGCATGTGCTGACCTCCTCTTCATTTCGAAAGGAAGAGTGTGAAGCCTTTCGGGGCGATCTGTTCGCGGGCAAAAGCCGCGAGCGTGCATTGCTCAAAAAAAGCACGGATCGTTTCACCCGGAAGACCCCGCCCTCGGCCCACTCATGGTGCGCGACGATGCAGCGACCGGCTCGTTCCCTATACTGCCGCCCAAGCACATGCGCAGCTATTGCCGCAGGCGCGTTTCATTCCCGGTAGTCGAGTGATCGCCTACGTCACGGCGGGTGTGCTGCGGATTAAGTTTCCGCGCTTTGCCGCATCGTTGGCGATTGCGGCAGCGGTTTGGACGCCTATCCTCGTCAGTATCGCTTACTTTGCGGGGACGTTGGTTGCGCCTCTCTCGCTGGGAGTTTTGGCCTGCCTTGCCGATTTATTTACCAGTCATTTTCTATGGTGGCTACCTCGCGCTAAAGCATCGGGGCAGCACTGTATGGGCGATGTGTAATCCCGGGATGCAGCCCTTGAGTGGACTGGCGCTTGAGTCAAAGAGCGAGATTCTCGCGGCGCTCAATCCAAAGACCGGTATGGTGGCGGATTGGGTCTGTATTCAGCCATCGGATACGCTAGAGGATCGTCTGGAGGTGTTGGATCAATTCAACAGGGAACACTCGATCGATTGGCCATTGATTTTGAAGCCTGACATCGGGCGCGCGTCGTTATCTGAAAGCCAATGGTGAACCCATCATTGCGCAGCGTTTCATCCCGGGCGAGGAATTTGGCGTCTATTACTATCGCATACCGAGTGAGACGATTCGACTCGTCGAACTGTGTCACACATTGCCGAGGGGCGATCTTTCTGGATGGAAACCGCTACCTCAGTGAAGCCTTGGAGGCACGACTTGACGAAGTCTTGTCGAGCTACGAGGGCTTTTATTTCGGACGCTTCGATGTGTGAGTGCCATCTGGCGAAGCAATGCAGGCAGGTGTGGGCTTTAAAATATTAGAACTTAATGGCGTCTCTTCCGAATCAACCGATATTTATGATCCTAAGAACAGTCTGCTCGCAGCTTGGATGAAACTATGCCGTCAATGGCAGCTCGCTTTCGAGATTGGTGCCGCCAATCGAGACGCCGGCGCGAGGTTCCCGAAATGGAGCGAAGTGATCACCGTTCTTCGTGGGCATCACTCACGTAAACCTTACGAAGCCGATTGATTTTGGCTTGTCATCGGGTATCGTCTGCGGCATCCCCTTTGCCTTTTAGTTAAAACCTTATGGAAGAAACACTTATCATTCTCAAACCTGACTGCATGGCAAACCGTGTCGCAGGTGAAGTTATCTCTCGCTTTGAAAAGGCCGGTTTCGAAATTGTGGCCTCGAAAGTCACGCAGCTCGATGGCCCGATTCTACGCGAACACTATGCGCATGTGGCTGACCTGCCATTCTTTCCCGAGATCGAAGCGTTTATGAGCAGTCGCACTGTTATGCCAATGATTCTTCGCGGCGATGGCGTCATCGCCAAAGTACGTGATCTGCTCGGGCCCACAAATTCTAAAGAAGCACCCAAGGGCACCATTCGCGGTGACCTCGGCACCGATATGATGCGCAATGTGGTGCATGCTTCGGACAGCCCTGAAACCGCCGCAGCTGAAAAGAAGCGCTTCTTTCCTGAATTCTAAACCGTGAAGGTTAAAACAGGGATTGGTCTGGACAGTCATCGATTCGTCGCAGGCGAGTCGGATCGACCCCTCGTGTTGGGCGGCTTAGTCTTCGAAGATGCGCCCGCCCTCAGTGGTAATAGCGACGCCGATGTGATTTTGCACGCCGTGACGGATGCGATTAGCGGTGTTACCGGGCGCACTGTGATTGGTGCAGTTGCCGATGCCATGTGCCAAGAGGGCATTACTGACAGCAAGGAATATCTCAAGGTCGCCTTGGCTGATTTAGGTGACTGGCAAATTAGTCACCTCTCGATCGCGTTAGAATGCCTGCGCCCGAAAATTGACCCGAAGGTGTCTGCGCTGCGTGCGTCGCTGGCGGGCTTACTCGGCATCGAAGTGGACGATGTTTGTATAACTGCAACGACGGGCGAAGGCCTCAATGATTACGGCCGAGGTCTCGGTATTCACGCGACGGCGGTGCTGACCGTGGTTCAGGGATGACGCTTTTTGGCGTAGGGGCTTCACTTGTGACGCCCGCGTTGGTTCGGCTCTGATTCTCGGCGGGCGTGACAAGTCGCGCCCCTACCTTTTTAGCCAAGCCGCGAATTCCTTCGGGCGTAAGCGATACCGAGCAATGTTGCCCTCGTGCAGACTTCGCAGTTCGATCTGGATCACTTCGGCGAAGCGTTCACCTACGGCTAGATCGAGCTCCCGCGCATAAGCTGCGATGGTGGCCTGCGTCGTTTCGGAACTGGCATTCTGCTGAACAATTTCGCGCACACATGCATGAATTGGTGTGCGGTATTTCAGGCGAAACGGATCCGGCTCGCCCAGTGTTTCACGCACGGCTGAGTAGCGCATGGCCGAACGTTTATACGCCCAGACAAATACATCGCGCAGATATTCGATGCGGTTTAGCTCATAGACGCCGAGGATTGCGTTAAGATAGTCGCCTTGCGGAACATCGACGAACGAGAGTGGGCATAGATTATGCCGCACCAGTGGGATGTTGGAAGCCAGGCGTGACACGCGCTTGTTAACATCTTCAAAAGCCTGTAAGTAGGGCAGGTGTACCATGGCGAAGAACGATTGCTCGAAAGGGTCTTCGATCGCTTCGGCTTTTTGCAGAAAGACATCGAAGCGCTCTTTGATCCGTAAGTGCCCCTCGGGTGGGTAATAAACAGAAGCGCCAATCCCGACTGAGCGTTCGCGGATGCGTCCGCAAGTGTCCGAATCTGCCATCAGATTATCCGAAAGTAGGGCATGGAGGTTACAAATGGTGTAGTGGTTAAACCCAATCTCATCGGCTTGATCCGCCAGCAATTCGATGGCCGCTTTGTGGTTAAGCAGCATCTGCGCTTCGACCGAGTTTTTGCCTTCAGTTGCTTCGCCCAATTGGAGTAGGCGCTGGGTTTCCAGGATCGAGTAAGTGTTCCCTTCCAGGCGGCTGGAGTTCCACGAAAGATCAATCAGCAAACGGTCGAGCACTTTGCGCACGTAGGTGCCGGCAGGTAGTTGGCTGGCACCGACGCGCCCTGAGTGTGCCAATTCCTTGCGCAGCGACTCGCTTAAGTAGGCAGTTTGATTCGGCACATATTGATCGAGAAAGGCATCTTTATAACCAACCGGATCGCGCTGTGTGTAGGGGCGTGTGACCAGCGCACGGATCTGCTTCGCCTCGCGGGAGAGTGATAGACCTGCGTCCTCGGCAAGCTGTGTCTGCCACTTATCGATCTCGGTGGGCGCGACATGGTAGCGTCGCCCCCGGCCATCACCTGTGGCTTTGAGGTGACCGGACTCGAGCAGGCCATCGATGCGCCGTTGCAGCGTCCTTTTGGAAAAGCAGACATCCGCGAGTACCAGCAATCCCGAAATCGCGACCCCTTCAGGGTAGCGAGCGATCACTTCCAGTAGGGCAGTGAACTCAGTTTTTGGGATAATTCGTGGCATGATTCTAATCTTTCTGTTGCTTTATTCGTGTCAAATAAGGGTTTATGTGGCATAAATAGGGCATTTTCAAGTCTTTTATGGCGCGATTAACTTCATAGTGTCATGATTATAATACAAGCTTTGGCTTGATGCCGAGGGCAGTAGCTCTGTTAATCCTCTCTATGAGTGAAGCGAAAAAGGGTTGTTGCGCACCGCAGCGAAACGGTGGGGCACAGATGTCGGTGGCCAATTTGCGATCGGCAGAGCAGGTAGCTGCACTCGGCTCGACAGAGGGCATGATCCGTATCGAGGGTGGTAAATATCACATCGGCTACGAAGGTCCCGAGGCATGGGAAGCAGACGGCGAAGGCCCTGTCCGTGAAGTGACACTCGGTAGTTACTGGCTCGATCAAACCGCGGTAACCAATGCTCAGTTCGTTAAATTTGTGGACGCGACCGGCTACGTGACTGAGTCTGAAGAATTCGGATGGGCTTACGTTTTTATTGGGCAGCTCTCCAACTCTAAACAGCGAAAGCTCCGGGAGACAAAAACCGTGCAAGGCCTCCAGTGGTGGTATGCGATTGAAGGTGCCTACTGGCGTAAGCCAGAGGGTACCGGATCCAATATCAAAAAGCGCATGGATCACCCGGTGGTCAGCGTTTCTTGGAACGACGCCGTAGCCTACGCCGATTGGGCAGGTAAGCGCCTACCGACCGAGGCCGAGTGGGAAGTCGCTGCGCGTGGCCCCGACAATACTCAAAACATGTACCCTTGGGGCACCGAATTAGCGCCAGATGGCAAGCATCGTTGTAATGTCTGGCAGGGCGATTTTCCCAATAAAAACTCCGGCGCTGACGGCTATCAATGGACCGCTCCTGTCACTGCCTATCGGCAGTATGACAGTGGTTTCTACAATTTAGTCGGCAATGTCTGGGAGTGGTGCGCCGATTGGTTCAACCCAACTTGGCACGCCAAAGAAAGTGAAGCCACCCGTATCAATCCGAAGGGCCCTGCCAGCGGCGAGAGCCGCGTGATGAAAGGCGGCTCCTTCCTTTGCCACGAAAGCTACTGTAACCGCTACCGTCTCGGCGCGCGCACAGCCAACACGCCCGATTCCGCGACGACGAATCTAGGTTTCCGTTGCGCACGAGATGCCTGAATGGGTGGGGTTTATTGCGAACCTAATCACCTAGATTTTGCCAACTCTGGAATCGTGGCGTCTGCGCTTGCGCAGGCTAGCGTCGGAGTTAGTCGCCAATTCTGGCCGCCGCCAGCGGCGACGCCACGGGCCGCGCTACAACTTTTCTTTTTAACCTGCTCTCTTCGCGACGAGCTCGATATACGCTTTGACGGCCGTAGTCTGGGCGGCGTGGGCATCCGATTGACGGAAAGCGTGCTTATAAACCCTAGTTTCCAGACCGATTAGGTCGTGCCAGACCTGCACTTGCCCATCGCAGAGCAGGCCAGCACCGATCCCGATCACGGGGATCTTAATTGCTTGGCTGACGCGCTGAGCGATGGCTTCGGGCACGAGCTCTAAAATCAAGCCGACCGCGCCGGCTGCTTCCAGCTGTCGGCTCTCTTCGACCAGTTGATCGGCGGAGGCACTGTCTTTGGCTTGCATGGCGGGCTTTTCGATCAGTTGCGGCGTGAAGCCCAAATGTGCCCAACCATCGACTGCTGAATTTGCCAGCGCCGCAAAGACCTCTGGCTTGAAGCCTTCCACTTTGACCCCATCGACTCCGTCCTGATGCAGCTGTTCGGCTGCGTCCAGGATCATAGGCAGGTCGTGGGAAGCGGCGTAGGGAATGTCGGCCAGCAGATAGGCGCGTTCGATGCCACGCGCCACCGCGCGCACGTGGTGGCGCATCTCTGCGAGGCTCAGGTCGTTTTGGTGCGCATAGCCGAGCACGTTGGTGGCCAAGCTGTCGCCGACGAAGATCACATCGATGCCGCAAGCGTCCTGTATCTTGGCGGATGGAGTGTCGTAACAGGTCAGCATCGAGATGCCGATACCGTCTTGCTTTAGTTTACTGAATTTAGATGGCTGCTTCATGCCGGTTAAATATAAATTACTCAGATTGAAAGAAACATAGATTGAAAGAGACAGGCAGGTCTTTTTACGAGTGATTGGCAATTTTAAACCTTCGACCGCCGTCTATTCGACCGCCGTCTATTCGACTCTAATTAAATGTGCAGGGTATGAAGCTATTGAAAAGTGGTCGCACGTAGGCGTATCAAGGTGCGGCATGGGGCCATGCCGCGCTACCACTTTCTACCCCGTTGAAATCATTGCACCAGGTATCCAATTAAGGAGTCTGGAAACTTGTTCTTTGAGGGAAACTCTCTAACAATCCCGCTCATGAATGACAAAGACACTCAACTACAGGCAATCAAAGATCGTGTGCTCGCTTTCGCTCAGGAGCGGGATTGGGAGCAATTTCATTCGCCCAAAAATCTCTCGATGGCCATCTCGGCAGAAGCGGCTGAGCTAATGGAGCACTTCCTCTGGCAGAGCCCTGAGGCGTCGCGCTCGGATATGGATATCGAAAAACTACGCGCCAAGGTGGAGGAAGAGTTGGCCGACGTATTTATTTTTGCGATCCAGTTTGCCAACGTCACGGGGATGGATATCGCCGCGATTATCGAGGCGAAAATAAAACGAAATGCTGAAAAATATCCCGTCGAAAAGGCTAAAGGTCGCAGCGTGAAATACACCGAACTTTAATTTCTTTCGTAGCGATGCCGCGCCAGCGGCGTCTCCTTTAATTTCTCTTGTAGCGATGCCGCGCCAGCGGCGTCTCCCCTCAGTCTTGTAGCGGCGTAGTCTATCGTCGGAGCATTATTTGCCCAACTTCGTATTACGCGCGCCGCGCCAGCTTTCGCGGTGTTTACGAATCCAATCGAGGAGGGCACGTTCGAAGCCGATGTCCTTGCCCTGCTTTTCGGATTCGATCCATTTGTGACGAAGAATCTCTTCACGCTCTGCCAAAAACTCCTGATAGAGGGTCGAGCGTAGCGCAAACCCTTGGTTAGGGCAATTATCGGTGGCTAAATTGGACATATCTTTACTCTCCTTGTTCATACGACTAATAGTATATCATGAATCGCAAAGTCAGCAAGCTACATTGATTACAAACTCTGGCTAGTTAAAAAGCAGCTAAGGCGTGTTATTTAACAAGATTATCAAGAATCTGTCGCGCAATTTTCATAAACTCTTGAGCAGCCTTCGAGTCGGGATCGCTGATCACGATGGGGATGCCTTTGTCACAGCCGATCCGAATGTTGGGGTCGATGGGGAGCTGGCCGAGCAGCACTGTCTCTAGGCTTTTTGCAGTTTCACTGCCGCCGCCTTCGCCGAAGAGGGTTTGGCGTGAGCCGTCAGCTGCTTCGAGGTAGCTCATGTTTTCGACCACGCCGAGCAGGGGCACATTGACTTTTTCGAACATACGCGCACCGCGCCGCGCCACATTGGCGGCGGCGGGCTGTGGCGTGGTCACGATCACAGCACCTGCGAGCGGCAATGTCTGAACTAGGGAAAGTTGCGCATCGCCCGTGCCGGGCGGTAAGTCCACCACGAGAACCTCGAGCTCGCCCCAATTCACCTGTTGGACGAATTGCTGAATCGTCTTCATGATCATTGGGCCGCGCCAGATTACGGGTGTGTCTTCATCAATGAGAAAGCCCATTGACATGGTGCGCACGCCGAAGTTTTCAATCGGCACGATCATATCGTTCTCGATCTCGGGGCGACCGGACGCACCTAACATGAGCGGGATGGAAGGGCCGTAAATATCGCAGTCCATGATGCCGACTCCCGCCTTGCCCTCATTTTCGAGCTGGCGTTGGAGCGCGCAGGCGAGGTTGACCGAGACAGTCGATTTGCCGACGCCGCCCTTACCACTGGCTACCGCGATGGCGTATTTCACCTTTTGCGTGGCTTGGCTGGTGCTCGGCTGGCTGGCTGCGCTGCCCGCAGGGGAGGGCTGTTGCTTTGGTTGGGAAATCTCCATGCGCACTTTAACGTCGTCGATGCCATCGAGGGCACCCACTGCGCTCTTAATGTCGGCGGCGATACGTTCCGGGATCGTCGAGTCGGCCGTGGTGATCTCGATGCCGATCTGGACATTGCCATCCTTCTGCTCGATCTCACGGAGGAGGCCGAAGGACACGATGTCGCGGCTGAAGCCTGGGAATTTGACGCTTTTGAGGGCGGTTTGAATTTGTTCGGTATTTGCCATAGCTGTGCTAAAGCAAAGTGGAACTCTTAGCCCGCAGTTCAACACGAAATGTGAAATTCCCGTCGATTATAGAAATCTATTAACAAAGTGGATTTTCATTTGCGATTTTCGGGCGCTTCCGACTTCTTTACTAATATGCGTTCAACTGCCCTCCTACTACTCACATTCTTATCCATCTCGCTCGCCCCGCAGGCGGTATTTCCCGAAACCATCCAGCTTCAGGATCTGGTTCGTGACGGTGAAGGTAAGCTGGCCATCGCCATCGACAGCAGTGACGCTACCGTCAGTAGTTTGGCGCGCCGTGCGTTCGGACTGCACGGGGGCTACATTGTTACGACTGGGAGCAACGCCGCATTTTTGATCAAGATCGAACCAGCCAGCGGCTCATCCGTGCTGCTGACACTCGGTTCCGGCCAGCCTTACACAGAGCAACTGCGTCGCACGGTGCCGGGCAGTGATTTACAAAACGCCGTGCTGCGGGCCTGCGATCTAGTTGTCGAAGCGACTTTACAGACCAAGGGCTTCTTCGCGGGGCGTCTCGCCTTCGTTGGTAAGCAGCGCGGCATCTCGGAGCTTTACACCAGCGATCTACTCTTTACCCGAGTCAGCCCGTTGACTCGCGATCGCGCTTTGATCACAGGGCCTAAGTGGTCACCAGACGGTCGCAGCCTACTCTACACGACCTATTTTAAGAGTGGCTTTCCTGATATTTACATGATCGATGTCAGTTCCGGCCGTAAGACCCCGATCGCCACTTTCAAGGGCTTGAACACTGGCGGTGCCTTTAGCCCCGATGGCCGCCAAATAGCGATGGCGCTTTCCGGCACGGGTAACTCTGAAATCTACGTGACGGATAGCCGCGGCAAGAGCGCCCGCCGCCTCACCACCAACAAGAGCCTTGAAGCCAGCCCGAGTTGGTCGCCCGATGGTCGCCGCATTGTCTATACCTCCGACGCGCCCGGCAAGCCGCAGCTCTACGAAATCTCCAGCACGGGTGGCCCGGCTCGTCGTATTCCGACTAATATCAGTAGCTATTGCTCGGAGCCTGTCTGGAATCCACTTGATGAAAACTTGATCGCGTTCACCGCAGCCGTCAGTGGCGGCTTTCAGATCGCACTTTATGATGCCAAGAAACGCAGTAGCGAAGTACTGACAGGCGGCGCGTCGTCTCTGGAGCCGACATGGCTCCGCGATGGTCGTCACCTTGTCTTCACCCAGCGCAACGGCGCCAGCACACGCCTCATGCTCTTGGATACCGTGACAAAGAAAGTTGGCGCGCTGCATAAGCCAAACTTTGGCGACGCGTCGTCGGCTAGCTACGTGTATTAGATGTAATTTGTTATGCGTAGAACTCGTTGCGTAGAATGCTGGTCAACGATCTTGAGCTTGCCGAAACGGCGAGAGTCAGTGTTACCGTGCTTGCGAGGCACTCACATTGGCTATCGCCAACGTGCTACGAAACTCCAGCTTACTTCAGCGCTTCGCGGAGCAAGGCTTCCACCGTGGCGTTCGAATCGAGTTTGGAAAGAGCTTTGCGCACGAGCTTGTCGGCATCGGCTGGCTTATATCCGAGCGCCATTAGGCTGGCTACGGTATCTTGAAACGCGCTGGGTTCACCGACTGGAGCTGTGCCATTTGAGCTGCTTATGCCGCCTGATGCGGCGAGGCCGACTTTATCCTTCAATTCAATGACCAAGCGTTCGGCGGTTTTCTTGCCGATGCCCGGGCATTTGGAGAGCAGCGCGACATCGGAACTAGCGATGGCGCTGCGTAGCAATTCGGTGGACATGCGGCTTAAAATACTAATTCCAATTTTGGGGCCGATCCCGGAGACCTTCTCCACCAGTAGGCGGAAGAAATCGCGATCTTCGCGGCTGGCGAACCCGTAGAGTGTGGCACTGTCTTCGCGATACACGCTGTGGATGAATAGGCTGCACTCGCCGCCGATGGCAGGCACTTTTTCTGCAGTGGTCACAGGGATGTGGACGTCGTAGCCCACACCGCCCGCTTCCAAGACGACCAAGAGTGGGGTGGATTCGAGAACGGTGCCTTTAAGTCGCGCGATCATAGTAAATTAATCGGTCAGTCCGAGGACGTCTTCCATATTATAGACACCGGGCGCTTGACCGACTGCCCATTGCGCGGCGCGCACGGCTCCTTGGGCAAAAATCTTACGGTCGGTCGCGCGATGAGTCAGCTCGATGCGCTCACCATCGCCACAGAAGTAAACCGTGTGTTCGCCTACGATGTCGCCACCACGAATCGCATGCACGCCGATCTCCTTGCGGGGACGCGCACCGACGAGGCCTTCGCGCCCGTGCACGACTTGTTCGTCGTTCAGTCCGTAGCCGTCTTTTAAAATTTCAATCAATCGCTCGGCAGTGCCGCTTGGCGCGTCCTTTTTGTGATGGTGGTGCATCTCCAGCACTTCCGGCTCGTATTGTTCGCCCAGGATGCTGGCTGCTTTGCGGGTCAAATAGTTGAGCGTGTTCACACCGACCGAGTAGTTGCCCGCCCAGACCACGGGGACTTTACCCTCGACGGTGCTGAGAATTTTTGCCTTCTCCGCAGCAGTATGACCGGTCGTGCCGATGACAAGCGGCAGATTCTTGGCGACTGCCAGCTCGGCGATGCCCGCCGTCACTTCGTGGAAACTGAAGTCGATGATCGCTTCGCACGCGTCGATATTGGCAGTGGGGTCGTCGCCCGCGTCGCAGGCGGAGACGATTTCTGCATTGTTATCGTGGACGATCGCGGCGATGGCGATGCCCATGCGTCCGCGCGAGCCGTTGAGGAGGAGTTTGAGTGGCATAAGTGGAATTTAGTGAGAGATTAGATTAGGCCGAGTTCCACCAGCATCGGATCGAGCACCGCGCGAGCCTCTGCGGTGATTGGGCTCAGAGGGAGTCGGACCTCGTCGGATTCAATGATGCCGGCTTGCTTGAGCGCATACTTGATCGGCACAGGATTGGGCTCGAGGAAGATGGCTTTGAAGAAGGGGTAGTATTTGAGGTAAATTTCGCGAGCGGTCGCGAAGTCGTTGGCATTGGCCGCGCGCACCATTTGCACCATGGGCGACACAACAAGATTAGACGCTACACTGATGACACCAGTGGCACCCACCGACATGAAGGGGAGGGTGAGGGCATCGTCACCACTCATCACTGCATAGTCCGAGCCCAGGGCACGCACATACTCGGTGACCTTATCGCAGGAACCCTCTGCTGCCTTCATGCAGCAGACGTGTGGATACTTCTCATAGAGGCGCGCAGTCACATCGACGGAGATTTCGATGCCACAACGCGAAGGGATCGAGTAGAGGATGATCGGCTTTTCCGTTGCTTCAGCGATCTGCGCGAAATGTTGCAAGAGGCCTGTTTGACTGGGCTTATTATAGTAGGGGGCGACGACGAGGAAACCGTCGGCTCCGGCTTTTTCTGCTCTCTGGGTGAGCATGACTGCTTCACTCGTCGAGTTAGAGCCAGTGCCCGCATAGACGGGCACTTGGCCGCCTGAGGCTTTGACTGTGGCGCGGATCACTTCAATATGCTCGGCGTGGTCGAGTGTCGGTGACTCGCCGGTGGTGCCGACGGAGACCAGACCGTCGATCCCGCCTGCGAGTTGATGGGCGACCAGCTTTTCCAAGTCTGCATAGGCGACTTGGCCACCCTGCATTGGGGTTGCGAGTGCAGTAAAAACACCTGAGAATAGATTTGTGTTCATATCGGGTTCAAAAAATAATGTAAATCAGCAGCAAGTGATTCTTTTGCACTAGCACGAGCATAAGGTTCTGACTATTCAACAGAAAAATTATTCCTACTACTACAAATTAAAATGGCAGTCCTCGAAACAATTCACGGCCTTCTCAATCTCGCTATCGAAAATGGTGCTAGCGATATTCATATTAAATCAAATAAGCCCGCTTTCCTGCGTTTGAGTGGTCGCTTGGAATCGGTCGAGATGGACCCGATTCCGCCGGAAGATATCCGTGAGTTTATCGAACAGAGTGTGCCCGAGCAGTTTTTCGGTGATTGGACGCGCGATAGCCAAGTCGATTATTCGTATCGTGTTGAAAACATCGGGCGTTTCCGGGTCAATGGTTTCCTTCAGCGCGGGTTGCCGAGTGTCGTCATGCGCCATGTCAGTGATCATCCGCCGACATTCAATGAACTCAATATCGACGGTGGAGTTTTATCCGAATTGTGCAAGTTGAAAGACGGCATCGTCATCCTCTGCGGTGCCACTGGTTCGGGTAAGAGCTCCACCTTGGCCGCGATGATCAATTTCATCAACCTGAACTACGATAAACACATCGTGACGCTGGAAGACCCCATCGAGTTTACCTATACCGATATTAAATCGATTATTAATCAGCGCGAGGTCGGTATCGATTGTCCGAGCTTTGCAGCTGGTATGAAAGCCGTGCTCCGCCAAGATCCCGACGTGATTCTTGTCGGGGAAATGCGGGATAAGGCCACCTTTGAAACTGCCCTGCAAGCCGCTGAGACGGGGCACTTGGTTTTCGGCACGCTTCACGCCTCTAATGCACAACAGGCCATTCAGCGACTCTTCGAGTTTTTTCCTGAAGAGCGAAAGATTGCCCTGCAGCGCCAGATCGCGTCGTCACTGCGTGCCACCATCACGCAGAAACTTCTGCCCGCACTCGAAGGCGGCGGGCGCTTTCCTGTTTCGGAGTCTTTCATTCTCGATTCGCTCGCTCGTAAAACCATTATGGAAGGCAACTTTGAAAAAATCGAATCCGTGATCGAAGCCAACGAAGACAACGGCTCGAAGACCTTTAATCAGGATCTCTACCGCCTCGTCAAGGACGGCAAGGTTACGAAGGATAGCGCGATGAGTCACTCGCCAAACCCGAGCCAGCTAGAGATGAACCTCAAGGGCATCTTCCTCAGTAGTGGTGGTATCGTTCGTTAAGCCCGATTGTGAACTGCCTCATCATCGGCAAAGTCTGGCCAGAGCCGACCTCGACGGCCGCAGGTCGGCGCACGCTCGATTTGATCACCGCCATGTTGGCAGAAGACGTCGCTAGCGCGACATCGCTACTCTCTTGTCGCGACCTCTCTTGTAGCGACCTCTCTTGTAGCGACCTCTCTTGTAGCGACCTCTCTTGTAGCGACGCTACGCCAGTAGCGTCGACCTCTGACAGCTGGCAAATTCATTTTGCCTGTGCTGCCCAGCGCGGTGCGCATGCGCTCGACCTGAAAGCACTCGGCGTCTCGACGCACATCATTGCGGTCAACGATTCGACCTTTGATTCTTGGATTAAATCGCTCGCTCCGGATGTTGTGATCTTCGATCGCTTTATGATTGAGGAGCAGTTTGGCTGGCGCGTGGCACAACACTGCCCTGAAGCGCTGCGCGTGCTCGATACCAGTGATTTGCACTGTCTGCGTGTGGCGCGCGAGCATTCGCTCAATAGTGGGAAATCACTTGATCTAAAAAACGAAACCGCGCTCCGCGAAATCGCCGCCATTTATCGCTCGGACCTCACGTTGATGATCTCCGAATTCGAAATGGAGATTTTGCGCAATGAGTTCGCCATCGCGGACGAACTGCTCGCTTATTGGCCGTTCGCCATTTCCTTGAAGGAGCCCACGCCCGACTTTGACGTGCGCGAACATTTCATCCTAATTGGCAGCTTCCTGCATCCGCCCAATCTCGATGCGGCGCGCTGGTGCAAGCAGGCCATCTGGCCAAAGATCCGAGACGCCTTGCCCGAGGCTGAACTTCATTGCTACGGCTCTTACGGCGAGCGTTATGCTGCTGAACTCCATGCGCCCAAAGACGGTTTTTATTTTAAGGGCAGAGCCGACGACGCACAGCAAACCATGGCGCAGTATCGCATTAATCTAGCGCCGCTCCGTTATGGCGCAGGTCTTAAGGGCAAAGTCTTCGACGGCTTTCAAACGGGCACGCCCACCGTGATGACTCCCATCGCCGCCGAGGGCATTTGTCCCGACAAAGGCTGGAGTCATGAGGAGGCGGACGCCTTTGCGGCCTCCGCAGTGGATCTTTATCGCGATTCAAAAACGTGGCACGCCCGTCAAGTCGAGGAGCTCGCACTCTGCCAAGTCCGTTTTGGTCTAGAGCATTGGCAGCCGCGCTTGCTACAAAGTATCCGAGTCGCGCTGGGCGAAAGAGACCAGCAACGGCAGCAGAATTTTATTGGCCAAATGTTGCGGCATCATCAGCATCGCAGCACTGAATTTATGAGCCGCTGGATCGAAGCGAAGAACCAATAAAACTGTGGATCCCTTACCAACCAGTGCCGCTCGTCCGCAGAGCAAGCTTCGCCATCGCGTCTTGTCCTTGGTTTGGTACAAATCCGTCGGACCCGAATGGCACGAACTTAAGGAGCTTTGGCGACATTTTTTGGTTTGGATTTTCCTTTGTTTTTTCGCGATTTTGAGACCTTAAATTTCGACCGATGACACATCAACCTTTGGAACGGTTT